>Ga0208735_100143_pt1 | contig 40928 bp, 37 predicted proteins | sample Subbio12Aug_8Aab_FD_184829 | JGI IMG/M metagenome (GOLD analysis project Ga0208735, IMG submission 184829) | Serpentinite rock and fluid subsurface biosphere microbial communities from McLaughlin Reserve, California, USA - CR12Aug_8Aab (SPAdes) | ecosystem: Environmental > Terrestrial > Deep... | reverse complement strand
GCTTGCCCCGAGCCAGGTCGAGGGGTCGACAGCTCATGTATAAGGTCTATACCCGCCTTGAGCGGATCGCCGGCAACGTGCTGATGATCCAGGCCGGCGACGCTACCTACCGCGAGCTGGCGCTGGTTAGCTGGCCCATGGGCAGTTCGCTGGCCCAAGTGATCCGGCTAGAGGGGGGGCGGGCCTACCTGCAAGTCTTTGCCGGTAGCCGCGGCATTCCCACTAGCGCCCGGGTGCGCTTGCTAGGCCGACCCATGCAGGTGCCGTTCTCGGCAGCGTTGCTGGGCCGAGTCTTCGATGGCGCGGGTCGCCCCCGCGACCGGAGGCCGGTGCTAGACCAGGGCTACATCGACATCGGCGGCCCCTCGGTCAACCCCGCCAAGCGGATCATCCCCCGCACCATGGTGCGCACCGGTATCCCCATGATCGACCTCTTTAACACCCTGGTGGAGAGCCAGAAGCTCCCCATCTTTTCGGTAGCGGGCGAGCCTTACAACGAGCTGCTGGCCCGCATCGCCTTGCAGGCTGAGGTCGAGGTGATCGTGCTGGGGGGGATGGGCCTAAAGTTTGACGACTACCTCTACTTCCGCGACACGCTCGAGCAGGCCGGGGCGCTGGCCCGCACGGTGATGTTCATCCACACCGCCGCCGACCCCACGGTCGAGAGCTTGTTGGTGCCGGATCTGGCCCTGGCGGTAGCCGAACAGTTTGCCTTGCAGGGCAAGCGCGTGCTGGTGTTGCTGACCGACATGACCAACTTCGCCGACGCCCTTAAGGAGGTCGCTATCACCATGGAGCAGATCCCTTCCAACCGCGGCTATCCCGGCGACCTCTATAGCCAGCTAGCCGCGCGCTACGAGAAGGCGGTCGACTTCGAGGGGGCGGGTGCGATTACCATCCTGACAGTCACCACCATGCCCGGCGACGATGTCACCCACCCGGTGCCGGACAATACCGGCTATATCACCGAAGGGCAGCTCTATCTGCGCGGCGGTAGGATCGAGCCGTTCGGCAGCCTAAGCCGCTTGAAGCAGCTGGTTAACGGCAAGACCCGCGACGACCACCGCGCCATCATGAACACCATGATCCAGCTCTATGCCGCTTACCGCGAGACTTTGGAAAAGCAGGCGATGGGCTTTCGCATGAGCCGCTGGGATCAGCAGCTACTGCGCTACGGTGAGCAGTTCGAGGCACGGCTGATGGACTTGCGCGTACAGCTGCCGCTAGAGGCCGCCCTGGACGAAGGTTGGCGCATCCTGGCCGAATGTTTCGAACCGGCTCAGACCGGCTTGCCAAGCGCGCTAGTGACCCGCTACTGGCCCCAGGTGTAGCCGTGGCCCGGATCAAGACCAGCAAACAGGAGTTCAAGCGCCAGCGCGACGCCTTAGCCCGTTTTGAGCGCTACCTGCCGACTTTGCTGTTAAAAAAGCAGCAGCTCCAGCTCGAGCTGCGGCAGGTCGAGATCGATATGAGCAAGCTCAGCGACGAAGAGACGCGGCTGCGCCGCAAGCTGGCCGACTGGATCAAGCTCTTCGCCGAGCCGCAGCCCTTTGGCCAATATCTCAAGCTCGAGGCCGTGCGCTACGGTGAGCTGAACATCGCCGGGGTGGCCGTGCCCACCTTGGAGCAGGTGGCGTGGCAAGAGACAGTGCCCGACTTGCACCACACCCCTAGCTGGCTTGACGACGGGCTCGAAGCGCTCAAGGTCGTTCTCACCTTGCAGCTTAGGCGCCGGGTACTAAACGAACAGCACCATCTGCTCAGCGCTGAGCTACGGGTGACTACGCAGCGCGTGAACCTGTTTGAGAAGGTCAAGATCCCCGAGGCGCGCGAGAATATCCGCATCATCCGCATCGCTCTGGGGGACTTGCAAGCTGCTGGGGTGGTGCGGGCCAAAATCGCCAAGGCCAAGGCGGTAGGGGATGGTGCGGCGTGATCGTCCCCATGAAGCAGCTCACTTTGGTGGTGTTAAAAGGTGAGCAGACCGCCGCCTTAGAGGCGCTGCAAGACCTGGGTGTGATGCACCTGGCCGCTGCGCCGCCGCCTGATGAGGAGGCGGTAACTGCCATCCGCGCCCGGCTCGAAGGGATTAGGCGCGCGGCTGAGGTGCTGGCCAAGCTGGCGCCGACCGAGGTCAAGCCTGCCCAGCGCTCGCCGCAGGAGGTCGTGGCCGAGGTACAGCGCCTGGCTGAGCGCTTAAGCGGCTTAAACGATACCCGGCTCGAGCTGCTGCTCGAGCGGGAGCGGTTAGCCTCGTTTGGCAGCTTTGAGCCCGAGGATATCCACCGCCTCCAAGCTCAGGGGATCCGTGTCCGGCTGTTTCGTTTGCCGGTGCCCCAAGCCTTTGAGCCTCCTGAAGGGACGGTCGTCGTGGAGTTGTCGCGTGACCGCAGGCAGCGCTATCTGGCGCTGGTAGGCCCGGTGGCGGCGGTAGCAGAGGCGGACATACTCGAGGAGGTGCCCATCCCCGACGCCTCTCCTACCGCCCTTGCTGGGAAGCTCCTTGAGGTTGAGCGTGCAGCCACCCGCACCCGAGAGGAGTTGGCCGCCCTGGCCGGACATTTAGAGGCGGTCAAACTGCTGGCTGACCGCACCGAGGATAAGCTCCACTTTGAAGAGGCCCGAGCCAATATGACGGTGGTGTGGTTGCTGGCTTATCTGCGCGGCTTTTGCCCCGAGCGCGACGTTCCGCAAGTGCAAGCGCTGGCCGAAGCCCGGGGCTGGGGGCTATTGGTCGAGGAGGTCAGTAACCCCAACGAGGTTCCCACCAAGATCGAGAACCCGCGCTGGGTTAAGCCCATCCAGCCGATAATGTCCTTCCTGGGGGTGATCCCCGGCTATGACCAGGTCGATATTAGCACGCCGTTCCTGATCTTTTTCGGGCTGTTTTTTGCCATGATCGTCGGTGACGCGGGCTATGGGCTGCTCTTTTTGCTGCTGACCTTATGGGGACAACGGCGCTATCCGCAAGCGCCGAACAGCCTCTTTTCACTGCTCAAGCTACTAAGCGTTGCTACCATCGTGTGGGGCGTGCTGACCGGCAACTACTTCGGCCTAGCGGCCATTCCCGCTCTGCTCGAGCTGCTGCGAGTTACGTGGCTGCTGGAGCAGGACAATATCATCTTGCTGAGCTTCAGCATCGGAGCGGTTCACCTCACGCTGGCGCACGGCTGGAACGTGGTGCGCTTCTATCCGAGCAGCCGCGCCCTGGCCCAAGTCGGCTGGATCATCACTACCTGGACCATGTTCTTCTTGGCCCGCACACTAGTCTTAGGGGCGCCTTTCCCAGCAGTGATGCTGCCATTATTGGCAGTCGGCGTGGTCTTGATCGTAGTTTTTATGACCCCCTGGCAGCAGCTCAAGCACGAGTGGTTTAACCACGCCATGTTGCCCCTGACCTTGGTCAGCAACTTTGTCGATGTTATCTCCTATGTGCGGCTGTTTGCGGTCGGTGCCGCGACCTATGCGGTAGCTTCGGCGTTTAACGAGATGGCTTTAGCAATTGGAGCGGGCGGGCTCCTGGCGAGCATCCTTGCCGCGCTAATTTTGTTTTTTGGTCACACCCTCAATATCCTGCTGGCCGCCATGGGGGTGCTGGTTCACGGCGTGAGGCTTAACACCCTGGAGTTCGCCGGACACTTGGGGATGTCCTGGAGTGGCCGTCCCTATCGTCCGTTTGCGCGCAAGGCGCGGCGCGAGGCGGCCTGATGCTCCTCCTTGTCGTTGCGAGCCGAGCTTGCGAGGCGAAGCAACCTCGTCATCGGCGTTTCCCGCACCTGCCCAAGTCGAGATTGCTTCCCCTTCGACTTTGGGGGCGTAATGAACCTGGTATGTCAAGTAGACCAGTTGCTCGTAAGGCAAATCCCCCCGGCCTACGGCCGCCCCCCTTATCAAGGGAGGTGGGGGGGATTGTGCCGAGCGCCGTGGCGATCCCTTCGACAGTAACGATTTGGCAGTCATACCGCTTCTCAAGCTCGCAGTACACGCTGGCCACGAGCTGACGTAAAGGAGACGTAAATGGACCCTGAGCTAATGGCAACCTTCGGCAAAGCCGGCGCCGCGGCGGTGCTCGGCATCGCGGCGTTCGGCTCGGCGCTCGGCACCGGCACCGCCGGCATGGCGGCGATCGGTGTGTGGAAGCGCTGTTTTGCCCAGGGTCGGATGGCGCCCTTTATCCTCTTGACCTTCGTCGGGGCGCCCTTGTCGCAGACCATCTACGGCATGATCCTGATGAATACCATCATCGGCGCTGCTGAGCAGGCTGCCGCCGCCGGCGATATGGTGAGCTGGCCCGCCATGATCGGCATCGGGCTGTTCGGCGGCCTGGCCATGGCCGGGTCGGCCTGGTATCAGGGCAAGGCCGGCGCGGCGGCGGCTGATGCGCTCGGCGAAACCGGCCAGGGGTTTGGCAACTACCTGATGGTAATCGGCATCGTCGAGACGGTGGCGCTGTTCGTGCTGGTCTTTATCCAGGCGGCGATGTAGGCGTTAAACTAGGCAGGTGATCCACCACTTCGAACACACCGCCGATGTGGGCTTTGAAATAACGGCCGGCGACCTGAATGCGCTCTTTGACGCAGCGCGGCGGGCCTTGCTAGAGGTGCTGGTCTCTTGTCCGCCTCACCCGGGAGAGCGCTTAAGCCCCCTTGAGCTTGAAGCTGAGTCGCTGGAAAGCCTGCTGGTCGCTTGGCTTGACGAGCTGCTCTACCTGGTTCAGACTCGCCACCTGCTGCCAGTTCAAAGCGCCGTGGCGGTAAGCGCCGCGCCTGTGGGCTACCGCCTGGCGGCTTCGCTGAACTGTGCGCCGCTGGACGTTGAAGCACACGGCTGGCAGGGTGAGGTCAAGGGAGCAACCCACCACGGGCTTAGGCTGGTGCAGGAGAACGGCTACTGGCGGGCGCGGGTGGTGCTTGATGTCTAGCTTGGTACTGGCTCGCCAACGTTGCCGCTAGCCGCGCTATACTTAATGCCAACACGGCCTGAGGAGGAGGAATTGCCCGTGAACGTTTGTTCACCGTCAGCGAAGCACCGAGGCGAAGCCGTATCAGCGAAGCGCCGGCCCGAACGAAGTGAGAGCGATAATGCGAAGGCGTACCAAAGATGAAAAGGCTATCAGCTAGAGCGCATCCGAAAAATAGCTATAACCCATCGTTTGAGGTCGGGGCGACCGGCCGGTCGCCCCGACAGGACGCAACCGCACGGTTCTTGCTGGGAATTTCTGAACGCCCTCTAGTCAGGCTCTCAGCAAAACCCTGCGGCTGACAGACTGAGAGCCTTAAGGGCTTCGCCCCTACTTGAATACTCGAATACTTGAATACTGATGGTCATAGGAGGCGAGCATGGCGGATCCAATTCCCTTCACGGAGTTAGCGCCCAACCGTTACCGCATTCCGGCGTTTGGGGCGATGCGGGTGGATGCGGAGTTCTACGCTTCCGAGACGATCCTGGCCGACCTAGCTGCCGAGGACTACGCCTCGCTGCGGCAGCTTATCAACGTCGCCACGCTGCCGGGGATCGTCGCGCCAGCGCTGGCCATGCCCGACCTGCATTGGGGCTACGGCTTTCCCATCGGTGGGGTGGCGGCCTTCGATGCCGCGCAGGGCGGCGTGGTTAGCCCCGGTGGGGTTGGCTACGACATCAACTGTGGCGTGCGCCTGCTCACCTCGTCGCTTAGCCTAGCGGAGCTAAAACCCAGACAAGAGGCGCTAGCTAATGCCCTCTATCGTCATGTCCCGGCTGGGGTCGGCTCGGCCCGCCAGGCCGATAAGCGCTCGCACCGTGAGCTTGGAGCGCTGCTTCGTGAGGGCGCCCGTGCTGCCGTAGCCCTGGGCTACGGGAGCGAGAGCGACTTGGAGCGGATCGAGTCGGGCGGGAGGCTCCCCGGCGCCGACCCCGAGCAGGTCTCAGCGCGGGCCAGCGAGCGCGGCCTGCCACAGCTTGGCACGTTGGGTTCGGGCAACCACTTCCTCGAGGTGCAAGCTGTCGATGCCATCTACGATGCCGAAGCCGCTGCGGTGATGGGGCTAGCCGAGGGGACTATCACCGTACTGATCCACACCGGCTCGCGGGGCCTGGGCCATCAGGTCTGCACCGACTACGTAGGGCTTTTTCTTAAGGCTGCCGCCAAGTACGGCATCGAGCTGCCGGATCGCCAACTGGCTGCCGCGCCGATTAACAGTCCGGAAGGGGCGGCGTATTTGGGGGCGATGGCCGCCGCGGCCAACTTTGCTTTTGCCAACCGCCAGCGGATCGCTGCCAGTGTCGCTACCGCCTTCGAGGAGGTCGGTTTCACTCCCCGCGACCACGGCCTGCGGATAGTCTACGACCTAGCTCACAACAACGCTAAGTTCGAAACGCACCAGGGACGGGAGGTGCTGGTCCACCGCAAGGGGGCGACGCGGGCCTTTGGCCCTGACCAGGACGACCTGCCGCTGGTCTATCGCGGCATCGGCCAGCCGGTGCTGGTGCCGGGCGACATGGGCCGCTACTCGTTTGTGTTAGTCGGGACCGATGAGGCCATGCAGCTTAGTTTCGGCTCGAGCTGTCACGGGGCGGGCCGCCGACTGAGCCGCCATCAGGCCAAGCGCCAGGCCCGCGCACGCAACCTGATCAGCGAACTAGCAGCGCAAGGGATCCTGGTGCGCTCTGCCAGCCGCGCTACCGTCGATGAGGAGATGCCCGATGCCTATAAGGACGTTGCCGATGTGGTCGAGGTGGTGCATCAGGCCGGTCTGGGGCGCAAGGTGGCACGCCTGCGGCCGCTCGTGGTGGTGAAGGGATGATTATGGATAAGGCGCTAGCTCCGGAACAGCTCTATCGCCACTGTGACCTGTCCCGGCTGCCGTTTACTCGCACCGACGAGCTGCCGCATGAGAGCGACATCGTCGGACAGGAGCGGGCCGTGGCGGCGGTGCAGTTTGCCATCGGCGTGCCGCAAGAAGGCTACCACCTCTTTGCCTTGGGGCCGAGCGGTACCGGCAAGCGCTTTTTGGTTGAGCACTTCTTGCGCCGACACGCTGCAAGCCGTCCGGCGCCGCCCGATCTGTGCTATGTCCACACCTTTAGCGACCCCACCCGCCCCACCTTGCTGCAACTCCCCGCCGGGACCGCCCCAGCCTTCCGCGAGGTGATGCTCGAGCTGATTAGTGAGGTGCGCAGCAGCTTAAGCGCCATCTTCGAGTCCGAGGAGTATCAGGCCCGCCGCCACGCTATCGACGAGGAGGCCAAGGAGCGGCCCGAAAGCGCCTTCAGTGCCCTGCAAGAGCAGGCCAAGCAGCACAGCCTGGGTATGGTCCGCACGCCGCTAGGGCTGGTGTTCGCGCCGCTAAGAGGCGGCGAGGTGGTCACGCCGGAGCAGTTTAAGTCTCTCCTGCCGGAGGAACAGGAGCAGCTGCGCACCGAGATCGACCGGCTCCAGCAGGAGCTGCAACGGGTGCTGCGCCAGGTGCCACAGTGGGAACGCCAGCGCCGCGAACGAATCCGCGACCTGCACCGTGAGCTGGCCAGCCTCGCCAGCGGTCCGCTCTTTGACGAGGCGTGCCAGAAATATCAAGGACTTGAGCCGGTGCTGGCTTACCTAGCAAGCGTGCGCCAAGATGTCATAGATAACCTGCAAGAGCTGATGCAGCTCGCTGAGGCCCAGGCCGAGGCCGGCTTTGATGGCGCTGTGAAGATCGGCCCCGCTCTGCGGCGCTACCAGGTTAACGTGTTAGTTGAGCACCAGGACAACGCCCCCATAATCTTTGAAGACAATCCGACCTTCGCCAACCTAGTTGGCCGGATCGAGTACCAGGCGCAGCAGGGCAATTTGGTCACCGACTTTACGCTGCTGCGCCCCGGCGCGCTGCACCGCGCTAACGGTGGCTATCTGCTACTTGAGGCGCGCAAGCTGCTCCAGCACCCTTATGCCTATGAAGGGCTCAAGCGGGTGCTCAGTTCGCGCCGGCTGGCGATCGAGTCACTGGGGCAAGCGCTAAGTCTAACCAGCACCGTGACCATCGAGCCCGAGCCCCTCCCGTTGGATGTCAAGGTGGTGCTGTTGGGCGACCGGCTGCTCTATTATCTGCTCTGCGCCTACGACCCCGAGTTTACTGAGCTCTTTAAGGTAGCCGCGGACTTTGACGACTCGGTGCCGCGCACCCCGGAGGCCGAAACGCGCTACGCCGGACTGATCGGCGCGCTGGCCCGCCGCGACCGGCTGCGCCCGCTCTCAGCCGAGGCTGTGGCGCGGATCATTGAGCAGGCGGCGCGACTCACTGGCGACGCCGAGCGGCTCACGGCGCGCCTGGCCGACCTGCGCGACTTGGTGCAAGAGGCCGACCATCACGCGGCTGCCGCAGCGCATGAGGTGATCGCCCTGGCTGATGTCGAGATGGCCCTCGCCGCGCAACTCTACCGCGCTGACCGCTTACAGCAGCGGATGCTCGAGGAGACGCTGCGCCATACCCGCTATATCGCTACCGACGGCGAGGCCGTCGGGCAGATCAACGGCCTCTCGGTGGTGCAGCTCGGCACCGCTGCCTTTGGTCACCCCAGCCGTATCACCGCGCGGGTGCGCCTGGGCGAGGGTGAGGTAGTCGATATCGAGCGCGAGGTTGAGCTGGGCGGCCCGCTGCACAGCAAGGGGGTGCTAATCCTCAGCGCCTTGCTGGGAGCGCGCTACGCCGCAGACGAGCCGCTCTCGCTCGCCGCCAGCCTGGTGTTCGAGCAGAGCTACGGCGGCGTGGAGGGGGACAGCGCCTCCTGTGCCGAGTTTTTTGCCCTGGTCTCGGCGTTAGCCGAAGCGCCTTTGAAGCAAGGCCTGGCGGTGACCGGCTCGCTCAATCAGCACGGTGAGGTGCAGCCGGTAGGCGGCACCAACGAGAAGATCGAAGGCTTCTTTGAACTCTGCCGGGCGCGTGGGCTGACCGGTAGCCAGGGGGTGCTTATCCCGCGGGCTAATGCCAAGCACCTGATGCTGGCCAAGGCGGTGGTGACGGCGGTAGCGGCAGGGCGCTTTGCGATCTATGCCCTGGACACCGTGGACGACGGGCTGGCGCTGCTGACCGGCCTGCCGGTGGGGGTTAAGGACGACCGTGGTGAGTATCCGGCTACCAGCCTGAACGGCCGGGTAGTAGCCCGGCTGCGGGCGCTGACTCGGGCGCGGAGGGCGCTCAAGCAGGAGTAGCCATGCGGCCGATCCGGCGGATCGTAGTAGCGGTAGACGCCAGCCCGCACAGCCTGGCGGCCATTGAGGGCGCGGCGGTGTTGGCGCGGCTGCTCGAGGCCGAGTTGATGGGGGTCTATGTCGAGGATATTCGCCTGTTGCGGGTAGCTGAGCTGCCGCGCATGGTCGAGGTGAACCTCTACTCCCACGCAGCGCGGCCCTTCACCGACCGTTATGCCGAGGGGCAGCTTAAGGCGCAAGCGGCTAAGGCCCGGCGCGCTCTGGAGGAGGTGGTGCGCCGCAGTCGGCTGCGCTGGTCGTTTGCCGTGCGGCGTGGGGTGGTTAGCGCCGAACTGATCGCCGCCGCGCAAGAAGGCGACCTATTGACCCTGGGTCAGCTCGGTTGGCCGCTGCCGGGCCGCCGCCAACTCGGCAGCATCACCGCTGCGGTGCTTAGTCAGACCCCGGCGCCGGTCTTGATCGTGCGTCAGGGGATGCGTCTGCACGCGCCGTATCTGCTGCTCTACGACGGCTCGAGCCCAGCACGGCGCGCTCTGAGCCTAGCCGCTTCACTGCTGCCGCCGGGTGGACCGCTGCTGATAGCTAGCAGTGACGAGATGCGCCACAAGCAGGAGGTGATGCAGTCGTTACCGTTGGCCGTGGCCTACCGCACGCGACTGCTCCCGTTCCCCGGCCCTCTCGCTGCGAGCCTAGCAGCCATCGTCAAGGCCGAGGGGGTCGGGCTGGTGGTGTTGGGGGCGGGTGCGCTGGACTGGCTGCTGGCTATCGACACCCCGCTGTTGGTAGTGCAGTAGGCAGGGCGGTTGATTCCTCAGAAAATCAGTAGTCAAGTAGTCAAGTATTCGAGTATTCAAGTATTCAAGTAGGGGCGACCCCACGTGGTCGCCCGTTTTCATCTCGTGGTGAAGCTTGCTTCATGAGCAATTCTCCCGCAGCCTTCACAGCTGTGCGATCAGCTCGCTGCGGGCAAAGCTCTTGCTGCCGTACCACAGCAAGATGGCCGTCACGCCCCACAGCACCAGCCCCAAGAGCAGCACCAGCCAGGCGCTAAAGACCATCACCCCGGTGATCTGGCCCACCACCAGGAGCAGCACGGGCACAACCACCACGCCGCCGATCTGATAGGCCTCCTGAAAGCTCTTGACCTTGGACGAGACGATCACCGAAACCCCCAGCCCCATCCCGGCCACGGCGGGCATCACCCAGACAACCAGCACCAGCCACATCCAGGTCGGGAAGAAGACCCGGCCCATCACCCCCCAGGCCGCCCAGTGCGCTCCCATTAAAGGCTATCATGACACCCAGCGCTGTGGAGCTTGCCTTGGGTAGGAGAGAGGCCGAGCACCTGTGCCAAGAGAGAAGCCCTGACTTCAGCAGCCACCAGTGCGGTCGGATGCCTCACTTATTGACAGGACTAGAGGACGTTTTTAGGGGGGCGACAAACGTTTTATAGGGATTGGGTCCCTCGGCTTCGCTAGCGCCGTATCCGTAGTGGAGACTGCCCTGTCTGGATGGGGCAAGGTTGGTCACCACCAGCCCTAGGATATCCACGCCGACGCGGCGCAGCAGATCGACGGCGGCTCGCACCTGCTGCGGGCTGGAGTCTTTGACGCTGGTCGAGACGATGACGCCGGTGCATAACGGGGCGATCGCCAGGGTGTCAGCGAAGGGGAGCAGCGGGGTTGAGTCGATGATGATGACGTCATAGCTGCCGCGCCAGACCTCAAGGTGTTCGCGCAAGCCCTGGTTGAGGAGGTCGACCAGCGAGCGCGCGGCCGAGAAGCTAGGGATAAGGTCGAAGCTTCGCTTGCCGTCCACCCTTACACTGATGGGCAGATAGCGCTGATGGGGATTTTCCAGATAGACCTCGAGCGGCGTGTACTCAATGGGATTGAGATTAAACGCCTGGCTGCTGGACGGATGGCGCAAGTCGGCATCGACCAGCAGAGTGCGGTACTTGCTACGCGCAAAGCTCTCAGCCAGGGCAATAGCCACCCCGGTCTTCTCCTTAAGGGTTTGGGCGCTGGTGACTAGGAAGGTTTTGGGCTGAACATTAGCAGTAGCCAGGAGCAGATTGGTGCGCAAGTAGCTAGCCGACTCGTGGGACAGTTGATGAGGATTGCGCGCAGCACGGGAGAACTCGGCAATCACCGGCAGCCCAGTAAGGGCTACTAGGTCCTCGCTGTTTCTGATGCGCGTATCGAGCGAGGTTCTGAGCAGCATGAAGCCGTAGCTCAGCACTAGGCCCAACAGAAACGCCAGCGTGGTGTTAAGAGCAGTGCGGGAGCTAAGGGGCCTGTCGGGGACAAGCGCAACTCTAAAGGGCTCGAGCAGCCCTACCACCACTGCCGAGTTGCTAAGCGCCCGGGCGGCGTCAAGCTCGCGCAGGCGGCGTTCGCGCAGCGCGTTTAGTGTCGCAAGTTGGTCGGGGTTGTTGCCAAGGCCGGCTATTTGCGCGTCGATGGTGCCAACCGCCTGCTCGAGCGCCATCACGCCGCTGGCGAAGTTCTGCCGGGCGCGCTCGCGATCCCAGGACAACAGCTCCTCTGCCAGGGCATTGGCCAAGCGGGCGGCTCGCGCTGCGACTGGGTCATCTACTTCGATGCGGATCAGGCTTGAGATGCGGCGGTCTTCAACCATGACCCGCACCTGGTTTTTGAGTTGCGCAAGGCTGGCTTGCGTGACAGGCTCATCCTGCAAATTGTGCAGAGCCTCACTCAGGATCGGGCCATCGAGGATAGCCGAGCGGTAGACGGTAGGATCGACCGGGGGCGGAGAGATGATCCCCAGGCTGCTGTAGCTTACGTTGGGTTGAGAGGCTAGCAGCGTGGCGCTAGCGCGATAGCTGGGGGTGGCATTGCGGCTCAGGATAAAAGCTGCGGCAGCGGCAGCCACGGCTACGGTTAACGCCACTAGTGCTCCGCGGAGCAGAAAGTTGAGCACATCCCTGAGCGAGATGGTATAGGTGCCGTTCTCAGGCGATTTTGTGGTCATGTGCCGCGCCTCACGTCAAGGAGTCTAGCAGATCGATAACCGGCTTTTTGGGCACAGCTCACACCCTACCTTCACACCCTACATAGTCTGCGTAACCTTGCGAAGATGCCGCGGCTGGTCGGGGTCAAGCCCCTTGGAGCGGGTTAAATGCAGCGCCAGCAGTTGACCGGCCAGCACCTGCAAGAACGCTTCGCTGGCTGGGTTAAGGCCGGCGGGGAGGGCAATCGGGGCGTTGGCCTCGCGTACCAGGGCGGCGGCCCCGCTGATGACGGTCAGGTCGGCACCGATGGCGTGCAAGCGCTCTGCCACCGCTAGGTTCGAAGCTAGCGTGCCGTCGTCGCTGGCGATCAGCACGATGGGGTCTTTGGGATCGACCGAGGCGATGGGGCCGTGCTGAAACTCAGCCGAGGAGTAGGCCTGGGCGTGTAGATAGCTGGTCTCTTTGAGCTTAAGAGCGATCTCCAGCGCCGGGCCAAACGAGAGGCCGCGCCCTAGCACGTAGACCTGCTCGGCATGGGTGAGGCGCAGCGCAGCGCGCTCGATGGGAGCCTGCTCGGCAAGGAGTTGCCGCAGCAGCTTTGGCACTGACTCAAGGGCGCGCAGCAAGGCGGTATCTTGCGACCAGTGGGCGACCAGTAAGGCCAGCGCCATCATCTGGCCGCTGAAGGTCTTGGTGGCAGCGACAGCCTGCTCGCGTCCGGCGCCGAGGTATAGGGCGTGCTCGGCAAGGGTTTCCAGCGCGCTGCCGGCCTGGTTGGTGATAGCCAGGCTGAGCGCGCCGGCTTGTTTGAGTTGGTGCAAGCTCTCCACCACATCGCTCGACTCGCCGGACTGGCTAACGCCGACTGCGAGTGCCCCTGATACCTTCATCCTGGAGCCATAAACGGTGAGCAAGCTAGGCGGCAGGCTGGCTACCGGCAGACCCAGATACTGCCCCGCTAAGTAGCTAAAAAACGTCAGCGCGTGGTCCGAGGAGCCCCGCGCTACCGTCACGATCATCGGGATGGTGCGGTTTTGCAGCTTAGCAGCGACCTCGGCAATACGTGGATTGGCGATGACGCCCTGCAGAGCCTCGGGCTGGGCATGGATTTCGTCCTGAAAGTGGCTCATGGTTGCCTCACTGAGAGTTCGGCGAGCGCCTCACGGACACGCCGGTGATGCCGTGCTAGCGCAGCTTGCGCCTCGGCCAAGCTGGCGCTGGTGGCGACCATCACAATGGCTTCGCGGATGTTCCCTCCGGCCTCCATAAGAGCTTGTTGGGCCTGAGCCGGAGCGCTGCCGCTGGCTGCTTGCACTATCTCGGCGGCGCGGCGGTACAGCTTGGCATTACTGGGCCGCATGCCGACCATCAGGTTGTCATAAGCCCCACCCAAGCGCACCATTACCGCAGTCGATAAGGCGTTTAAGGCGACCTTCTGGGCGGTCCCGGCCGCTAAGCGGGTGGAGCCGGCCAGCACCTCCGGGCCGGTATCGAGCAGCACCCCGACCTCGGCCGCATCAAGCAGCGGAGTGGCGGGGTTGTTGGCGATTCCGACGGTAAAAGCGCCTTGCTCCCTAGCGCGGCGGAGGCCGGCGACGGTGAAGGGGGTAGTGCCGCTAGCGGCGATACCGACAACGGCATCGCGAGAACTAACGCCGGCCCTGTCGATGGCCTGAATAGCAGCCAGCTCGTCATCCTCGGCCCCCTCTTGAGCGCTGCCGCCGGCCTGCTCACCGCCGGCGATTAGCACTAGGGCACCATCAAAGCCGAAGGTAGGCGGCAGCTCGGCGGCATCTTGCAGCGCCAGTCGCCCCGAGGTGCCGGCACCGAGATAGATCAGCCTGCCACCAGCGGCTATGGCGTGCTCGATACCAAGTGCGGCGCTACTCAGTGCGGGCAGGGCCTGCTCGACGGCTGTTAGGGCATGCTGATTGCGCACCACGATGGCCTTGAGGATGTCGGCGCCAGGCCAGGTGTCCAGGCCGCGGTAGCTGTCGCTCCAGGCTTCGGTGTTCATGGCTTGCGGAGGTCTAGGGCTATCTGGTACTTATCGCTGCGGTAGGCGCTGCGCACGTATTCGACGGGCTGGCCGTGAGTGTCGAAGGTGGTCCGCTCGAGCGCCAAAATGGGGGTGTCGCGGCTGATGGTCAAGAGCTGCTGCTCCTGGCGGGTGGGTAAGCGAGCGCTGATCGTCTGGTGGGCGCGCTGCAGCTCGATGCCGTAGTGGACAGCGATGGTCTGGTATAAGCTCCCCGCTAGCCTGAGCTGCTGAAGCGGGAAGTCTGCTAAGCGTGGTGACAAGAAGGCTACCTGAATGACTAGCGGCTCGTCGTTGGCCGTGCGCAGGCGGGTGATGCACATGACCTCATCACCTTTGTGAACCCCCAAGTTACTGGCTATCTGTTGATCTGCGGCGATTAGCTCCGCTTCCAGTAAGTGATTGCCTGGTGTGAAGCCCAAGTCGCGAGCCTCGTCGGTGAAGCCCAGGACGCGGTCGACGGTTTGTAGCAGCCGCCGGGGTAGCACGTAGGTGCCCGATCCTTGCCGCGGCTCGACTAAGTTGTCGCTGGCTAGCTCTAGGAGCGCATGGCGCACAGTCATGCGTGAAAGCTTAAGCAGTGCTGCTAACTCACGCTCGCTAGGCAGCGCCTGGCCGGGCGCCAGGAGGCCCTTTTCGATAGCGCGGGTGAGCTGCTCCTTGAGCTGCAGATAGGCGGGGGTGGCGTGGCTTTTATCAACAGCCAGAGTGAGGTTCATCATCGCCTCAGTAATCCAAGATTTGCCGCTGGAGTAACTGGTACGCTCATGACGCTAATGTACCTTTGCTGGACCAGTTTGGTCAACTAGCCCCTCCACCTGTCGCAATCCGCTCTTATGCACCGGGCGCATGGCGTTGACCGTAGCCAGCAGGGTCTCGCTCCACGAAGAAACCCCAACCCGCTCCGCGCCCACCAGGGCGCTCTCGAGATAAGCGGAGGCGCTCCCCGCCAGCGCAGGGATGATCCCGGCCTCGTCGCTGGCCTCGACCACCACCTCGCGCAGGCCGAACTTGTGCTCGAGGGCCTCCTCGATCTCGACGAACACGCCCGGCGGAGTGTGAACGGTGGTCTTGACCACGCCCACCTCCTCGGTCTGCTTGAGCAGTCGCGAGACTCGAGCCTGCGCGTGGCCGAGGTGCTGGCGGCCGAGCCGCACCCCAGGCCGATAAGCTGCTGGTGCTGACCGTTAAGCCCGGACCGGAAGAGCGGACCATCGTGTCAGGTATACGCCAGTGGTATAGCCTGCAAGGTTTAATCGGGAAGAAGGTCGTCTTGATTACCAACCTCAATCCCGTTACCATCAGCCCTGGGCTATCAAGAGGCCGTGGAATTTTCTGCCGACCTCCTCTGTGACATGGACCTCTTTCCGCTGATACGGCGCGAAGCGGCGACTCCGCAGCTGGCTTGGCGATCCGCAACGGCATGCGGCCACCTCGTTGTCGTTGAAGGTCGCCTGCGTGCGAAACTGCTCGAGCGTCGGCCGACTGCCGTCCAGCAGCGAGTCCCGCCTCCCAAGTTTGGGCTCGAGCGCTAAGAGGTAGCACTGTCCCAAGGTGCAGTACGCACCGGTCAGCCACTGTTTGTGGGCGATGTCATTAGTGAGCTTAAGCACTCGCTCGGTGTGTTTAAGCGCTTCCACCAGCTTGCCGAAGACGCCGCACATCCGGACAGACCACAGGCTTGGCATACGGCAAGGTCACGGTAGCGTCATTGTATGCCGTCTTGCGATTTTCGAGCGCCTGGCCGAGGTTCAGAGGTGTCTGGCGTTGGACTTCAGCCTTTGACGCCCCCGGCAGTATATTGCCCGGTCAAGGCGTTCTGGAATGTGTAAAAAAGTATCAGGATCGGCAGACTACCTAAAACGGCGCTCGCCGCCAGCGTGCCCCATCGCGTGGCCAAGCCATCAGAAGCCAGGGCAAAGAGCCCAAGGCCGACTGTCCACCGCTCGGCACCGGTCAGCAGCACGTTGGCCAGCAAGAATTCGCTATAGGTACCGATAAACTGCAACAAGAAGATAAAGAGTAGCATCGGCATGCTGGTTGGCAGGATGATGTGCCAGAAGGCTCCCCAGTGGGTGGTGCCGTCAACCATTGCCGCCTCTTCCAGACTAGGGCTGATCGACTCCAGATAGCCCTTGAAGATCCATGACGAAAAGGCGATAGCACCGCCGGAGTAGGCGAGGATGAGGCCGGTGAAGGTGTTGAGTAGGCCTAGGTAGTTCATAAGATAGAAAATGGCGACCAGTGCCATAAAACCTGGAAACATTTGTACGAATACGAAGACCAATAGGGTCTGATAGCGACCCTCGAAACGCATGCGGGCAAAAGCGTAACCTGCTGTGGTGCTGATAAAAACCGCGAAGAGCCCGGTCATACCAGAAACTACCAGGGTGTTACGAATATAGAGCACCATCATCCCGCTGGTTGAGGCGCGAATATGCTGCCCTTCAGGGCCAATGGAGTAAAACTGGTCAGGCGTGATCGACACCACTAAGCCGATGACGCTCAACAACATGATATAGCCGCTGAGGCGGCGCAGGCGCCCGAGCCAGGTCGCAGTGGCAGGGAACGTAACCGACAGCAACACGAAGGCCAGACCTGCAGCAGCGCCGAGTGCAAGTAACAGCCACTGATAACCGTGGAGGTTCGTCTCACTCAAGATGTGTTGGTAGTGTACCAGGGCGAAGTTGGCTGGATCGGGCAAGACGCCGGATCGGAACACCATGCTGCCGGTTTGGGGTGGCACGGCTGCCAGCGAGTTGTTACGATTGAACGAGGCGGCCAAGATGTAGACGACCGGGTAGATGGTGAGCGCGATCGCGACCCAGATGAAGAGGTGTTTAACCGATTTGAGCGCGTAGCTTAGTGCCTTGCCGGGTCGAGTGAGACGTCCATAGAGGTAGTTGAGCGCAGCAATGGTGAGCGCAGCAAGAATAAAGAAGAGGAGCGTCCAAGCCCAGCCGTTTTCGATGATTACGAAACGCTCGCGGTTGACCTGAGCCGTGGCAAACGAGCAGAGCCCCAAAAAGGCAAGCGGCACGAGTCTCATAGTTTCACCTCATCTTTGATCATCTTTGAGTGCTCCAGCGACGCGAAAGTTGACGAGGCTGATCGCTAGCGTTATGACGAAGATCAAGATCGAGATGGCCGAGCCGAGCCCATAGGCAAAGCCGCCTTGCGACTGGAACGCCTCATTGTAGGCCCAGGAGATCAGGATGTCGGTGGCTCTGGCGGTCGAGGTGCCGCCCGGATAGGCGGGGCCACCACCGGTCAGCAGGAAGATGAGGCTGAAGTTGTTGAAGCTTAAGGCAAAACTGGTCAGCGCAATTGGCACCAGCGCCGATCTGAGGAGCGGAGCGGTAACGCCCCAGAAGTTCTGCCAGGCCGAGGCGCCGTCGATCTCGGCGGCCTCGTAAAGCTCGCTTGGAATGGCTGAAAGTGCCCCCAAGGCCGCAGTCATCATAAAGGGGAAACTAAGCCAGAGGTTCACCAGCAGCACCGCGCCCCTGGCCATCATCGGGTCGCCTAGCCAGTCGAAAACCGGCAGGTCGAAGAGTGCCAAGACTCGGTTGATGGCGCCGAAGTTGCTGTTCAAAAGACCCTGCCACATCTGGATGGTGATGATGGCGGGCAGCGCCCAGGGGATGATTAGCAGCGTGCGGTAGAGGTTACGAAAGCGCAACCGGGGATCGTTTAGCAGCACTGCTAGCAACACGCCGACGGCGATATTAAGCGCAACGGTCACGGAAGCGAAGGTGATGTTCCAGGCGAAGACCGGCCCGAGTGCTCGACTCGCCTGAGCGAGGATCGTCCTGAAGTTAGCGAGACCGATCACGCTGAAGTCGTTGTAGCGTGCGATGGAAGTGTAGCTTGGTTCCTCGGGTAATGGTGCGTCTAGGGTGAGTACGTTACCGTCGACCGAAAGGATGCGACGCTCTAGGTGTACTCGCGCGAAGACAAGCGAGATGTCGCTCAGGTCGACGGCGCCAGGCGGTGCGTTGATCAGCTCGATGCGGTCTCCCTCGACAAAGGCGACGGGGAACCCGGCGCGAATGCCAATGTCGATCAGCTCGAGCCTGACCGAGGTGATGGTGCTGTCTGGCGGTGGGGCCGGATCGACGATCAAGGTAGTGCCTGCAAAGCTGATAGCTTGAGTTGCGAACTCGCCGCTAGCGTAGAGGCGCGCCCGCACCCCCTCGCAACCCCGGTGTAATACGGCGCACTTTAGCGAGCGGATATCAGCTACTTCGATTTGGGCACCATCGCTGCTGACGATAGCGGTCTCGGTGGTGGGGTTGAACTGATTGTTACGCGCACCTGCGTAGTCGGTAAAGGCAAGATAGACGGTTAGGCCGATAGGCATTACCGTGAAGGTCAGCAAGAACAAGATCGCCGGGAGCAGGTAGTACCACGGCATGATCCACTGATAGCGCCGGGCGATGACAGCTAGCACGGTAACCAGCACGATGACACCGAAGGCTAGCCCGAGAAAGGCCGGGGCAGCAGGTGAGAACTGCCAGACGAACCATAGCCCCGCCAATCCACCAACAGTCGCGACACCAAGCGCCAGTAGCAGCAGACCCAAAGAAGCCCACAACTTGACTGTCGGATGTTTGATGGTGCGGGGAAGAAAATCGCTAGCTGGACGCGAAAGGTCCATAACTACCTCTTTTCAACTGCGAGCCCTGGCGCAAAGCCCACTCCGCGCCAGGGCCAATGCGTCAGTTGCCGCGAATCTCCCGGACGGCATCGTTAAGAATAGCACCGATGTCAGCGTAGGGATCGGCTAGAATCAAGGAGAGCGCTGTCTCCATAGGGGCCCAGACGCGAGCCATTTCGGGAATGTTGGGCATCGGCTCGGCGTCGGCAAGCGCGGCCGCAAAGCCAGCTATAATCGGGTCGTCAGAGATGCGCTGCGAGGCAGAGATGGAGGCGGGGATGCGCCCGCCGAACGTTGCTAGCGACACCTGGGCATCGGTACGAATCAGCCACTTAGCCAAGTTAACGGCATTGACCTTGTTAGTCGAGAACTCGTTCATCACGATCCCTTGCACACCCATGAAGCCCGAGAAGGGGCTGCCGCCGTCTATGCCTGGAATGGGCATTACTTCGAAGTTGATCCCGGCGGCCAGATAGTCGGGCGCGGCCCAGGGACCGTTGTTAATCATGGCAGCGGTGCCGTTTAAGAACTGGCCATGCATCACGCTGTAATCGACACCGGATGGAATTAAGCTGTATTCGTGGCGCAGGCGCTGGATGAACTCGGCCCCCCGCACTGCTCCTTCGGTGGAGAGGCCAATATCGTTGGGGTTAAGATTTCCGTCGGCGTCGCGGCCAAAGACATAGCCACCGAAACCGCGCAACCAGACGTAGCCGAAGTAAAACGCATCGCTCGCTTGTGGTTGCAAGAAACCGAAGGTGTGGGCGGTGGTGTGCTCTCGGGCAATAGCAAGAAATTCATCAAAGCTGTTGGGGCCTTCAGGCACCAAGTCACGGTTGACGTAGAGCGCTGGGCCTTCTACGTACATCGGCAAACCGAAGAGCCGCCCGGCAAAGGTAAAGGCCAGGCGCGACTGCGCCGTCAGGTCGCCTAGGTACACCGCTGTGGCGTACTGGTCCATGCTGGCCAGCACTCCTGCCTCAGCGAGTGCGCCGAGCTGGTCGTGGGGTACGGGGACGATCAGATCGGGTCCCTGACCTACGGGGGCGTTGAGGAGCATGTTCTGGACTATCGCGCCGACAGGTACGAAGACGATCTCAACGTCGACGCCGAAGGCCGCTTCGAAACGAGCTGTTTCCTGCTGGAGCCAGTTCAGACTTTCATCTTGGAAGTGAGTATGGATGGTAATGGTTTGTGCTAATGCGAGGCTCAGCAGCAGAGCAGTTATGAGTGCGAGCAAAAGGTTTTTCAAGACTCGTCCTTTCTGGTATGCCCGCCGCCTCTTTGCGGCGTGGCAAGTCCTGCCTTAATCCCCGGATACCGGTTCCGTGCGGCCTCTCTATAGCGGCGCTCCCAATGCGAATCACTCCTCTCCTGTATTGGAATTGCGATTATGCTTAATGCTACGGAACTCTGACCCAAGCGTTGTCATGTCGGGCAGCCGTCTGCTGCCGGGTCAATCCAGAGCGCACGGGGACTTGAACGCCGCGAGCGAGGGGAGGGCGTTACCGTCAAAGTCAAACAGCGCCATATTTTCCCAGGCATTCCCTTCTCCATCGCGCCAACCTGCCCCTTGCACGGGCAGCCAAGCGGGTTCCCAGTAGAAGATACCCAAGCCGCGGCCGTCAGGAACGCTACAAACTACCCGTGTGAGCTCTCTGAGGAAGGCGGCCTGACCTTCGATCGTCGCTGGATAGCCTCCCGCAGCTTCCTCGCGGCTGCCGAAGATGTTGGGATGGCCGTCGCCGTCCTCAAGGGTAAAGGCGTAGGCGGTTTCGACAACGATGACGTACTTACCGTAACGCTGGCTGATGTCATTCAAGTTGCGCTGCAAGTCGGCGAGGCTACCGTGCCAGAAGGGGTAGAAGGAAACACCAATGACATCGAAGTCAGTGAGTCCGCGGCCGATCACCTCATCGAACCACCAGCGGTAGAGGTTGTTGTCACCTCCGTCGGCCAGGTGCAGCATAATCTTGACCTCGTCTCCCGGCTCCAGGCTGTTGCGCACGCCGTCGATCCCGGCGCGAAGCAGCGCTACGAGATTGTCGAAGCCCCCGTGATCCACGCCAAGCTCCTCACCCCAGGTCTTGCCGTCGGGCCAGAGCATACCAGCTTGAATCTCATTGCCTATCTGCACCATACTCGGTAGGGCGCCTGCCTTCCTGAGCGTGGTGATGACCTTGGCGGTGTAGGCGTAGACGGCTTGGGTCAGCTCTTCGAAGCTTAAGTCTTTCCAGGCAGTCGGCTTGTTCTGGCGGCCGGGATCGGCCCAGAAGTTCGAGTAGTGGAAGTTGAGAAGGACAGGGAGCCCAAGCTCCGTCGCACGCTTCGCCACCTCAACCACTTCGGGGAGGTCGTTGTAGCCGCCAACATCGACCGGGTCCTTCCAGATCTTCAGGCGGATGTAGTTAACACCATGGTCGCGCAAGGTGGCGATGAGGTCTCGCTCTAAGCCGTCCTTATCAAAGAAACGGCCGCCGTGATCCTCAACTTTTCTCAGCGTCGATATGTCCGCACCAATGATGAAGCCATCCGGCGATACGGCGACTGGCCCGTGTACTGCAGCCCGCGCCATTTTAGCAGGCGGGCCTGTGATTGTTGCCTCAGTCACGACATCATACTCGGCCTCGGCTATGGCGGTATTCGGCTGGACCGATGAATCCGAGTGGGTCCCCAATGAATCCGAGTGGGTCCCCAAGGCAAAAAACGCTAGAGCGCCAACCGCCACCACCACTCTACGGCTCATTATTGACCTCCTTCTTCATACCATCACAGTATATCTGTCGCTTAACGCGTTGTCAACACGTGTTGCACTTCGGAATGCATCCCAGAATATGGCAGGGCAAACGCATCTAAATGCTCACCTTACGCACTCAAGCCAACAAGTAGTAGCCTTTGAGGGTGAATCGGGAGATGCTGGAGCTTTATAGCGATTACCTGCTGAGTTCGTTCAGCTACACCACGGCCACAGGCCTCGCGGCGCTAACCGCCGGGGTGGTCAGCCATGACCAGGTCACACGCTTCTTGGCGAGCGACGACAAGGCTTCGCCCGACCATTTTGATAGCAAAGCGCTCTGGCAGCTGGTCAAACCGCTGGTGCGCGAGGTCGAGCATGGTGGCGGGGTGCTGATCGAGGGCGATACGGTGGAAGAGAAGCCCTATACCGCCGAGAGTGAGCTGGTGTGCTGGCACAAGGCTTCGCCCGACCATTACGATCATAGCCAGGGCAAGAGTGTCAAAGGCATCAATATCGTGAACGTTCTCTACGAGGCTGGCGGGATGCGGATACCGGTGGCCTTCGCGGCGGCCCTGAAGAGCTTGCGAGTCTGGAGCGAGCAGAAGGGCAGGTGGCAGAAGAAGGGTGCGGTGAGCAAGAACGAACAGGTCAGGGCCATGCTGAAGGTGTGTTGGCACAATGCCATTCAATACCTTCGCCAAAACCATAGGTGAAGAGAAGGGGGCTCTGCTGTTAAATTGAGGGTTGCTAAACGACCTCACACAACGGAGCCTCCCATGTTCGATATTAGCGCAACGTTACACTGCCTTACAGCCCACCTGGACAAAAAGCGCCTGCGTCAACTTAGCCTGATCATTAGGGCGATGTTGGCCATAAGCGGCCGCATCACCATGCTGGGAATCTCGCGCTGGACCGAGAAAGGCGGGAGCTACCGAACCATCCAGCGTTTTTTCGACAGCAAGCTGTTGTGGTGCGAGCTGCACTGGCGTCTGCTGCGCAGCTATCTGGTAACGGAGGACGATATTTACCTGCTGGCCGACGATGAAGTGGTGGTCACCAAAGCCGGCAAACGGACCTTCGGCTTGGACAGGTTCTTCTCCAGTCTCTACGGTCGCCCGGTCAAGGGGCTGTGCTTTTTCAGCCTCTCGCTCATCAGCGTCAAGCGCCGCAACTCCTATCCCCTTGGCTGCTGGCAAATTGTACGCAGTAGCGAGGAACAAGCGGTTAACAAGGAGCATTTGCCGGGCAAGCAAGAGAAAGGGCGACGGGGTCGTCCTAAAGGGAGCAAGAACCGCGATAAGGTCAACGTCAAACTCGGGGCTCACTTACGGTTCGTCCAAGGCTGTCTCCAGCCCGTACTCAAGCTCCTGCGTAGCCTCATCGGGGTGAACTATCTGGTGCTCGACGGTGCCTACGACTACAACGAGGTGATGCAACTGGCTCGGCAACTCGATCTGGCTTTGATCAGCAAGCTCAAGCGCAACGCCGCGCTCTACTTCCCCTATGAAGGAGCGCAGAAAGCCCGGGGTGCCAAACGAAAGTACGGCCAGAAGCTGGACTATCAGCGCCTGCCAGCAACACACCTGCAAAGCACCACCGCCTCCGCCGGCGTACAGACCGACATCTACCAGCTCAAGGCGTTGCACAAGGAGTTCGGTCAGCCTTTGAATCTCGTCGTCATCGTCAAGACCAAGCTCGCTAGCGGCGAGCGTGCCCATGTGCTGTTATTCAGTTCCGACCTCTCCTTGGCTTGCGAGCAGCTCATCGACTATTACTCGCTGAGGTTCCAACTGGAGTTCAACTTCAGGGACGCCAAACAGTTCTGGGGTTTAGAGGACTTCATGCATCTCAAGGAAAGGTCGATTCACAATGCCGCCAACCTCTCGCTGTTCATGGTGAACCTCTCCAAGGTGCTCCTCAGTCAGCTTGAACCGGTTCAGGCCAAGAACAGCGTCCTTGATCTCAAAGCTCACTTCAGAGCCGAGAAGTACGCGCTTGAGACTTTAAAACTCTTGCCGCAAAAGCCGGATGCTTTTTTAATCCGGCAATCCTGCGAGTAAACCGCAGGACCGCCGACGTCCCTAAGATTGGTGCTATTCGCGCCGCCTAGTTGGCGAAGGTATTGCATTGAGTTCAGCTATGTGCTGGCAGACACCTGGTCTGCCTCGACCGAGACGATGACGCTGATTCACCAGCTGAACAAGCACTTTGTCATGCCGGTGAGGAGCAACCGCAAAGTAGCGCTATCGCTAGCAGCCAAGCAGCAGGGCAACTACCAAAGAGTTTCGTCGCTGGTGTTGGAGGCCGACACCGTCATCGAGGTTTACCTCGAGCAGTTCGACTTCCCGTTACTGCTGGCCAAACCGGTCTTCACGAACGAAGCCGGCCAAGAGGGTGTTCTCTATCTGGTGAAGGGCGACGTGACCTTGGATTATGCTGCTATCACCACGCTCTATCAAAGACGGTGGAGCGTGGAAACCTTTCACAAGTCGCTCAAGAGCAACGCTTCACTCGCCAAGTCTCCTGCCAAAACCAGCAGGACGCAATTACTCGGGCGCAGCCTTGAAGCACCATATCTTCAAGGCTGCGCCCGAGTAATTGCGCCATCTACGCTTTCGTCAAGCTGGAGCGTCTCAGCGTTCTCAGCCAGGTCAACCATTTCGCGCTCCCTGCGGCGCATCCTGCGTCCTGCGGCGGCAAGCTCGCAGGATGTGCGCAGGACGCAGGGTGCGGGTCTATCTCAAAGCCTTGCAAGCCCCTTCGACTTCGCTCAGGGCAAGCCCTTTCGGCGAGCTAAAGCGTTTGCAGTTTGAGGCCGCTGCGTAAGGTGAGTAAAACTGATAAAACGCACCCTGTATGGGAGGGCAAACTTCGACCTGTTGCGGCAGCGGGTGCTGCTGGCATCCTGATCCCGGTTAATGATTGAGAGCCAGTTTCTGGGGTCCACTATAATGATCAAAACGCCCTTGACATTTTTGAGATATCTCTGAACTTCCCTTGCTCACTGTAAGGGATTATGGCTTATCCCTTTGCTGCTGTCTGCTCGAGCATCTCGCGGCACTCATCTACTTTGCTTATAAAGACGCGCACACCGTAAGTAGGCAGTGTCAACTCGCAAGGCAGGCCGAAAGGCGCAAGCACATCCGCAGCGAGGTGGCGAGCTGTACCGCTAAAGTTCATCACGAAGAGATGCTCCCCGCGGCGGCGGACCGAGATCCCCTCGGGGAGCGTGCGCCCGCCAGCTGCTAGCCCGATTCGCGCCAGGAGGGCGCGGTAGAATTCGAACAAGCCGCGGTCTTCAAGGCGGGTGGCGAGGTAGTACGCTTCACCAGCGCCGTAGCGATGGACGGTCACAGCTGGCGAACCGGTGTAGAACTCCTTGTTGTAGCTGGCCAGTGCTTCGGCTCCCTCGAGCTGCACTAGGTCGGCGTAGTGGCCGCTGGTGTAGTGGCCCTCGAGTCCGAGCGGCCCAGCACCGCTGAAGACGACCCCTTGGGCGTCAGCGCTGGCGAACGCATCCGTCTCAGTGACGCGCAGGCCGAGGGTGCGCCGGAAGGGAGGAGGGAAGCCGCCAAGGTGGGCGAGGTCGCTTTCGTTAACTAAGCCGCTTAAGTAGGTCGTGACCAAGGTGCCCCCCCCCAGGACGAACGCCTCGAGGCGGGCGGCGACCTCTTCGTTCATCAGGTAGAGCATGGGGGCGATCAAGAGTTGGTAGCTGTCAAAATCGCTGTTAGCGCTCAGCACATCGCAGTTTGCTTGCTGACGCCACAGCGCGCGGTAGTGGGCAATGCAGCGTTCCTGGTAGCGCTTTTCACGACTGTGAGGCAGTTCGGCATTCGCCAGCGCCCAGGCGTTCTCGAAGTCGTAGATGAGGGCTATATTGGCCGCGACGTTCGCCTTCTGCAGGCCGTTCAAGCGGGTCAGCGCTTGGCCAAATTCAGCGACTTCGCGAAAAACGCGGGTTGCCGTGCTGCCCGAATGATCGAGGACCGCGCCGTGGAACTTCTCGCTACCGCCGCGCCCCTGGCGCCACTGAAAGTACTGAACGGTGTTTGAGCCATGCGCTAGCGCCTGCAGCGACGCAAGCAGGTGCATGCCAGGCTGCTTGGGACGACTGAGTCCCTGCCAATTGGTCACTGATGGTGTCGACTCCATCAGCATGAAGGGGCGCTTGAGGTAGCTGCGCTGCAGGTCGTGAAAAAAGGCAGTCTGAACAGCCGTTGCAATGTCGTCCCCCTGATGCCAGCAGGGGTAGCTGTCCCAGGAGACGATGTCGACGTGCTGGGCGAACTTGTGGTAGTTCAGCCCTACTTCGGGTTGCATGAAGTTGGTGGTGATCGGGACCTCAGGGGTCAGCTCGCGTAACGGGGCCGATTCAGCGAGGAAAAAGTCAATTGTCTGGTCGCTGGTAAAGCGCTGCCAGTCTAGCATCAGGCCGTGAATCGAGGGATCGAGCGGTTCAATCTGTTGCCAATCGCTGTAGCAGTGGCTCCAAAACGTTGTCCACCAAGCATGGTTGAGAGTGTCAAGGTCGCCATAACTGGTGCGCAACCAGCTGCGAAAAGCGTCATAGCAGAGTTCACAGTGGCAAGGGGTGGCGCCATATTCGTTAGAGACGTGCCACATAAATAGCGCCGGGTGCCCCCGATAGCGCTCTGCTAGGCAGGTGTTGATAGCAATGCACTTGGCGCGATAAATTGGCGAGGTGCGGCAGTGGTTGTGCCGACCGCCGTGCGGCTGCCGGCGGCCTTGTGCATCGACTTGACGCACTTCAGGGTAGCGCGCATCGAGCCACGCCGGCCGGGCGCCGCTTGGTGTCGCCAAAATGGCGTTCAGCCCCTCTTGAGCCAGGCGGTCCATCAGCACGTCAAGCCATTCGAAGCGGTAGTCGCCTTCCCCGGGCTCGAGCATCGACCACGCGAAGATGCCGATGCTCACCGTGTTGATCTTGGCTTCGCGCATGGCGCGAAAGTCGGCCTCAAGGACGTCAGGATAGCTGAGCCATTGCTCGTAGTTGTAGTCGGCCCCATGCAGGAGCTTGGAGAGGGGAACGTCGCCTGCGTTTCGTCTGGTCATGGTCACCTCGGGCCTGAGTACGCGCAGCCTCGCCGCTGCCGCAACTAAGTGTTGACACAGGATACGTGTTGCCACAGCTGTTGTCAACACGTGTAAAATATTGGATCAACGTGTGGCACCACACGATTCGCGGATGATCAGCTTCGTCGGGAGGCGCAGATCAGTGCCCATGGTCATCGAGACGCTCTCGCGTTGGACGAGCATCTTGATGGCATGCTGCCCTAGCTCCGCTTGCGGCACGGCGACGGTGGTCAGCGCCGGCGTAACAAATTCGGCCAGTGCGATGTTGTCGATGCTCACAAGCGCAACCTCGTCGGGCACCCTGCGCCGCTTGAGGTGCAGCCCACGCAGGATGCCGAAGGCGATCTCATCGCTGCCGGCTACTACGCCGGTGATATGAGGATGTTCGTGTAGCAGCAGCTCAAGCTGCGCTAGGCCACTGCGGGCGTCGTGCGCGGCATAAGGGCGCGGCGTGCCGCCAACCTCAAGCAGGGCAGCGCGATAGCCTGCAACACGCTCGTCGCTAAAGCCGATATAGGCAATTTTGTGATGGCCGAGCGCAAGTAGGTGCTGTGTGGCGCCAAACGCCGTTTGCTGGCGGTCGAAGTTGACGGAAGGCAATCCGGGGTGTTGCCATTCGAGACAGACGACGTTGTTGATGCGAGCGATCATGCGTTCCAGCAGCGCCTGCTCAGCCGGGCCATGTACGACCTGATCGAGTGCCAGCAAGACCAGGCCGGCGACCTCTTGGCGGTGAACGAGCTGATTGAAGAGCACCGGACTTTTGAAGACCTCGAAAACCCGCACGAAACGCACGTGCCAACCGCGTGCCTGCGCCTCTTCGTGCAGGCCGGCCAGAATGGCGCCGTAGAAGGGACGCTGGAACATGTTCAGCTCGCTGATGACGACACCGAGCTGCTTGTGGGCTACCGTGTCCCACTTTTCGTGAATCAGCATCTGCGCGTGCTTGTTGGGGCGGTAGCTCAGAGTCTCGATCGCTTGAAGGACGCGCCGACGCGTTTCCCCTGAGACCGAACGCGGCCCTTCGTTGATCACGTATGACACGACAGAGCGCGACACTCCCGCCAGGCGTGCGACGTCGGCCTGGGTCACGTGACGCTTGGGGTAGGGAAGGTTTTCGCTGTCACTCACGCGCCTACTCGCTATCGCTTGCCTTCTGTGTCATGCGGTTAGAACTTTTCACTGACGGTCTTCATCTCCATGAAGAGCCTTCGATAGTCGGGCCCGCCCGCCTTGGCGTTGTTCCCCGAGAGGTTGAAGCCGCTGAACGGCTGGGTGCCGATCAGCGAGCCGGTGATCTTGCGGTTGAAGTACTCGCCTCGCGCTTCGAGGTTGCTTGGGCTCAGGTATGGGCTGGGTCGCAGTCGTCTTGGCATGGGATGATTATGCCACACGAGTTCATATGAGAGGCGCTCGCCGGCCATGGTTGCCGGACTCACCAACCGCATTTGGTCAATCCAGGAGATCCTTGCCTGCCCCACCTATCCGAGGCAGCGGAGATCCTGTACGGCGTTGGACTGCTGCCAGATTGACAGCGCAAGGACGGCCCGCTAGCGGCTACACACGCCATGTTTTCCAGAGCCTTTGGTGGCCGCATCTTGCCCTACTGTAAGTTGTCACAGTGGGGTCAGCCCGAATGGATAATGCGGGGGTCGCTCGAGGCCCCGACCACAGCACGACCACCCTACCGCTTGCTGCCGCTGGGGGCGTATACTGGCTTTGGCAGGCTGGCCTGCCATACAACACGATCCTTCAGGACAGGGTGAAAGTCCCTACCGGCGGTGATCGCTCCTGTAGTGAAATAGCTGGGGCGTCAGTCCGCGAAGCCACGCGCCCGACCCGGTGTGACTCCGGGACCGACGGTGATAGTCCGGATGGGAGAAGGAGGGATGCCGCAGCGGTGCTCAGGCACGGCGGGCGGCTCGCTGGATGACCCTAACCACGCAACAGGTAACTGCACAGGACGCGCAATACCTGCGCCGTGCGCTGGAGCTGGCTGAGCAAGGGCGCGGGCGGACTAGCCCCAACCCGCTGGTCGGCTGCATCGTTGTACGCGAGGGGGTAGTGCTGGGCGAAGGATGGCATGAGCGCGCCGGAGGGGCCCATGCCGAAGTGCGGGCCTTACAGCAAGCTGGCGATGCGCGGGGCGCTACGGTCTATGTAACCATGGAGCCCTGCGCCCATCAGGGCCGCACTCCACCGTGCAGCGAAGCGCTGATCGCCGCCGGGGTCAGCCGGGTGGTCTTTGCTGCTAACGACCCCAATCCGTTGGCGGCTGGCGGCGCGGCCCGCCTGCAAGAGGCCGGCATCGCGGTTTTGAGCGGCGTCTTGCAGGACGAGGCCGAGCGCCAGAACGAGGCATTTTTTACCGTACAGCGCCGGCAGCGCCCTTTAGTGCTCTATAAGACGGCCATGACTCTCGATGGCAAGATCGCTACCCGCACCGGGCAGTCGCGCTGGATTACCGGCGCAGCGGCCAGAGAGCGCGTGCAGCAGTGGCGGGATCAGTTCGACGCGGTCGCGGTCGGCATCAATACCGTCTTGCTTGACGACCCGCTCCTGACCTGCCGCCTGGCAGGGGGCCGCAGCCCGCTGAAGGTAATCTTCGACTCGGTGGCGCGTACCCCGCCCGCTGCCAAGCTGTTCTTACCCGATCAGCACGGCGTTGCGGCCCGGGTGATCATCTACAGCACCGAGCAGGCCCCGGCTAACCGGGTCGAGGCGCTCCGCGCGGTCGGCGCTGAGGTTATCGCCTTGCCGGAACAGCGCGGTCGCAGTGCGGTGCGTGCGGCCCTGGCCGACCTGCGCCAACGAGGCGTGAACAGCGTGTTGCTAGAAGGGGGCGGGACGCTGGCCTGGTCGTTCTTCGAGGCCCAGGCGGTCGATAAAATAGCGTTCTTCATCGGGCCGAAGCTGTTGGGAGGGGCGGGGGCCAGCCCTCTGGCAGGGCTGGGTGTGGCCCAGATGGATGAGGCTATCACCCTGGCCGACCTCCAGACCGAGTTCATCGCGAACGACCTGCTCTTAACCGGGCAGGTCCGAATTCCGCTTCCGAGCCAGAGGCGAGAACGCTAGAAAGAGGCGTAAATGTTTACCGGTATTGTTGAGGAGACTGGCAGAATCGTCAAGAGCGAGTTAGTCGAGGGCAATCTGCGCGTTACTATCGAGGCCAATCAGGTGCTTGAGGGGATGCAGCTAGGAACCTCTATCGCTGTCTCTGGTTGCTGCCTGACGGTGATCACCTTTAATAAGGTGAGCTTTCAGGTCGAACTCTCCCAGGAGTCGGTGGCTAAGACCGCTCCACGCTGGCACATGGGGGCGCGGGTTAACCTCGAGCGGGCCATGCGCGCTGATGATCGCTTCGGCGGGCACTTGGTGAGCGGCCACGTGGAGACGACCGGCACGGTGCTCGCGGTCGAGGCGGCGCCCGGGGCGTACATTATCACCGTCAGGGCCGATCCGCGCCTGGCCAAGTACCTAATCCCCAAGGGCAGCATTACCGTCGATGGGGTCAGCATGACCGTAGTGGACGTGGGCGGCCCCGGCGGGAGCCAGCCGGACTGGGCGGCGGGTCGCTTTACACTCTGGGTTATCCCCCACACACTAGAAGTCACCACACTAGGGGAGCTAACAGCCGGCTCGCTGGTGAACTTAGAGGCCGACCTGCTGGCGAAGTATCTCGAGCGCCTGATGTTAATGCGGGAGGCGGCGGCATGACTAACTTAGCGACGGTTCCGGAGCTGCTGGCCGAACTTAAGGCCGGCAAGCCGGTGATCGTTGTCGATGACGAACACCGCGAAAACGAGGGCGATCTGATCCTCCCCGCTGAAACGGTAACTACCGGGAAGATCGCCTTCATAATCCGCTACACCGGCGGGGTCATCTGCCTGGCCATGACCAATGCCCTGGCCGATCACCTAGAGCTGCCGCCGATGGTGCAACACAACACTGCCCGGCGCGGCACTGCCTATACCGTTTCGATTGAGGCTCGCGAAGGGATCGAGACCGGCATCAGCGCCAAAGACCGCGCCACCACCATCCTCACTACCGTCAAAGAGGGGGTTGTCGCCAGCGATCTGGTGCGTCCCGGCCACGTTTTCCCGCTGCGTGCGCGCGATGGGGGGGTGCTGCGCCGGGCCGGGCACACCGAGGCGGCGGTCGATCTGAGCCGGTTGGCCGGGTTCAAGCCGGTAGCCGCCATCAGCGAGCTGATGCACGATGACGGCTCGATGATGCGCCTGCCGGCCATTGTAGAGTTTGCTCGGCAGCACGGCCTTAGGGTCGGCACCATCGCCGAGCTGATCCGCTACCGCGTCGAGCGTGAGGCGTTCGTCAAGCGCATAGCTAGTGCCATACTGCCTACCCCCTGGGCCGAGTTTGCGGTGCATGGCTACCAGGACGAACTAAGCGGTAACGAGCACGTCGCCCTGACCCTGGGTGAAGTTGGCGACGGTCAACCGGTGCTGGTGCGGATGCACTCGGAGTGTTTAACCGGCGACGCGCTTCATTCCATCCGCTGTGACTGCGGCTCGCAGCGCGATGCCGCAATGCAGATGATCGCTAAGGAAGGGCGCGGCATACTGGTCTACTTGCGCCAGGAAGGGCGAGGGATCGGCCTGCTGAATAAGATCAAGGCCTATGCCCTGCAGGACCAGGGTGCCGATACCATTGAAGCTAACAAGCAGCTTGGCTTTGCCCCCGATCTGCGCGACTACGGCATCGGGGCGCAGATCCTGCGCGACTTGGGGGTAAAGAGGCTGCGGTTGCTCACCAACAACCCGCGCAAGGTGAGCGGCTTGCAGGGCTTTGCGCTCGACATCGTGGAGACTGTCCCGTTGCGAGTAGGCAAGAATCCCTACAACAAACGGTATCTCCAGACCAAGGCCGAGAAGCTTGGGCACCTGATGGACTGATTCTCACCTGGTGGGGGCGGAAAAGGTATTTTGCTGTAGCGCACTCCCAGCAGGTGTTAATTCCAGCGCCGATAGCAGATATCCATGGGCACGTTATCCGAGCGGATCCGAGCGAGGAGGCTCCGCCCGATAATTCCGAGCGAAGCGAGAACTCGCTTTTGCGAGAATGCCATTAAGCGAGAACCCGCCTGCACCAAATGATGTTTGGCTTTACCACCTTAAGGCAGCTTGCTCCTGTCGACAAAGCTGGCTAGGCGCTGGGCTAGCATCATATCGCCCTTAAGCTTGAGCTTGCCGCTCATGAAGGCGGTCATGCCGTTAAGTTCACCCTTTAACAGCTTGACTAGGTCGCCGTCGCTAACGGTGATAGTCACGTTGGGATTTTCGGCCTGGCCTTCGTGAACCTCCACCGTGCCGTTTTTAATGACATGATAGATCGGTTCGGAGATGTCGTACTGAATTACGGCAGTGACGTTGGCTGCCGCCTGGCTGTTGAAGACTTGGGGCATCATCTTTAGCATCTCTTTGGCCGTCATGGCGTCCTCCATGGGCCGGTTGAAAAATCGTCAGCAACGGTTCGCGGACGTAATTTTAACCCGACCTAAGGCAGTTTAACCCAGGCTGGGGTGTGCGGTAAACCAGGCAACCCACATGAGTGTGCCTCGGGTTAGGAAGTGTGCGCGGGTTTCCCACTACCCACAGCCCTCGGGTTGCACAGCGCATCCGGGATTTATCATTGTTCGTGACGGTGTCTTAGCTTAAAGTGCGGGCAAGATTTTTCGTCTAGGATTGTGATGTGAAGACCCTACTGCTTTATGACCGTGACTGCGGCTTTTGTAATTGGTTAGTGCAGCAGGCACAGCGGCTCGACAGGTACGGCCACTTAGAGGTCTCGCCCTTACAGTCTCCCGGTCTGCTGGCGCGCTATCAGATTTCGCCGGCTGCCGCTGAGCTGTCGCTGCACGTGGTGACGCCCGATGGCCGTGTTCATCAGGGCGGCGCGGCGATCCGCATGGTGCTGCGCGCCCTGCCTTGGCTGTGGCCCGCCTATTACCTGTGGCTCATCCCCGGCGTGCCTTGGCTCATGGACCGACTCTACTACACCGTAGCTCGCCACCGCCATCGGCTGGGGCGTTGGCTGGGGTTAGCGGCCTGCCGCCTGCGCTGACCGTTTTACTGTATCGTCTGATGCTCCGGCTCTGAGCGGGTGGCTATCCTGCTAAGCTGGAAGCGACGTGGACTTTTCACTGCCTGAAGAGCTGCTTATGATGCAGCAAGCGGTCCGGGAGTTCGCCAAGCGCGAGATCGCCCCGATCGCCGCTGAGCTTGACCGCCAACCGCGTTTCCCCTGGCCGACCCTGCACCAGATGGGGGAGCTGGGCCTGTTGGGAGTAATGACGCCGGAGCGTTACGGAGGTGCCGGGCTTAACACCCTGGCCTACGTGGTGATGCTCGAGGAGATCTCAGCCGCCGACGCTTCGCATGGCACTATCATGAGTGTCACTAATGGGCTGCCTCAGGCGATGTTGCTCAGCCATGGCAGCGACGAGCAGCGCGGGCGCTACCTGCCCAAACTGGCCCGGGGTGAGTGGATTGGGGCGTTTTGCCTGTCTGAACCGCACTGCGGCTCGGATGCCGCAGCGATCGAGACCCGGGCCGAGAAAGTAGCTGGAGGCTACCGGCTCTCCGGCACCAAGGCCTGGGTGACCTCGGGTGGTGAGGCGCAGCTCTATTTAGTGATGGCCAAGACCGATCCAAACGCGGGCGCTAGAGGCATCACCTGCTTTATTATTGAGCAAGAGGCTAGCGGGGTGCGGTTCGGTAAACCGGAAGCGAAGCTTGGTCAGCATGCCGCTATCACCACTACCATGAGCCTGGATCAATGCCTGGTGCCCGAGGCGGCCCGCCTGGGGCCGGAGGGGCACGGCTTTGTAATCGCCATGAGTTCGTTAGATGGGGGCCGTATCGGCATTGCGGCTCAGGCGGTGGGGATCGCCCGGGCCGCTTTTGAGGCAGCGCGCGACTACGCTGCTGAGCGACAAGCGTTTGGAAGGGCCATCCGTGAGTTTCAGGGGGTGAGCTTTAAGTTAGCCGATATGGTCACGCAGCTCGAAGCGGCGCGGCTCTTGACCTATCGGGCCGCCTGGCTCAAAGATCGCGGCTATCGTGTCACCCAGGAGGCAGCCATGGCCAAGCTGTTCGCCTCCGAAGCAGCCGCGCGGATTACCCACGAGGCCATACAAGTGCTCGGCGGTTACGGTTACTCCAAGGACTATCCGGTCGAGCGTTACTTTCGGGACTCTCGCGTCACCGAGATCTACGAAGGGACCAGCGAGATCCAGCGGATAGTAATCGGGCGTCAGCTCTACCGCCAGCACGATGGTTAAAGGAGCATTGTGATCAGCTTTGAATTGACGCCGGAGCAGCAGCAGTTCCAGACGCTGGCGCGGCAGTTTGCCCGCGAGGTGATCATCCCTATGGCCGCCGGTTACGATCGTGAGGAGCGCTATCCTGAAACGATTGTGGCCCAGGCGCATGAGCTGGGGCTGCTCAACATCACCATCCCTGAACGCTTAGGTGGCCTGGGGCTCGGGATGCTCGACGAGGTGATCATCGGCGAAGAGCTGGCTTATGGCTGCATGGGCATCTACACCATTGTGATGGCCAGCGAGCTCGGCATCACCCCGATTCTTTTGGCGGGTAGCAGCGAGCAGCAGGAACGGCTCCTTAAGCCGTTGCTGGACGGGCCGAAGCTAGTGGCCTTTGCTTTATCTGAGGCCGATAACGGCTCGGACGCCGCCGCGCTCAGAACCCGCGCCACCTTGGAGGGCGGCGAGGTGGTGCTAAACGGCAGCAAGATGTGGATCTCTAACGGTGGCCTGGCCGAGCTGACGGTGGTCTTCGCCACATTCGACCCCGAAGCCCGCCATCGTGGTGTGCTGGCTGTGGTAGTCGAGGGGATGCCCGAAGGGATGCGCGCGCAGCAGATTCACGGCAAGCTTGGCCAGCGCGCCAGCCCTACCGCCGAGCTGGTCTTTGAGGATGTCCGCGTGCCTGCCGCCAACATTCTAGGCAAGCCAGGAGACGGCTTCAAGATCGCCATGAGAACTCTGGACAAAACCCGCATTCCGGTAGCGACTGGTTCAGTCGGTGTAGCTAAGCGGGCGCTCGACGAAGCCAAGCGCTACGCCGCCCTGCGCAAGGCTTTTGGTCAACCGATCAACCAGTTCCAGGCGATCCAGTTCAAGCTGGCCGATATGGCCATCGGCGTTGAGACCGCTCGAGCCATGACCTACTACGCCGCCTGGCTGGTCGATCAGGGTAGGCCCCACACCGAAGCCTCGGCTATTGCCAAGACCTACGCTTCCGAAGTCGCCTTTGACGCCGCCAATGAGGCGATCCAGATCCACGGCGGCTACGGCTACGTGAACGAGTATCCGGTCGAGAAGCTCCTGCGCGATGTGAAACTGAACCAGATCTATGAGGGCACCAACGAGATTCAGCGCCTCATCATTGCACGGGCCTTAACCAAATAGCGCCCCCTAACTTGTGGTCAGTGCAAACTCGCTTAGGTCGGCCGGGTTAAAGCTGTAGCTGCCGCGCGTCCCTTGCAGTAAGCCCTCGTCGCGCATCTCGCTCAAGGTGGCGGTGGTGGTTTCGCGGGCCGCTCCGATTAGCGCCGCCAAGTTCTCATGGGTCAGCGGCAGGGTCAAGCGTACCCGTGAGTCTTCAGTGCTCTGGCCAAAGCGCTCGCCGAGCCTTAGAAAAGTGCGGGCTAAGCGCCCCTCTACCGATAGCTCGCTATCCTCAAGCGCCTCTTTGAGCCGACCCAAGTAGTGCCCAGTCGCGGTCAGGATGGCTTGCTGCAACCCGGCATCATCGAGCTGATCGCTAGGAATAATAGTCACCCGCACCCGTGGGCTCAGCGCTTCGGCGCTGTCCTGATAGCGCACATGAACGGGAGTAAGGGCCCCCACTAAGTCCCCAGGACCGGCGATGCTAGTGATGCGCTCCTTGCCGCTAACTAGATCGAGGCTGAGCTTAACTAGCCCTTCCTCAATCAGGAAGACGGCCTCACCTTCGTCACCAAGCCGGTACAGCACCTCACCCCGCTTCAGCTCGCGGCTGGGGTAGTCCCGGACGCGCACCGCCTGAGGCGGCGGCGGGGCGTGCGTAAGGCCTGGCGAGAACGGTACCGTCATACCCTCATTGTACCGAGTCGCGAGACCTCATGACAGTAAGTCAAGCACATCGCGGCTAACTGCCGACCCGCCTCCCGCGCACGAAGGTCGCTACCGGCCAGCCCTGAAGCTGCCAGCCGTCCCAGGGGCTGAACTTGGCCTTGCTCTGAAAGGCGCTGGGAGTGACGGGCCTGGCACTTTCCAGATCGATTACGGTCAGATCAGCCGGGGCGCCGGGGGCCAGGCTCGGCGCGGGCCAGCCCATCACCTTGGCCGGGCCGCTCTGGAAGTAGTGTAACAAGTCGGTTAGCGTCAGCACCCCGTCCAGCACCAGCTTGGTGTACAAGAGCGGGAAGGCCACCTCGAGGTTGGCGATGCCCGAGGGGGCTTGCAGCAGGTCGAGGTCTTTTTCGGCGCGGGTGTGCGGGGCGTGATCGGTGCCAATAGAGTCCACCACCGCTCGAGCCAGTGCGCCGCGCAGATAAGCCACATCCTCGGCGGTGCGCAAGGGTGGCGCCACCTTATAGATCGGATCGAAGGCGCCCAAGGTCTCGTCGGTCAGGGTGAGGTGGTGCGGCGTGACCTCGGCGGTAACCGGCGCGCCTTGTGCCTTGAACCACTCGATAAGTTGCAGGCCGCGCCGTGAGGAGACGTGGGCGATATGGACCCGGGCACCGGTCATCAGGGCTAACTCGCAGTCCCGGTAGACCATGACCGCTTCGGCCTGCACCGGGTTGCCGGGCAGGCCCAGGCGCTGGCTCACCGTACCCTCATTCATCACCCCGTCCTGGCGCAAGCTGGGCTCCTCCGAGTGGGTCTGGATAACTAGTCCTAGCTCGGCGGCGTACTCGCAGGCGCGGCGCAGCAGATGCCCGTCGGCCACCGGGATGCCGTCGTCGGTAAGCATCACCGCTCCAGCAGCTTGCAGCGCGGCAAAGTCGGTGAGCTGCGCACCCTTTAAGCCGCGGCTCAGCGCCGCCGCCGGGCGGAGCCGGGCTAGTCCCAGCCGCTCGGCCTTGGCGAGCAGGTCGGTTACCAGGCCGGGGTCGTCGATGACCGGATCGGTGTTGGCCATACTGACCACGGTGCCGTAGCCTCCGGCGGCCGCGGCTGCTAGGCCGCTCGCCAAGTCCTCCTTGACCTCCTGGCCCGGTTCGCGCAGGTGCGTGTGCAAGTCGATAAAGGCCGGAGTGACGAGCTTACCCGCAGCGTCGAAGGTGTGGCTCACCTCACCGCCGAGGTTAACCCCTTCGATCAGGCTGTCCTTAAGATACAGGTCGGCCAAGCTCTGCTCGCCGATCAGGCGCGCGTTGGTAATGATCGTTCGGCTCATTTTTTACCTACCAAGAGGGTGTAGAGAACGGCCATCCGCACCGGGACGCCGTTGGCCACCTGCCGCTCGATGACGCTGCGGGGCGAGTCGGCCAGGCTGCTTGAGATCTCCACGTCGCGGTTCATGGGGCCGGGGTGCATGACGATGGCGTTGGGGTGCGCTAGGGCCATTACCGCCTCGGTCAATTGATAGCGCGCCCGGTACTCGGCCAAGGAGGGCAGCAGCCCGCTGGTCATCCGCTCTTGTTGCAGGCGCAACGCCATCACCGCCTGGGCCCCCTCGAGGGTGGGCTCGAGCCGGTGATGCAGGCTCAGCCTCGGCTGCTCGAGCTCGCGCGGCAGCAGCGTAGCCGGCCCGCACAGCGCCACCGTGGCACCCAGGCGGGTCCACAGCTCGAGATTCGAGCGGGCTACCCGTGAGTGCAGAATATCGCCGATAATGGCCAGCTTTTTCCCAGCAAAGCCGTCGAAGCCGGGGAAGCTGGTACGGAAGGTGTAGGCATCAAGCAGCGCCTGGGTGGGGTGGGCCCGCCGGCCGTCGCCGGCGTTGACGATGGCGGCATCGGTCCAGCGCGCAAGCTGGTAGGGCACCCCCGCTGCGGCATGGCGCACCACGTAGAGGTCGACCTGCATGGCGTCAATCGTGCGCAGAGTGTCCTTTAAGGACTCGCCCTTAGCCAGGCTCGAGCCCCCCGCGGCGAAGCTGATCACGTCTGCTGACTGCGCCCTGGCGGCGCGCTCAAAGCTCAAGCGGGTGCGCGTGGAGCTTTCAAAAAACAGCGTACTGACGGTAAAACCTTGCAGCGCCGGGACTTTTTTGATGGTCCGCTGCAATACCTGGGCCATCACGTCGGTGGTGTCAAACAGCGCCAGCAGTTCGTCCGCCGTCCAACCGGTAAAGTCGAGCAGGTGGCGGTGCTTAACCATCATGTTAGCTCCAGCAGATCGACCCCGTCAGCCCCATCGACCTCAGCGAGTTTGACTTTGACAATCTCCTGGCGGCTGGTCGGCACGTTCTTGCCGACGTAGTCGGCGCGGATCGGCAACTCGCGGTGGCCGCGGTCAATCAGCACGGCTAGCTGGATCACCGCCGGTCGACCCAGGTCAATCAGCGCATCGAGCGCCGCCCGGGCGGTGCGGCCGGTGTAGAGCACGTCGTCGCAGAGCACGATGCGCATACCGTGTACCTGCGCCACCTCGGTCTTCTTGACCACCGGCTGCAGGGCGATCTCGGAGAGGTCGTCGCGGTACAAGGTGATGTCGAGCTTGCCGAGCGGTGGCCTGACCCCCTCAAACTCGCCGATCAAGCCCGCTAGTCGTTCGGCGATCGGCACACCGCGGGTATGAATGCCGATCAGCACCAGCTTATCGGCCCCTTTGTTGCGCTCGATGATCTCGTGGGCGATGCGGGTGAGGGCTCGAGCCACCTCCATCCCGCTCATCAGCGTGGCCTTAACCGTGTTCACCATAAACCTCCGCCGAAAATCAGTAGTCAGAAGCCAGAAGCCAGTAGGGGCGACCCCACGTACGCCTTCGCTCGGCGCTTCGCTGAAGGTTGCCCTGTTTTCATGGGTGGTACCGCTTGTGGCATGGACCCCTTGATACGCGATGCCGGAGTTTAGCGGCCATAAAAAAAGCGCCCGCACGGCGCCTTTTAACACCTTTGTCTTGGAGATGTATCATAACTACCCCTTTCCGGCCTCGCAGGACCGAGTTAAAGGAACCTTACGTCACTCTACCCCTTGCCCCTGGTAGCGTCAAGGGCGGAACCTGGGCGTCTTGAACCCGCTGCTAGCTTAGCTAGAGTAGCCTGGCGCTTAGCTTTATTTCGGGTCCAGCCAACGCCTTGGAGACCGGGCAGTTCTGCTTGGCGTTCTCAGCCAGCTCTAAAAACTTGGCTTCATCAAGGCCCGGTACGACGGCTTCGGTGGCAAGTTCAATGGTGTGGATGGTCGGCCCTTCGCCCAGGTGTACCTTGGCGCTGGTGCTGACGCGGCTAGGCGGAGTGCCGTTATTGGTCAGTAGCGCTGACAGGAACATCGAAAAACAGCCAGCCTGGGCAGCCCCGATCAGCTCGTCGGGGTTGGTCCCCGGCGTCTCACCGAAGCGGGTGTTAAAAGAAAACGGCCCCTCAAACGCGCCGCTACCGAGCTTCATGACGCCCCGGCCTTCCTTTAAGGTCCCTTCCCAGACTGCCTGTGCAGAACGTACCGGCATGGTTATCCTCCCTTTAGTCTCTTGGCGGATATGCAGGCGCAGTCCCGCCGTGCTTGTTAGTGTAACGCACACCTGCGGCCCTACTCCTTGGTGGGCGACACGGTTGCTGGCTGATCATGCAGGCGAGACTCACGTGTCAATGACCGTTTCCGCGGGCTGGTAAGCTAGGTTCGGCGCTAGCCAACGCTCCACTTCCGCCACACTCAACCCCTTGCGCCGAGCATAGTTCTCGATCTGATCGCGCTGGATCTTGCCGACGCCGAAGTAGCGGCTCTCCGGATGGGCGAAATAGAGGCCGCTCACGGCGCTGGCGGGGAGCATGGCGTAAGCCTCGGTGAGGTGCATGCCGACAGCTTTTTCGGCGTCCAGGAGTTTGAAGAGGGTGCGCTTTTCAGTGTGGTCGGGGCAAGCCGGGTAGCCCGGTGCCGGGCGGATGCCGCGGTAGCGCTCCTTGATCAGCTCTTCGGGGCTTAACTCTTCGTCTTTGGCGTAGCCCCAGAACTCCCGACGGACACGCTCGTGGAGCCGTTCGGCAAAGGCTTCGGCGAGGCGATCGGCCAGCGCCTTGACCATAATGGCGCGGTAGTCGTCGTGCTGGGCCGTAAAGTGCGATGCCAACTCATCTGCGCCGTAGATGGCGATAGCAAAGGCGCCCACGTAGTCCACCCCTGCCTCCTTAGGCGCCACGAAGTCGGCCAGCGCCAGATTCGGCTGGCCCGGGCGCTTGGCGTGCTGCTGGCGCAGCGTGTGCAGCACGGCGAGCACTTCGCGGCGGCGCTCATCGGCATAGAGCTCGAGATCGTCGCCGACGCGGTTGGCGGGGAAGAGGCCGAGCGTACCCTTGGCAGTGAAGCGCCCCTCGTTGACGATCTCATGCAGCATCGCCTGGGCATCGTCAAAAAGCGAGCGCGCTGCCTCACCAATTTTGGGATCGTCCAGAATCTGGGGGTAGCGCCCGGAGAGCTCCCAGGCAATAAAAAACGGAGTCCAGTCGATGTAACGAGTGAGTTCGTTAAGGGGATAAGCGCTAAAGCTGCGGGTTCCTGGCAGCGCAGGCTTCACGATAGCGCACTCGAGCCGGGGCGCGTTGGCCCTGGCCTCCGCTAAGCTCACGAGCTGCTGCGAGGCGTCGCGGCCCTCGAACTTTTCGCGCAGCACCCGATACTGTTCGCGAACCTCCGCCGCGAGCTTGGGGCGCTCCGTCTCCGAGCGGGCGCGGCTGGCTACCCCGACGCTTCTGCTGGCGTCTAAGACATGTACCGTCAGGCCGGAGTAGTGTGGCGCAATTTTTACCGCGGTGTGAAGGCGGCTGGTGGTGGCGCCGCCAATCAGCAGCGGCGTTGTAAAGCCTTGCCGCTCCATCTCCTTAGCGACGTGGACCATCTCATCCAGGCTGGGGGTTATCAGCCCCGAGAGGCCGATGACATCGACACCCTCCCGCCGGGCAGTCTCCAGGATCTTCTCAGCCGAAACCATCACGCCGAGGTCGATCACCTTGAAATTGTTGCAGCTTAGCACCACCCCAACGATGTTCTTGCCGATATCGTGGACGTCGCCCTTGACGGTGGCCAGGAGCACCTTGCCACCCCCACCCCCCCCTCGGCCCCCCCCCC
>Ga0208735_100141_pt1 | contig 41206 bp, 23 predicted proteins | sample Subbio12Aug_8Aab_FD_184829 | JGI IMG/M metagenome (GOLD analysis project Ga0208735, IMG submission 184829) | Serpentinite rock and fluid subsurface biosphere microbial communities from McLaughlin Reserve, California, USA - CR12Aug_8Aab (SPAdes) | ecosystem: Environmental > Terrestrial > Deep... | reverse complement strand
TAAATCGGTTGCGGCATTCATTGCACTCCTGAAACAGGTTGACGAAACGCCGACAAACGCTGGGCATGGACACACGCGGCCTGGCTTTCGACCGACCTGGAGCACGACAGACGCCTGGAAACCGCCGGCTGGAGTCCCCGCCACCATCGTTTCCGTCGGCTTATACAAATTGACTCGACGGGCGCGGCAGAAATTGGGAGAATAATTGTGAATGATTCTCATTTGATTTCCTGCCCGATTCGGCTCATCTTTGACCCGAATCGGTTCCAGGGAAGGGAGGTAAGTCACATGACGCCATCAGTGCATACGTCATCGGCCCTGTCGTCCGAGGTCGCCGTTTCGAGCCTGCTCGCGGAAAAGCCGGTGCCCCAAGTGGAGTGGGCCGCCAACTGTCGCCTGGTCAAACTGGCCCTGCGTGACGGGGTCGACACGCTGCTGTGGAGCGGGAACCTCGCTCGCCCCATGACCATGAATGTGCGAGACGACTGGGATCGAATCCACTTCTCATGCGCGCTGAAAGGACGCTGCGGCTTCTCCATGGACGGCGATGCCGCGGGAGGAAGCGAGTGCATCCTGCGCCAGGGTCTGGGCTGCATCAGCTACACCCCGGGGTGCACGGGGCGATCGTCCTACGTGGACAGCTTCGAGTATGTAACCGTCTCCGTGCGTCCCGACATCCTCTCCGACTGGGCGCCCGATCTCGACGCATCCCTGGCACGGATGCTGGATACCGCGCGGTGCTGCGCCATGCATCGTTGCAGCGCGGAAATGCGCGCAGCCGCCGGGGCCTTGAGCGGCGTGCTGCGGATGATGCCGACCGGGCCGGAGAAGGACGCGATACCCGTCCCCTCGGCGGCCTGGTTGCTTGGACAGTCGCTGGTGATGGTCGGTCTGGCGATCGAGGCGCACCGGGACGGGGATGCGCCGTCACCCAGCGTTTCCCCGGCAGACAGACGCAACCTGCTTCGCGCACGGGATATTCTGCTGGCCGACCTGACCCAGGCGCCAACCATTGACGCGCTCGCGCGGGAATGCGGCCTCAGCGCCGTGAAACTCAAACGCGGCTTCAGATTGCTGTTCAACGAGAGCGTCTATGGGTTATTCCAGCGGGAACGCATGCACGAAGCGCGTCGGTGCCTGAGCGAGGGCCACACCCCGGTGACCGTGGTGGCCGCGGACCTCGGCTACGCGAACGCGAGCCACTTCGCGGCCGCCTTCCAGAAACAGTTCGGCGTTCCCCCTTCGGCCTTCAAACGCCGACGCTGATCCCGCTTTCAAGTTTCCCGCCTACCGATCTGCCCCCCGTCCCGAGCAATCCAATCGGGTCCGTCGGCCGCAACTCATACGCACCCTGTCCGTGACGAACGGATACGGATCCGGGTTGAAACAAACCCGGTCGGGGTGGCGCCGCGTACGCAAGTCAATACCATTTGTGACTGATTCTCATTCGCGTATGCGTTAAGCATGCGCGTGTCGCCCACTTGCGCGCTCCCTCGATCGCGTGCTGGTTCGGCGGCCTGTCACAAGGAATGACGCGCATGAAGGAATTCATCGACATGCAGCACTGGCCATTGGTCGGTCTGCACATGCCGGAACAAGTAGCCGACGAACGGGCGGGCGACATGGTCGCACAGCTCGAATCGCTGTATGCACGTGCGGAACCCTTCGTTCTGCTGATGGAAGGAGTCGAGTTTCCTCGCCAGTCGGGGCGTTTCATGACGACCTACGCGCAATGGAGCCGGGATCGATTCGTCGATCAACAGCGTTACTGCCTTGGCGCGCTTCGCATCGAGACGGATGAAACATTGCGGCATGAGTACCTGCGCAAAGCCGACGCGTGGAACGCTTCCGGGCGCGCTCCCTATCCCTATCGGGTTGTCGCTACGCGCGCGGAGGCCGAGGCGCAGGCCCGCGCCTGGCTGGCCGGACACCACCCCTCGCCATCAGATGTCACCCCGCACGCCGATCCGACACGGAACAACCCATACGAGCCACCACATCATGTCCGACACTCTTCTTGAAACCGGTCGCGGGGAAGTCAATCAACCTGACGCCTCCCAAGAGGTTCCTGCCATCGACGAAGCGCTGCGCGCCGAGATCGCGGCTGACCTCGGCGTTCCCTCCACGCGGTTGGATGGGTGCACCAGCCTGATCCAACTGGGGATGGATTCGATGCGCCTGATGGCATGGCTGAACCGACTGCGCAAGCGCGGCCACACGGTGACGCTCAGGGAACTGTATGACGCTCCCACCCTGGCCGGGTGGACCGGGCTGCTCCAGCGCAAGAAGGCGATCGATCGCGAACGGTCCTTCGAACCCGCAACTTGGCCTGTCATGCGCGACGGAGAGGCGTTCGAGCTGACGCCAGTGCAGCACGCCTATTTCGTTGGCCGGTCACCACAGCAGACACTGGGTGGTGTCGGATGCCATCTCTATCAGGAGTTCGATGGCTCGGGCCTTTCCGGCGACGCTCTGGAAGCCGCCGTCCACGCGTTGATCGAGCGCCACCCGACGCTTCGCGTGGCCTTTCGCGATGACGGCCTCCAGCAGTACCGCGAGGCATCCCATTGGTCCGACCTCACTGTTCATGACTTGCGAAACCTGGGCGAACAGGAATGCGAGGCCCGATTGCAGGCGCTGCGCGAGCGGCTCGGGCATCGTGTGCTGGCCGTGGACCGCGGAGAAACCTTCGATTTCCAACTCTCGCTGCTGCCCGACGGGCGGCACCGCCTGCATGTCAACATCGATCTGCTCATTCTCGATGCCGCCAGCTTCACCCTGGTGTTCGAGGAGCTTGCCGAGCTGATCCGCGGCACCACACTACCGACACCATGCGATGAGTACGATTTTCGCAGCTACCTCGCGCAACTACGCAATGAAACACAAACCGCCAGGGAGCGGGCAAGGCGCTATTGGCTGGATAGATTGGAAAGCTTTCCTGCGGCGCCGGCGCTGCCACTGGCGCGCGAACCGGAGCAGATAGACGACGTTCGCATCAGCCGTCGCCGCGCGGAACTGAAGGCCGCCGATTGGGAGGCATTCAAGGCCGGTGCCGGCGCGAATGGGGTGACCCCGACCATGGCACTCGCCACCTGCTTTGGTGCCGTGCTGGCACGTTGGAGCAACCAGCCGCGCCTTCTGCTCAATCTCACGCTGTTCGACCGCCAGCCTCTGCATCCAGCGGTCGAACGCATGATTGCCGACTTCACCAACGTCCTGCTGATCGATCTCGTCGCCGAAGGCGCACCGTTAGACGAATTGGCGCGCAGCAATCAGAGCACCTTCGCCGAGGCCCATGAACATCGCCACTGGTCGGGAGTGGAACTGTTGCGCGAGTTGCGCAAGGGACAGACGCATCGGCATGGCGCGCCCGTGGTGTTCACCAGCAATCTCGGGCGCCCCCTCTACGGCGACGGCACCGGTCCGACACTGGGGGAACCCGGTTGGGGAATATCGCAGACTCCCCAGGTGTGGATCGATCATCTGGCGTTCGAGCACGGTTCGTCGGTCTGGCTGCAATGGGACAGCAATGACGCGCTGTTTCCTCCTGGCCTGATTGACGCCATGTTCGATGCCTATGTCTCGGTCGTCCGCATGCTGGTGGCGGATGCCACGGCTTGGCGTGCGCCCCTGCCAGACCTGATGCCAGTCGCACAACGGGAAGTGCGCCTGCGTGCGAATCAGACGGCGGGGCCGATACCGGAGGGTTTGTTGCACCACGGGTTCCTTCTCGCCGCCGAGCGTACCCCCGAGGCAGTCGCGCTGATCCATGGCGAGCGGTCGCTGACCTACGCGGAACTGGCCGATCAAGCGAAACGCTGTGCCGGTGCGCTGGCCGCACAGGGCGTGTGCCCCGGCGACACGGTCGCGATCAGCATGTCCAAGGGCATGGGGCAAGTCGTTGCGGCGCTAGGCATACTCCAGGCTGGTGCGACCTACGTGCCCGTCGCGCACGACCAGCCTGCGGAGCGGCGGCGCACGATCTATCGGGACGCAGCCGTCGCCGCCGTGCTGACCTGCGCGGATGATGTTGGAGCGGGCAGTGCTCCGGGTGACGCCGACCCGCCCCACATCCACTGGCAGGCTGCCATCCTCCACAAGGCGATGGAGGAACCAGTCCCCAGGGACCCCCTCCAGCCGGCCTACATCATCTACACGTCGGGCTCCACCGGGACGCCGAAAGGCGTCGTCATCTCCCACCGCGGCGCACTGAATACCTGCGTCGATCTGAATCGGCGCTACCGGATCGGCGCCTACGACCGGGTTCTGGCGCTATCGGCGCTTCATTTCGACCTGTCCGTCTATGACATCTTCGGTCTGCTGGCGGCCGGCGGCGCACTGGTTCTGGTCAGCGAGGCCCAGCGCCGGGATCCGTCCGTGTGGTGCGACATGATCGAGCGCCACGGCATCACGGTCTGGAACACAGTCCCGGCCCTGTTCGACATGCTGCTCACATATAGCGAGGGTCTCGACCTGCACGCACCCGCCCGGCTGCGGATGGCCATGCTTTCCGGAGACTGGATCGGACTCGACCTGCCGCGACGCTATCGTGCCTTCCGCCCCGATGGCAAGTTCGTCGCGATGGGCGGCGCCACGGAAGCCTCGATCTGGTCGAATGTTTTCGATGTCCGGGAGGTGCCGCCGCACTGGCGCTCGATCCCCTACGGATTCCCGCTCGCCAACCAGCGTTACCGAGTCGTCGACGAACAAGGCCGCGACTGCCCCGACTGGGTACCGGGCGAACTGTGGATCGGCGGCGAAGGCGTAGCTCTGGGCTACTTCAACGACCCTGAGCGCACCGCACGGCAGTTTGTCGAGACAACGAACGGCCGCTGGTACCGCACCGGCGACATGGGCTGCTACTGGCCCGACGGGACGTTGGAATTCCTCGGACGCCGCGACAAGCAGGTCAAGATCGGCGGCTACCGCATCGAACTTGGTGAGGTCGAGGCGGCGCTGCATCGCGTCGACGGCGTCAAGGCCGCCGTCGTGCTGGCCATGGGCGACCGCGAGAAATCGCTGGCGGCCTTCGTCGTGGCGAACGGTGATGAGTTATACAGCCGCCGGCATGCCGATCCAGCGCTGCCCTCCGACTATGGGCTGCTCTTCGGACCCGCTGCCCCCGAAGCAGAGCGCGAGATGATTATCGAGCGTCTGGTCGCAGACTTTCTGAACGACCACTTGCGACGGCATGGCCTGGATTTCGCCGAACCTGTCGACGTCGATGAGGTCGTGCGGCGGTATGGCGCGGACCCAAGCTGGCGTGTGCTCATCGTCCGGTGGCTGAACCTGCTGGTTGGCCAGGGACGCCTGGCCCGCGATGCGAACGGCGACGGCTACGTCCGCGGACGGCGGCACGATGAGGCGCCGTGGCTGCCCACGAACAAAGACTCGCTCCACGCGACGGCGGAGGCCCTGCTTGCACACCACGCCGCGCTTGCGCAGATACTTCGGGGGCAGCGCGCGGCGCAGACGTTGCTTGCCCATCCGTTCTGGTCTCCCGAGCATCTCCTGACCCAGAGCCGGGGCATGGCCGCCGCAATCGATGCCTTGGCCGAGGCGCTGACGAAACTGTCGCATACCCTGAATCGTCCGGTGCGCCTCGTCGAAATCGGCGCTCGCAGCGGTCTTGTCGGCGAGATGTTGTTGAACCGCCTGGATGCCAGCCGCCTGGACTACACGGCGCTGGACACGTCACAGGAGATGGTTCTGCGCGCATCGGATCGCCTCGCGGCCTTCTCGCACGCGAACGTCCGGCGCTGGGACGACGCTTCCCGGGAAGCATTGGCCCACAAGGGTGACGTGGTGCTGGCCGCAAATGCCCTGCACCGGCTCGATGAGAACTCGCTGGACGCCCTCTCGACACTGGCGGGTCCTGCCGCCCTGGTTCACGTGTTGGAGCTGCGCCGTGCCTCCTGCCTGACCATGGTCAGCGCCGATCTTCTCGCACCGGATGAGCACGGCATCTCCGCTCAGTTGCGCGGCACCGAGGAATGGCTTGAGAGATTCGGGGCGCGAGGCCTGCGCTGCCAATTGGCCGACGACGTTGGGGATCACCTGCGCTTCGTGTTGCGCGCGCCCGACGAGGTTCGCCATCCTGATCCCCGCAAGCTCGTGGCCGCCCTGGGCGAACATCTACCGTCATACATGCTGCCGCAGAGACTGCATTTCCTCGACGCGTTTCCGCTCACCGCCAACGGCAAGGTCGACCACAAGGCACTGGCAGCCCGCTGTGGGCCGGAGCAGACCATCGAGGCGGAGCAGGAGCCTCCTCGCGGGGACGCCGAGGCTGTCGTTGCCGGGCTGTGGCAGGAACTGCTGCGCGTTCCGGTCGTGCACCGGCACAGTCACTTCTTCCAACTCGGCGGTGACAGCCTGCTTGCGACACGCTTGATGGGCAGGCTGGACCAAGCAGGTTACACCGCGCACCTGGGCGACCTGTTCAACTACCCGACGCTCGCCGCCTTCGCGGCCACCCTGGCAACCGCAGATCGTATCGCCGACAACCTGCGGCCCGATCCCGCCTCCCAACATGAGCCGTTCCCGCTCACCGACGTGCAGCAAGCCTATCTCGTGGGACGCGAGCCGGGATTTCCGCTGGGCGGCGTCGGTTCCCACTTCTTCGTCGAATTCGAGGTCGAGGACCTGGACGTTCAACGCTTCGCGGCGGCCTGGGATCGGCTGATCGCCCGCCACGACATGTTGAAGGCGGTGGTGCGTGACGGCCGACAACAGGTTCTGGCCGAGGTACCTCGGTTCGCGCTGCGGCGCCACCGTGTCACCCGCTTCGATGGCCCGGAAGCCATCGAACTGCGCGAACGCCTTTCGCATCAGGTGCTCGATCCGACCCGCTGGCCCGTCTTCGACGTGCAGACGGCCGAGGATGGGAGCGGACGCAGCCGCCTGTTCGTCTGCCTCGACAACCTGATGCTCGACGGGCTGAGCATGCAGATACTGTTGGCCGAGCTGGAGCAACTGTATCTCTCTCCGGACAGCGATCTGCCCGCACTCGATGTCGGCTTCCGCGACTACCTGATCCACCATGTCGGTCGAGAGCCCGCCGAAGCCTCGCTGGAATACTGGCGGCGACGCCTGGATGAGCTGCCACCCGCGCCGCAACTGCCCCTGCTCCGCGATCCGGCCGAGATCGGTCGCCCACACTTCGTGCGGCTGTCCGACAGCCTTTCCGCCGACGAATGGCGCAAGCTCAAGGCGCGTGTCGGAGAGGAGGGACTGACTCCCTCGGCATTGCTGCTGTCCGCCTACGCAGCCGTGCTCTCGGCCTGGAGCGCGCGGGCCGACCTGTGCCTGAACCTCACATTGTTCGACCGGCGGCCGGTGCACCCACAGATAGAGCGCGTGCTGGGCGACTTCACCTCCCTGCTGCTGCTGGCCTGGCTGCCCGAATCGGACTGGCGTACGAGCGCCAGACGGCTTCAAACACGTCTCCGGCAGGATCTCGCGCATCGCGATGTTTCCGCGCTCTGGGTCATGCGCCAGCTCGCGCTGCGACGCGGCCAGCCGTTGGCTGTGATGCCGGTCGTGTTTACCAGCGCCCTCGGCTTCGAACACGACCGCTTCCTGGCCCATGCATCCTGGCTGAAGCCACGCTGGGGCATCTCTCAAACCCCGCAGATCTGGCTTGACCACCAGGTCTATGAATCCGAGGGAGAGCTGCGTTTCAACTGGGACGCGGTAGAAGCACTCTTCGACCCGGAGCAACTCTCCGCCATGTTCGCGCAGTACACGGAATTGCTGCGTCGGCTCGCCGTCGATCCTGCGGCGTGGAACCTTCCGACCGACACTCTCGTGCCTCGGAGGGCCGCTCGCACTGTGTCGTCGGCTCCAGCCGCGGCGGTCACGACGGCCATTCCCGAGCCACTCCATGTGGACGACGCTCTGGTGGATGAGTTGCGCCATCACTTCCAGCAAGTGGTTGGTCAGCCGATTGCCGCGCGACAGACGTTCTTCGAGGCCGGCGCAACTTCGCTGAAGCTCGTGCAGCTTCACATCCATCTGCGCCAGGCAGGACATGCGAGCCTCGCGGTCACCGACCTCTTCGCCCACGCCACGCCATACGCGCTTGCGGCGCACCTGAGTACACGTCCGGGCGCCGGGATTACCTCCAGACACCAACCGGAGCCGGAACGACGCAGCCTTCTGAATCAACGCAAGGTCCGCGCCGGGCGGCGCGGGGGAGGCCAGTCGTGACCCGCCATATCCCCTACTGGTCCTACTACCTTCACCAGGGCATGCTCACGGCGCTGGTCATGCAGGGGGTCGTCGGCTATTTCCGCCACGCCGGGCTGGACCTCGCGCAGCTCAGCTGGTTGTCGCTCGCCATGCTGCCCTGGGTGGGCAAGTTCCTATGGGCGCCGTGGTGCGAACGGCACGCCCTGCCGCTCTCAGGCAACCGCTACCTCGGAAGCCTCGTGCTCCTTCAGGTTGGAATGGCCGCGCTGCTGGGCGGCATTGCGCTGGTGGAGCCAACCCATTCCGCGTGGGCGATCGTCGCCATCCTCATGCTGCTGACGCTGCTGTCGGCCAGCCACGGCATCTACGCCAACGGCATCCTCATCTGCACCACCGACGAGCGCAGCCGGCCGTTTGCCAATGCCGCCCAAGTCGGCGGCAGCTACCTGGGGATCCCATTCGGCGTGTTCGCCTTCCTGGCCGTGACGCAATACGCCGGCTGGGCGGCGGGCTTCCTCTCCATGGCGGCACTGTCCCTGATTTTGTTAATTCCCGTGCTTCTGGTGCGGCAACCGGTCCCGGCCAGCGCAGGCCAGGAACAGCCGCGCTTCGATCCGTCCAGTCTGCGCGCGCTCTGGCCTGCGCTCGCGCTGACGGCAATCTACTACCTGGCCATGCGTGGTCTCATGGCCCTGCAGACGGTACTGCTCGTGGACCAGGGCATGAGTCTGACCGAGTTGGGCCAGGCGCTGACGTTCTTCAGCACCGTGGCCAGCGGCCTCGGTGTCCTCATCGGGGGGCTGCTCGCGCGGCGGATTGGGGCGTGGCGAAGCCTTCTTCCGGTGATGGTGTTGCACGCCGCGTTGGCCGGCCTGATGGCGGTCGGCTATTCCCGGTTCAATTTGCCCGCATGGCTGGTCCTGTTCGGGCTGGTCAACGCAGCCGCCGCGGTCGGCTTCGTGACGCTCTACAACGTGCTCATGGGACTGGTGCGGCCGCATCAGCCCGCTTCCGACTACGCCCTGTTCCAGTCTGTCGACATGGCCGTCGCCATGCTCGCTTCGATGATCACCCTGCGCGTCGCGCATTACACCGGCTACCAGACGTCCCTGACCCTGCTCGCGGTCGTCGCGGCCATCAGCCTGTGGCCCGCCAGCCGGTTGCGCCACCGCCTCTCTCGCCCGGCAGTCCACGAGCCCGCCGCGGCCAACCTCGAACCCAGCTTGGAGCCACGTCATGGGTGAATGTCCCGTGCCTGATTTTGATGCCCTGGTGGCAAGACATTACCCCGATTGCGAGCCGGTCGCCGTGATTGGTCATGCCTGCCGCTTCCCCGAATCGGACGACTGCGAGGCGTTCTGGCGCAACCTGGTGGACGGGCGCGAGCTCAGCCGTCGCTTCTCGCGACAGGAGTTGCTTGACGCCGGACTGCCCGCCGCGACTGTCGACGCCCCGAACTTCGTCGGTATAGGAACCGTCGTGCGGGATGCCGACGCGTTCGATGCCGATCTGTTCGGCTACTCGCGGCAGGAGGCGGAATCGATCGACCCTCAGCAGAGGCTCTTCCTGCAAATCGTGTGGCACGCCTTGGAGCATGCCGGCTACGCACCGCGGGACGTGCCCCACAAAACAGGGGTTTTCGGATCTGCCAGGATCAGCACCTATCCGGGCCGTGAGCCGCTGCGCATCGCCGAGGTGGCCCAGGTCAAGGGCCTGCAGTCCCTGATGGGCAACGACAAGGACTACTTGGCCACGCGCGCGGCCTACAAGCTCAACCTGCGCGGTCCAGCGATCACCGTGCAGACCGCGTGTTCGAGTTCCCTCGTTGCGGTCCACATGGCGTGCGAGAGCCTGCGCGCCGGCGAGTGCGATATGGCGGTGGCCGGCGGAGTGGCCATCTCCTTCCCGCAGCAGGCGGGTTATCTCCACCAGCCGGGCATGATCTTCTCCACGGACGGACATTGCCGCCCGTTCGATGCCGAGGCGCAGGGCACTTTCGCCGGCAACGGGATCGGTGCCGTGGTACTCCGCCGACTGGCCGACGCCCTGCGTGACGGAGATCCGATCATCGCTGTGGTGCATGGCAGCGCGATCAACAATGATGGCGCACAGAAGGTCGGCTACACCGCACCTTCCGTCGCAGGACAACGCGAGGTGATCCGTGAGGCGATGGCACTTGCCGGTGTTCTCAGCGGCCAAATCGGGCTCATTGAGGCGCATGGCACCGGCACCCCGCTCGGCGACCCCATCGAGGTGGAGGCGCTGCGCGCTGTCTTCCATCGACGGGGGGACGGGCCGCCCTGCGCACTGGGATCGGTCAAGGGCAACATGGGGCATCTGGACACCGCCGCCGGGATCGCCAGCCTGCTCAAGGCCATCCTGGCGGTCGAGCGCGGGACGATCCCGCCCAGCCTGCACTTTCGAACCCCGAACCCGGCGCTGCGGCTGGACGACAGCCCCTTCCACGTTCCTACTCAGGCCCAGATCTGGAACGACCCAACACGCCTGGCCGGCGTCTCCTCGTTCGGCATCGGCGGCACGAACTGCCATCTGATCATCGGCTCCCTGCCCGCCGCGTTGCGCACGCCACGTGTGGATGCCGGAATGCCGACGGCCGACACGTCGCCGGCGACGGGCGCATTGCTGCTCAGCGCGGCGAGCGAGCCCGCACTGCGCCGTCTGGCCGGTGCCTATGCGGAGGCGTTGCGCCACGCCGATCCCGATGACCTGGCCTACACCGCCCGGCACGGCCGGCAACTGGACCTCGCCTTCCGACTGGCGGTGCCGTTGTGCGAGGAGACTGCCGCCGCCCTGACCGCTTGCGCGGCCGGCGACGAGGACGTGCTGGTGCACCACGGCCGGGGCGAGCCCAGTGGACAGGCATGGCTTTTCACCGGGCAGGGTTCGCACTGGCCCGGCATGGGCAACGACCTGTACCGGGCTTCGCCGGCCTTCGCTGCCAGCCTGGACCGCTGCCTGGCGGCATGCGACGGCGAAATTCCACTCGATCCGCCTCTGCGGGACGCGCTGCTCGGGGAGCGGGGCGATCTGCTCGAACGCATGGAGTACGCCCAGCCGGCCATCGTCGCCTTCGAAATGGCCATGGCCGCGCATTGGATGTCGCTGGGCCTGAAGCCCGATCGGGTACTCGGACACTCAGTGGGCGAGTTCGCCGCCGCGGTAGTGGCCGGCCATTACGAACCAGAGCCCGTCATGCGCCTGGTTCGGCGGCGAGGCGCCCTGATGGATCGGTGTGCCGGCGGCGCCATGCTTTCCGCATTCGCGGACGAAGCCACGCTGCTGCCCATCGCGCAGAGTATCGGCCTTGATCCGGCGGCCTGGAACGGTGCGCGTCACCTGGTGTTCTCGGGCGAGCGCGACGCCGTCGATGCGCTGGCGGCCGTCTTGGACGAGCGGGACATCCGTTACAGCCGCCTGGCCGTCACCGGGGCCGCGCATTCCCGCCTGCTCGACCCGATCCTCGACGCGTTTCAGCGCGAGGCGGCGACGCTTCGCGCCGTCCCTGGCCGAATCCCCCTCATCTCTACACTGTCGGGCGAACCCGTCGACGCCGATGCACTCAACGCTCCCGACTATTGGCGACGCCACATGCGCGAGCCGGTGCGCTTCATCCAGGCCCTGCGCACGGCGCTCGGCCAGGGTACGGGCCTCTTTCTGGAAGTGGGACCGGACGCGCCGCTGACCGGCATCGGACGTCGCGAGGCGCCGGACGCTGCGCGGTGGATCTCCAGCGCACGGAGACATCAGCCCGTCATGGCCCAGGTGGAGCAGGCCCTGTTGCAGTTGTACGCGGCCGGCGCCGAACTGCCCTGGAAAACCCTGCTCCCCGTCACAGGTCGCCGAATCCACGCACCCCTCTACCCCTTCGACCGTCAACGCTACTGGCATGAAGCAGAGTTCGCGGCCGTCCTCCCGGCGCAGCTCGCCGTCAACACGGCGCTTGAGGACGGCCGGCGGGTCGCCGCGCAGGCTGCCGAGGAACTGGAGTTGCCACGGCTTCAGGCTTTATACGCCTGCGTCACGAAGCTGCATGCCATCGACGTGGATACGCTGGTGCGCCGCTGCGTCGGCACGCGCATCGAACAGGGCGTCACCGCCCTGGATGTACTGCGCGGCGGGCGTCTGCTGCCGCGCCATCGCCAGTTGCTCACGCGTCTGCTCAACGCCTGCGTCGAAGACGGTTACTACGGTCGCGACGGAGAACGCTACTCGGTCGGCAACGACGTTCCGCACGCATCGCGCGCGGCCCTGCTGGACGAATTGCGCGGCTACTGCGAGGGCCTGGACGTGATAGCCGAAACGGTCGGGCGGGCAGGCGAGAACCTGTACGCCATGATGCGCGGAGAGGTGGAGCCGGTGGCGGTCATCTTCCCCGAGGGCGCGTCCAGCGGCGTCGAAGTGCTGTATCAGGACTTCAGCTTCGGCCGCTATTTCAACCGGATCGCCGCCGGCGTGGTGGAGGGCCTGATGCGCGAGCGACGGGCACAGGGTAGCCAGGGGCAACCCTATCGTGTTCTTGAAGTGGGCGGCGGTACGGGAGGAACCACCGCCTGGCTGCTGCCGGTGCTGGCGAATGAATCCGCGCTCCAGTATGACTTCACCGATATCTCGACGATCTTCACCCGCCGCGCCGAACAGAAGTTCGCCGCCTACGACTTCCTGACCTACCGCGAATTTGATCTACAGAAGGACGCGCAGGCTCAGGGCTTCGAGGCGGGCAGCTATGACCTGATCGTGGCCGCCAATGTGATCCATGCCACCCAGCACGTCGGCCACACCCTGGCGAATCTGTTTCCGCTGCTCAAGCCGGGCGGGCGCCTGTTGATGCGCGAGATCACCCGACCGATGCGGCTGTTCGATTTCGTGTTCGGCCCGCTGGTCCCGCCTCTGCACGACGAGGAGGCGCGCGGCGGCGAACTGTTCCTGACCACCGCGCGCTGGAAGGAACAGTGTCTCGCCGCCGGCTTCGAACACGTCGACTGGCTACCGGACGACGGAACCACCACGTCGGGGATCAGCGAGCACGTCATACTGGCGATCGCGCCCGGGCGTCCCATGGCGGCGCCGCTGCCGTGGAAGGCGGAAGTCCGCGACCACCTGCTCGGTGTGTCGCTGACGGACGACGGCTGCTATCTGGCCGACTGGTCCGACTGTGCCGGCAACGACGAGTGCTGGCGCGAGCGCGTCCGTGATGCATGCATCGAGCTCTCAATCCGCCATGGCAGCGGTCGTGAGCCGCTTCAGGTCGACATTCCCGCTGTTCCGCAGCGGCTGTCGTTCGTGCGACTACGCTGGCATGCGGCACCGTTCGGTGAGGCGCGCCTCGGCATCGAAGTCCGTGACGACAATGACCAATGGCAGCCTGTCCTTAGCCCATCGCCGCCAGCTTTCGACCTGCCCACTCCCATGCCCGCCCCGGGCACCCACTACGACTGGGAATGGTCGCCTGCCGGAAAAGGTCCTGTGGTCGAGAAGGATATCGAACTGCGGGGCGATTGTTCCGGCGCCGCGTCGGCGCTGAGGTCGGCGGGCATCCGAGTGTCCACCGAGGCGACCTGGATCATGCTCGTGCTTGGCCTCGTCGATGACGATCCGCTGCCGTTGGTGGATGAGTTGATCGCCGCACTTTCCGACAGTGAACGGAAATCCCTGGTGGTCGTCACCCGATCCGCCTGGAGAATCAAGCCCGACGATGAGGTGGATGCCGCACATCACGCGATCTGGGGCCTGTTGCGTGTGGCTGCCACGGAACGGGGCGGGCGCGGGATATCCGTTGTCGACATCGATGTGCATAACGGTTGGGAGGCGCTCGTCCCCGGCTTGGCGGCGGTGAACGCCGGCCACCCGTGGGTTGCCGTGCGGGACGGCGTGGCCATGGTGCCGCGACTGGCCGTAAGGAGGCACAGCGCCCCCGTCTTGCCCGTCGGCGCCCTTCAGGATGACGGATGGCATGTGGTGACCGGCGCATTCGGAGGGCTCGGCCGGCTCAGCGTGCAATGGTTGGCCAGCCGGGGGGCCCGCCGGATCGCCCTGCTGGCGCCCCGCACGCGTCCGGACTGGCCGGATTTCCAACGCACGATGGCCGAGCGTCATGGGTGCGAACTCCATTGGGTGCCATGCGACGTCGGCGATTCGGCGCAGATGACCCAGGCGCTGCGGCAACTGGAGGACGATGGTGGCGTGTGCGGAGTCATACACGCGGCCGGCGTGCTCCACGATATGCCGCTCTCCAGTCTGGACCGGACGCGACTGGATCAGGCGTTCGCAGTAAAGGCCGGAGCCGCGCGCACTCTGTATGACTGGCTGCGTACGCGACACGGGCGATACCTGCTGCTCTACTCCTCGGCGGCCGCAGCGCTGGGCGCGACCGGTCAGGGTGCGCATGCCCTCGCCAGCGCCTACCTGGATGGACTCGCTCTCGCTCATCGCAACGACGCGTCGCCCACGGTCGTATCCATCGGCTGGGGTGCCTGGGGCGAGACGGGACGCGCTGCAGACCCCGGTCTCAAGGAGAAGCTCGCGGCGGGAGGAATGGGGTTGCTCGATAGCGCCGAGGGCCTGTGGCACCTTGAGCAGGCGGTGATGCGCGGCTCGCCCTATCGATTGGCCATGCGCATCATTCCCGATCGACTCGATACCGCACGACGAGAACTGCTGGCTCCCGCGTCCCCCGTCGCCGCGCGTGAAAAGCCTTCGACGTCGTCCGCTGCGCCGCCCCCTATCCCCGCGCTCTCCAAGGATAAGCTGGGCGATGCCGATGCGGTGGCCGCCTGGCTGACGGCGCGCATCGCCGCGCAACTGCGGCTGGACGACCCTGGCCGAATCTCGGCGAACCGGGACCTGTTGCAGATCGGACTCGATTCACTGCTCTTCCTGGAGCTGAGCAGTGACATCCAGCGCCAACTCGGCGTTCGCCTCGACGCCGAACGCGCCTATCGCGACCTCACCGTGGGTGGCCTGAGCCGGCTGATCGTCGAATCAGCGCCCTGCGCACAGAGACGACAGGAACCGGAAGCACTGCGCCACGACGCGGTCGGCCGGCATCTACCGTTTCCACTGACGCCCATCCAGCATGCCTACTGGCTGGGGCGAACCGAGTTGATCGAATACGGCGGCGTCGCCTGCCACGTGCTGTTCGAGTGGGACAAACGCCACGACGAATTCGATGTGGAACGTTTCGAGCGCGCTTGGAACGCCTTGGTTCAGCGCCATGACATGTTGCGCATGGTGGTGGACGCGGATGGCCAGCAACGCATCCTGCCCAATGTGCCGTTCTACCGAATTGAACGGTGCGATCTGCGCCGACTGTCTCCCGAACGAAGGAAACTTGCGCTCGATGAGATGCGCCACGAGTTGTCCTATCGAGTCCCGCCCGCCGATCAATGGCCTCTCTTCGAGCTTCGCGTGAGCGAAATCGACGATCTGCATTACCGCCTGCACATGAACCTGGACCTCCTCATGTTCGATGTGCAGAGCTTCAAGGTCATGATGGATGATCTGGCCACGGCGTATCGCGGTGAGGATCTGGCGCCGCTCTCGATCACATTCCGTGACTACGTGCTGGCGGAGCAGGCGCGACGCCGTGAGGATGCGTGGCAAGCCTCGTGGCGCTACTGGCAGGAACGCCTCGCGGAACTGCCACCCGCGCCGCGCCTGCCGTTGGCGGCGGAACGGCCGCATATCCGCCCAAGGTTCACCACCTACCAGGCTCGACTGGACAAGGAGGCGTGGACCGGGCTAAAGCGGGAATGGCGGACATGGGGGGTGACGCCATCAGCGGCACTGCTGACACTGTTCGCTCACACGTTGGAACGTTGGTGCCGCCAACCCGAGTTCACGCTCAACCTCACTTTCTTCGACCGGCGGCCGGTTCATCCCGAGGTGCGCCAGTTGATTGGCGACTTTACCTCGGTCCTTCTGATCGACTTCGATCTCGGCACACCCTGCGCGCTGCGGGAATCCATCGAACGGACCCAGCGTCATCTGTGGCAGCGTCTCGCGCACAGCCAGGTTAACGGTGTGGAGTTGATGCGTGAACTCGGCAAAGGCCGGGCCCAGTGCCGGCAGCCACTGATGCCCGTGGTATTCACCAGCATGCTCGGCATGTCCCTGGACGGCCTGGCCATCGACCAGGCGATGACAAGCCTGCTCGGCGATCCGGTGCACGTGTTCACTCAGACGCCGCAGGTCTGGCTTGACCATCAGGTCATGGAGATCGACGGTGATCTGATCTTCAGTTGGTACTGCATGGACGATGTGCTTGCCGAAGGTGTGGAGCAGACCCTGTTCGAGGACTATCAAGGTCTGCTGCGTGCCGTGGCTGCGCGGCCGGAACTGATGAACCACGCCGAGCTGTGGAAGCTTGGTGATGACGGCGATCTGACGCCATTCGCCCGCCGTCCCTGGCCGCTTGGCGCTGGTAATACCGCCATCGACCTGCGCGATGTCGAAGATGCACTACGCGCAAGGGCCGATGTGCGCCGCGCCGAGGTCTTGTCGGCGGTGGACGGTGATTCGCTGGAGGTGAGGGTGGTGGCGGCCAACCATGCCGTGCCCGTCTCCCGATCACCCGCCTGCGATCAGGTTTCGCTCGAGCCGCTGGATGTGGCAACGCTGGCGGAAGTCGAATCCGCGTGGCGCTGGCTCGAAGCACGCGCATTGCGTGGCATCGCCGACACGCTGCGGAGCCACGGACTGTTCGAGCATGAAGGGCAAAGCCACGGTCTCGACGAGGTTCACTCCAGACTTCGCGCTTTGCCTCAATACCGTCGTCTCGTGCGGCAGTGGTTGCGCCTGCTGCGCGATCAAGATTGGCTTCGAGAGGATGTCGACGTTTTCGTATGCTCCCGCAGTCTCGCCGAAATTCCGGAAGCCGCGCACTCGCGGCCCGAGGCGGGCTGGTGTCAGACGATTGCCGGCTTCCTTGATACGTGCATCGAACATCACTCCGCCTTGCTGACAGGTGAGCGGTCGCCGCTGGAGTTGTTGTTCGCAGATGGCGGAATCGTTGCGCACGCGTTCTACAGCGACAATCCGGTTGCCCGCTGCCTCAACGCGAATGCCGCCCGTCTGGCGCGCGCTCTTGCCATGGACACATCGGAACTGCGCGTGCTGGAGGTTGGCGCCGGTACCGGCGCCGCCACCGAGCACATCCTCCCCATCCTGGAGGGGCTGCTGCGGACATACCGGTTCACGGATGTTTCGCCCCTCTTTCTTGACGACGCTCGTAAACGCTTCTCGAACATATCCGGCGTCGAGTACGGTCTGCTCGATATCAACCGCCCCCTCGATTTTCAGTCTCATCCAGATGCCGGGTATGACCTGATAGTCGCCAATCAGGTCATGCACGACGCCCATCATGTCGTGCACTCCCTGCACCGCATGCGTCTGCTACTGCGCCCCGGAGGGCGGCTCCTGCTGATCGAGGCGACGGAACGTGACAGCGCGCTGCAGATGGCCAGCGTCGGCTTCATCGAGGGACTGGGTGCCTACGCCGATCTCCGCACGACGGACGACAAGCCGATGCTGGACCTTCCGATGTGGCGAGCCGCCCTCGAACAGTCCGGCTTCACCGTGGAGTTGGCGTGGCCTGAAACGGATCACACGCCGATGCGCCAGCATCTTGTCCTCGCCCGAGCCGTTTCTGGCGGTCGACTCCAAGTCGATGAGATGGAGCGCGACCTGCGAACTCGCTTCGGTGACGCCCTTCCTCCCGTTCGCGTGCGACAGTGCGAGCGGCTGGACACCAATGGGGATGCCAGCTCGTCTCCATCGCACGCACCGGCGAACAGCCCAAACGCCGCGCCCGGAGAGGGCGTATCCCGCCAGCACAGGGCGAAGGCCGATGAACCGGATCGCCTGGCTGTCGAACGGGAGGTCGCCATTCTCTGGCAGGAGTTGCTCGCGCGTCCTGTTCATCGCGACAGCGATTTCTTTCAGTGCGGTGGGGATAGTCTGATCGCCACCCGAATGGTTGCCCGACTCAACCGCTCGGGACTGCGCAACGCCAGCCTCCAGAGCCTGTTCGCTCATCCCACCCTGGCTGGATTCTGCGCCACCCTGGCTTCGCCCCTCGAAGCGGGCACCTATGACGCGGTAATTCCGCTCGCGCAGGGCAATGGGGCCGGGACTGCATTTGTGTTCCATCCATCGGACGGCGAGGTCGGCGCTTATCTGCCTCTGGCTAAGCACCTAGGCCTTGACGTCTTCGGGCTTGTGGCCCCCGAAGTGTTGCATGTGGACAGTCTGAACGAGCTTGCGTCGGTCTACGCGGAAGCCATTCGGCGCCAGCAACTGCAAGGACCGTATCTTCTGATCGGCTGGTGCTACGGTGCTTTCGTCGCCGCGGAGACGGCACGCATCCTGCGCCATGGCGATGTCCCGGTGATGCTGTCACTGCTCGATCCGATCTGCCGCGCCGACTTCGCCTTCACCGACCGCGCCGCACTGCTGCGGTTGTGTGCCCAAGGAAGGGTTATTGTGCCGTTGCCGGACGACCTGGAAAAGCTCAAGCCCGACGAGCAGTTGGCCTGCTTCGCACGCAACGCTGCGGCCGTCGGCTTGGTGCCATCTGATTACGATTCGGAGCGGACCCGCCTATCGTTGGAACGCATAGCCCGGCTGTTGCAGATGCTGGCTCACCATCCGGCACCGGACCCTTTACCTATTCCATGCCTCTGGCTGAATACGACCCAGCGGCCTGCCCACTGGGCGCCCGCTGAACACGATTGGGCATCCTGGGCGCCACATGCGCAGCGGCACACGCTCGACGTCGATCACTGGCAACTGGTGATGGACGAGACGGCGGCGGCGACCACCGCCGCGTTAATCCGTGAGTGGCAGCGAGGCCACGGGGAAGTGAAGGAGCGGAGCGTATGAAGCCCTCGTACACGAAACCCCGGCGCGTCCTCATCGTCGGCGCCAAATTCGGAGAGGTCTACCTCAACGCGTTCCTGCGTCCCCAGCCGGGACTGGAACTGGCGGGCCTGCTGGCGAATGGCGGCGCACGGGCGCGCCATCTGGCACAGGCATTTGGCATTCCGCTCTACACCGATGTGGAGCAGGTTCCGGACGACATCCGCATCGCATGCGTGGTGGTTCGTTCAACGGTGGTAGGCGGCCCCGGAACGGCGCTCGCCGAGGCGCTCCTGCGGCGCGGAATGCATGTGATACAGGAGCATCCGATGCATCCGGATGAGGCAGCCCGCCTGCGACGGCTGGCGGACCAGCAGGGATGCGCCTATTGGATCAACAGCTTCTACGCGCACACGCCGGCCGGGCGGTGCTGGATCGAACGCGCACGCCACCTTCGGCGGTTACTCGACAATGAAGCTGCACACTTCGCACACCTGACCACGAGCCGACAACTGCTCTATTCCTCGCTCGATCTGCTGTTGCAGGCGTACGGTGCGGACAACGCCTCCGTCGATTTGGGGGAGGCCGGGGAAGGGGCCTTCAGCCTTCTGCGTCTTGGCCTCCCCGGGTGCCAAGCCCTGCTGCGCTTGCAGACCTATATGGACCCCCACGATCCGGACTTCCACAGCCTGACCATGCACCAGCTCACGCTCGGCTGGCCCTCGGGTTACCTGTCTCTGGAGGCGAGCTACGGGCCGGTTCTCTGGACGCCGGCGCTGTACGACCCGCGGCATCAGGAGGAAGATCGGAGCCTCTACCATGGCGCCTTGGCCACGGACGACGATAACCTCTCGCGCCCCTGCACGCTGACACTGCACCCGGCGGCGCCGGACTGGTGTCACGCTCTCGAAGTGGACGGTCCCGCCGGCGTGGAGTGGGTCCTTCATTTGCTGAATCGGCATTTGGATGGCGCCGTCGAGCCAACAAGCTTCCAGGCGGACCACCAGCTGATGCTCGCAAGGCTGTGGCAACAGATACTGCGCCAAGCCGGCCCGGCCCGTGAGCGCCGCTTGCCTCCACCACAACTCATCGAGGCGCGGGAGTTGCTCGAACCATCCCGCGTCGAAGCCGAATGGGAGGCGTGACGATGGCCGGCATGTTGCGCACATGCATGACGGCGAAAGACCCGAATGCCCTGCACATCGTCCTGTGTCCATTCGCGGGGGGCAGCAGTGGCGCCTTCCGTAGCTGGGTCACTGTCGAATCCGCAGGCGTGAGCGTTTCCCTGGCGGTGTATCCCGGCAGGGATCATCGCATGGACGATCCCTGCGCGGAACGCATAGATGATCTCGCCGACCAACTCGTCGAGGCTATCCACACAGCCGGCATCGATCCACGCAAGGCCGTGCTCGCCGGCCACAGCATGGGCGCTCAGGTGGCGTTCGAAACCTGTGTCCGCCTGGAGCAACAGGGTGAAGGTCCGGCCGGTCTGGCGCTGTCCGGTTGCCACGCGCCGCACCTGCGGGGACGACGACTGCTCAGCCATCGGGATGATGAGGGCTTCCTCGCACAGCTCGTCGATATCGGAGGTTGCAGTCCGGAACTGTTGGGCGATCCGGCGCTGTTCGCTGTGTTCCTCCCAATGCTTCGAGCGGACTTCCGCGCCACCGAGAGCTATCACCGTTCGCCACCATCGGATCGGCAACGCCTGCGCACACCGGCGTTGCTCATTCATGGAACCAACGATGAGGAGGCGCATCGCCACGAAGTGGCGGCCTGGAGCGCCTGGCTGCGCGACGCGGGCGGCCCGGTCGCCATCGCCGGAGACCACTTCTATGTGACGCAACGGCCGCGGGCCTTCATCGGCCACATCCTCCGCCATTTCCAATCAACCGCTACAAGCATTGACTGACGTCAGGTGACCATCATGGATGCACGCGCGTATTCCTCCTCCCGGCATTTCAACTCAGGCCACGACAATCCCGGGATTCATGGTTCTCTTGGGGAGTGCCTGCGCCATTGGGCGAACACCCACACATCGCGCACTGCGGTGATTGATGGAGACGCGCGGATTTCGTTTTCAGAACTGAACCAACGTGTCGACCGCCTTGCGGCTGGGTTGTACGCCCTCGGACTTCGAAGCGGCGACCGAGCCATGGTTCAGATGCCCAACAGCATCGGCTTTGTCACGGTCTGCTTCGCCCTGTTCCGTCTCGGCGCCGTCCCGGTGCTTGCGATGCCAACGCAGCGATCGCATGACATCGACGCCCTGTGCCGCATTGCTGAACCGGTGGCCTACTTCGTACCGGACCAACTGAACGGTTTCGATTATCGGCCCCTCTCCATGGAGATGACCCAAGCGCACGCTTCGCTCAGAGTAGTGGTCATCGACGGCGAACCAGGTGATCAGACGCCACACGCTTTGTCGCTTGCGACATTGGGCGCCGAGCCCATGGATTTCGCTGCACCCGAGCCCGGCGACATGGCTCTGCTCCTGCTATCGGGCGGAACCACCGGCACCCCGAAGCTGATTCCTCGTACCCATGCCGACTACATCTACAACTTCACGGCCTCGGCCGAGCTGTGCGGGTTTGGCAGCGACACTATCTATCTTTCCGTTCTGCCGATTGCCCACAACTTCGCGTTGGCTTGCCCCGGCATTCTGGGAACGTTGGCTAGCGGCGGCACGGTCGTACTATCCCGTACTGCGAGCGCCGACGAAGTGATGCCCCTGATCGAGCGGGAGCGTGTCACTCACCTCGCGTTGGTACCACCCTTGGCGCAACTGTGGGTTGATGCGCGCGAATGGGAGAACAGCGATCTATCGAGCCTGCGCCTTGTCCAGGTAGGCGGTTCCCGACTCGAACCCACCCTGGCCCGACGACTGCCGGAAGCCTTGGGCTGCGCTTTGCAGCAGGTGTTCGGCATGGCCGAGGGCCTGCTCTGCTACACCCGCCTCGGGGGTCCGAAGGAGATCGTCACCCATACCCAGGGACGCCCACTGTCCCCATACGACGAGATACGCATCGTGGACGAGCAAGACCGGGATGTACCCGACGGCGAGATAGGGCAGCTCCTCACACGCGGCCCGTATACCATTCGCGGCTACTACCGCGCACCAGAACAGAACACGACCAGTTTCACGACCGACGGCTACTATCGCACGGGGGATCTGGTCCGCCGCGACCGGATGGGCAATCTGATCGTCGAAGGACGCGTCAAGGAACAGATCAACCGCGGCGGGGAGAAGATTTCCGCTGCCGAAGTGGAACTCATGCTCAACGACCTCCCCGGCGTGGGCGTGGCCATCGTGGTCGGAGCGCCGGATCCTCTGCTGGGCGAGCGCATCTGCGCCTTCGTGCAGCCGAAGGACGCTGTGCCCGATACCGACGCCTTGAAGCGGGCTCTTTGCGAGCGTGGCTTGAGCGACTTCAAGCTGCCGGATCAGTTCGAAGTCATCTCGCATTGGCCACTCACCGCGGTGGGAAAGATCGACAAGCAACGGCTGGTCGCAATGGCCCAGGAACGACGCGGTAGCGCATCCGGGGTGGTGGCCAGCTACATGGAACGCCGCCTGCCGGTGACGAGCGCGCCGCTGGATCTGGCGATCAGACTCGCCCGCAGTATTGCGCGTGAGAACTTCACGCTGTACGAGTGCGGCAACGAATGGAGCATCGCGCTGGGCTCGGCGTTGGACGTCATCATGGATGCCAATGGCACGGTCCGTCGCAGCGATGGCGCGTCGTGGCAAACCAAGCCGCCATGCGATGGCGTTGCGAAGGCGCTTACAGACGTTCCGTTTGACGATTGGCGCGCCTACGGCCGCGCCGAGTTCGAGCTGGCATACCTGATTCACGGCATCGATTGTCCAACGGGAGAGCGCCCGCTGCTGAAGCTGTCCATCCCTCGCCGCGAGATTCGCCTGACCACCGGGGAGGCGTTGATCCGCGCCCTGGACCCCGACGAATTGAGGGCGTTGGAGGAGGTGGTCGCAGCGCTTGACGCTGCCGACGAGCCGGAACGCGGCGAACCCGTTGAGGCCACCTGGGATGGGGACGCGGAGCGGACATACAAGGAAAGTGTCGCATCGGCGGTGCGCGAGATACGAGCCCAAGCCTACCAGAAGGTCATTCTCTCCCGAAGCATCGAACTCCCAGCGTCCATCGACATGGTGTCGAGCTATCTCGAAGGTCGACGGGCCAACACACCGGCGCGCTCATTCCTGCTGCGCGATGGTGATTTCGAGTCCTATGGCTTCAGCCCGGAGACAGTCGTCGAGGTCGACGCACGGGGAAGGGTATCCACTCAACCGCTCGCCGGCACACGGGCACTCTCGGGCGACGCCGCCGAGGACGAACGCCTTGAAAGCGAGCTGCTCTCGGACGAGAAGGAGATTGCCGAGCATGCGGTCTCGGTAAAACTGGCGTTGAGCGAAATGGCAGAGGTATGCACCCCGGACTCCCTCGGTGTAAGCGAGTTCATGGCCGTCTACCGCAGGGGTAGCGTGCGCCACCTCGCCTCGCGGGTCGCCGGACACCTGGCTGCGGGTCGCACAGCTTGGAGCGCCTTCGAAAAGCTGTTTCCGGCCGTCACGGCGTCGGGCATTCCCAAGCGCGAAGCGCTGGACAGCATACGTCGCCATGAGCCACAGCCGCGCGGCCTATACAGCGGCTGCGTCGTGATGGTCGACAGTGACGGCGCCCTGGACGCCGCGCTGGTGCTGCGCTCCGCCTATCGGAACAAAGATCGCTGCTGGCTTCAGGCAGGCGCCGGATTGGTGCCCTCATCGACTCCCGAGAGAGAATGGACCGAGACCTGCGAGAAACTGGCGTCCGTCTCCCGCCACCTGCGCACCCGTCCCCAAACGCCGTCGCCCATCGAGCGCCCGAAATACCGGGGCAGCTGAACGAGAGCGCAGAGCCTCATCCGGAGGGATGCCACAAACCCGCGGCAAGGCGGACCACCGCTTTCTTTTTTTGTCACGCATTGGTTCCGGCCTTGTCAGGGAAGGTGGGCCAGGGAGTAGACATGTCCGTCGCGGACGGCGTGCCGCACGGTCACCTCGAGTCCTTCCGGCAGGCGATCTCCCCACGGCTTGCTGAGTTGCAGCCGCAAGCCGTTGCCATCGATCCCCTGGAGGCGGGCCGCATCGAAATCATGGAACCGGCGTGTCCGGGGATACAGCGCCTTGAACAAGGCCTCCTTGGCGGAGAACAGCACCGTCACACGAATCTCTCGCGGCAAGGCGTCGAGCAGTTCCAGTTCGTCCCGGCTGGCCACGGAGGACTCGATGTCTGCCGCCACCGCAGCGTCGACCAGGGGCTCCATGTCCACACCGAGCGCCCGGCACGACGAAGAGAGCGTCGCCACGGCGACCGCGCCGAAACGACTGTGACTGATGCTGCCGATCCATCCGGCCGGCCATACCGGCATGCGATCCTCGCCAAGCGGCAACCAGCCATCTCCCAGGTAGCCAGCGTGAGCCAGCGCCCGCGCGGCACAGTATCGTCCGACAAGGAATTCTCGCTGCCGCTTGGCGACGGCTTCCCGAATTTCCGTCGGGAGACGCGAGGCAAGCGCCGACAAGTCCACCTGCGCATCGATAGGCATCGCATGCAGGCCGATCGAGGTGTCCAATCCCAGTTGAACGACAAGCAGGGAGGGCTCCACAACAATCATCGCGCAGCCGGGATTCCGCAACGGCGCGGCTCCGATCTCATGGTGGGCTGTGGTTTTCTTCCAACCCTGTTCAATAATCGCGTACCTCCATAGCCAATGGTCCGTGACGAGGCCTGACGATGCGCGCGGACTTGTCGTGCAGTCCTCTTAGTGGCGTAACACATTCGCTTCTCCCACATACGTATCGCGTGCGGCTCCGCGCGTCGATTTCGTCATCAATGATGACAAATGAGGAGGCGGGAGAGTCCGCATTTGTGGCTGCCCCGCAGGGCGGGGCCTGTCATGGTGAGCGCATGTCACTCACCGGAGTTCTCCATGCCTTCCGCTCGCATTCGAATTCTGTCTCATCTTGCCATCGTCTGTCTGCTGGCCGGTTTGTCGGCGGGTTGCGCGACTACGAATTGGAAACCCGACGGGACGGCCAACGCCAACGTGGCATCGGACCAGGGCGAGCCGCCGGGCAATCCGGTACCGGTCATCAGATACGGCCGCTACACCCTGGTGGAACTCGTTCCAGAAGTACCGCAGCGCGACCTGATGCGGCAAGTCATCGACGTTTCCATCCCCTCGGACGCGAACGCGTCGGTGGGAGACGCGATGCGGTATGTCATGCTCCATTCAGGATATCGGCTGTGCGACGCCACGGTCGGGACCGGGGTGCTCTTCACCTCGCCGCTACCGGCGGCGCACAGGCGTCTCGGGCCGCTGCTTCTGCGCGATGCCTTGCTGATCCTGGCCGGCCCGGCCTGGGACCTCTCGGTTGACGATTCCAACCGGGAAGTCTGCCTTCACTATCATCGGAGGCCGGCTGCCGGGGCATCGGACGCGCCGTCCTCCGACGAGCCACTGGAGCCCGTGCGGGCGGAGGATTCGGACTCGCCGACGACGTCACAGGGGGCGCGGCCATGAACGCCGAGGCATCCCTCTCGACACCGCGCCGCGCTTCCTGGACGCGCATCGTCGTCGTCACCTGGGCGGGCATCCTCAGCCTCGTGGTGGCGGTGAACAGCGTAGGCCTGAGCCGGCTTTCCGATCGGGTTCACGAGACGACGCGCACCGGGCAGATCGAACACCTGACCGAGCACATGGCCACCCTCGAACAGAGGGTCGCTGCGGTGGAGCGCGGACTTGCCGCGGTGAACCAAGCCAACCCGGGGGCGGAAATCCAGAGCCTGCGGCAGCGCCTCGACGAGTTCGAAGCCGCGCAGGTCCACGCAGACCAGGCCGCCGAGTCACGCGCGCTTCTGGAGCGCGTGCAGCGAATCGAGGCCAGGCTCGGCAGGCTCCGTTCGCCTGCGCCCACAGCTGCGCCTCGCCCTCGCCCAGCCCCGCCGGGCGAGTCCACGCCACCCGAACCGCCGTTCGATGTCGTCGGCGTCGAATTGCGCGGCGGCGAACGATATCTCGCCATTTCGCCCAAGAGCGCCACCGATCTGCCACGGGTACGCCTGCTGCGCCAGGGCGACACCGAGGCCGGCTGGAAACTGGATGCCATCGAAGCCACCGGCGGCGTCTTCCGGATGGACGGGCGGCTTCGGCGCATCCCGGTTCAGTAGGTGAAGTAACCATGGGCATGCGCCGCTGCTTCCTCGTCGCCCTGCTCGCCACCATCGGCACCGCCGGGTGGGCACAACAGCAGGACGTCCGCGACTCGCGAAACATCACGAGTCAGGCGAGGGCCTCGGCCGAGGCCCTGCTCGACGAGCGTTCCGCCCGCGACTGGGGCCTGAACGGCGAGGAGTGGATACGCTACCGGAGGATCATGCAGGGGCCACTCGGCATCCACTCGCCCAACCTCGATCCGCTCACTGCGCTCGGCATCGAGGCCCGCTCGGAAGAGGAGCGCAGGCGCTACGCCGAACTGCAGGTTCGGGTCGAGGCCCGCCGCGTCGAGAAGATGCTGGCCTACCAGCGGGCCTACGATGCGGCCTGGCAGCGCCTGCATCCCGGCCTGCCGAGGGTGGACCTGACCGGCGCCCGTGCCGGGCGCGCCGCCACGGGTTCGGGACGGTTGGCGGTATTCGTCAAGGCGGAGTGCCCGGCATGCGACCAACGCGTGCGGCAGATGCAGGCCGCGGGGCAGGTGTTCGACCTTTACATGGTCGGCAGTCGCCAGGACGATGCCCGCATCCGCCAGTGGGCGACCCGGGCCGGAATCGACCCCGCCCGGGTGCGGGCACGCACGATCACGCTCAATCACGATGCCGGGCGCTGGCTGTCCCTTGGTTTGCCCGGCGACCTGCCGGCCGTGGTGCGCGAGGTGAACGGCCAATGGCAGCGGCAATAACCGCGCGGGCAGCGCTGGTGCTCATGCTGGGCGTCCAGGCCACGAGCGTGCCTGCCCAGGAAGTGCCGCCGCCGGCCTACCAGATCGCCGCACGTCAAGCGGGCGTGCCGTCGCCGGTCCTGTACGCCGTGGCCCTGCAGGAGAGCGGCACCCGGCTTCGCGGCCGCCTGATCCCCTGGCCGTGGACGCTCAACGTCGCCGGCTCGCCACAGCGCTACGCCACCCGCGCCGAGGCCTGCGCGGGGCTGCACCGTGCGCTCGCCCACACGCCGGCCAATCGCATCGACGCCGGCCTCGGCCAGGTCAATCTCGGCTACCACACGCATCGCTACACGCAGCCCTGCGAGCTGCTGGACCCGTACCGCAACCTCGCCATCGCTGCGGAAATCCTGCGCGAACAGCACACACCGGGCGAGGACTGGTTGCTTGCCATCGGCCGCTACCACCGGCCCGCCGGCGGGGCACCCGCGGCGCGCTACCGGCGCAGTGTCCATCGGCACCTGACCCGCGTGCTCGACCCCGGCGTTCCCGTTCCAACCCTCCAGGCCACCACGCCATGAACCACATCGTCCTTATCGCCGCCATCGGGCTGCTGCCCATGACCACCGTCTTCGCCCAGACCACCTCCGCGCCGCTGATCGTCGTCGAAGACCGCGGCGGCGACTCCGCGCTGCCGTACTACCAGTCGCTGAATCCTCAGCCGGATCAGGCCACGCCGCCGGCCCCGATGCCGGCCCCTCGCGTGGGCAACACGGCCGACGCCGAAGCCGCCATGCTGCCGGTGCGCTCGACGCAACTGTCGCCGGGCGAGGTGCAGCGCCGCGTCATCCGGGCGCCGGGCCTGACGGCGCTGTTCCTGATCGGCGACGACGAGCGTTCGCGCGCCTGGCTGCGGCAGCGGCAGGCGGCGCTGCGAGAGCTGCAGGCCGTGGGCCTGGTGGTCAACGTGGAGTCGATGGCCGCGCTGACGGCGCTGCGTAGGCTGGCTCCCGGCCTCACCCTCTCGCCTGTCTCCGGCGACGAGCTGGCCCAGCGCCTGGGCCTGCGCCACTACCCGGTGCTCATCACGTCCACCGGCGTCGAGCAGTAGGTGCACAAATGGCCCAACCGCATGCGGTCGAGGTGCTGCTGCGGCCAGCGGTGGAGCTTTATACCGTGGCGGTCTGCACCGGCGCCGCGATTCTGTGCCTGGTGGCACCGTGGTCACTCGCGCTGAACCCGCTGCTCGGCCTGGGCTCGGCGCTGGCCTTCCTGACCTTCGGCGCGATTCGCCTGCGCGATGCCTGGGTGATCCTGCGCTATCGCCGCAACATCCGCCGCCTGCCGCGCTACGTGATGACCAGCCGCGACGTGCCGGTGAGTCAGCAACGGCTGTTCGTCGGCCGGGGCTTTCGCTGGGAGCAGCGACACACGCACCGGCTGATGCAGACCTACCGGCCGGAGTTCCGCCGCTACGTCGAGCCGACGGCGATCTACCGGGCCGCCCGGCGGCTGGAGGAGCGGCTTGAGTTCGCGCCGTTTCCCGTCTCGACGCTGGCGCGCGCGCTGGCCTGGGACAGCCCGCTCAACCCGGCGCGGCCGCTGCCGCCGGTCGGCGGACTGCCGCGCCTGCATGGCATCGAGCCGCACGAGGTCGACGTCACCCTGCCGCTGGGTGAGCGCGTCGGCCATACCCTGGTGCTGGGTACCACGCGCGTTGGCAAGACGCGGCTGGCCGAGCTGTTCATCACGCAAGACATCCGCCGCAAGGTCCGCGGCGAGCACGAGGTGGTGATCGTCTTCGACCCCAAGGGCGATGCGGACCTGTTGAAGCGCATGTACGTCGAGGCCAAGCGCGCCGGGCGCGAAGGCGAGTTCTACGTCTTCCATCTGGGCTGGCCGGACATCTCGGCGCGCTACAACGCCGTGGGCCGGTTCGGGCGGATCTCCGAGGTGGCCACGCGCATCGCCGGACAGCTCTCGGGCGAAGGCAACAGCGCCGCGTTCCGCGAATTCGCCTGGCGCTTCGTCAACATCATCGCCCGCGCCCTGGTCGAGCTGGGGCAGCGGCCGGACTACCTGCTGATCCAGCGCCACGTCATCAACATCGACGCGCTGTTCATCGAGTACGCCCAGCACTACTTCGCCAAGAACGAGCCGAAGGCCTGGGAGGTCATCGTCCAGCTCGAAGCCAAGCTGAACGACAAGAACATCCCGCGCAACATGATCGGGCGCGAGAAGCGCGTGGTGGCCCTCGAACAGTACCTGTCCCAGGTGCGCATCTATGACCCGGTGCTCGACGGCTTGCGCAGCGCCGTGCGCTACGACCGGACGTACTTCGACAAGATCGTCGCTTCGCTGCTGCCGCTGCTGGAGAAGCTCACCACCGGCAAGATCGCGCAACTGCTCGCACCGAACTATTCCGACCTGTCCGACCCGCGGCCGATCTTCGACTGGATGCAGGTCATCCGCAAACGCGCGGTGGTCTACGTGGGACTGGATGCGCTGTCCGACGCCGAAGTCGCGGCGGCGGTGGGCAACTCGATGTTCAGCGACCTGGTCTCGGTCGCCGGTCACATCTACAAGTTCGGCATCGATGACGGGCTGCCCGGCGCCGCGGTGAGCGCCAAGATTCCGATCAACGTCCACGCCGACGAATTCAATGAACTCATGGGCGACGAGTTCATTCCGATGGTCAACAAGGGCGGCGGTGCCGGCGTGCAGGTGACGGCCTACACGCAGACCTTGAGCGACATCGAGGCCCGCATCGGCAACCGTGCCAAGGCCGGCCAGGTGGTCGGCAACTTCAACAACCTGTTCATGCTGCGCGTGCGCGAGACCGCCACCGCCGAGCTGCTGACGCGACAACTGCCCAAGGTCGAGGTGTACGCCACGGCACTGATGAGCGGCGCCACCGACAGCTCCGACCCGCACGGCAACACCGCCTTCACGTCCAACACCCAGGACCGCATCAGCAGCAACAGCGTGCCGTTGATCGAGCCGGCGCATGTGGTGGCGCTGCCCAAGGGGCAGTGCTTCGCGCTGACCGAGGGCGGCAACCTCTGGAAAGTCCGCATGCCGCTGCCTGCGCCCGACCCCGACGAAGCCATGCCGAAGGATCTGCAGGAGCTGGCCGGCTACATGCGACAGCACTACGTCGAGGCAGGAGACTGGTGGGAGAACCAAGGCATCCCCGGCCTGCAGGACAAGGCACTGCCCGACGACCTGCTGGACGACTTCAAGCAGATGGCCGCCGCTGAAGAGGCCGAAGCATGAGCGATCCGGCCGTCGCGGCCCAGCGCCAGCAGCAACGACAGCAGGGGCTGATCGCCGGCCTGGTCACGCTGCCGTTCCGCTTCTTCGGCGTGCTGTGCGGCGCGCTGCTGCTGTGCATTCTGATCGAATGCGTCGGCATGCACTTCTTCTGGCCCGAGCAGGGCTGGCGCCACGCGCAGGGCATGCTGCACTACGAGCTGGATCAGCTCTCCACGCATTTCACGCGCAGTGCGCTGGTGCAGGAGCCGGGGCGCACCGCGCATCGGCTGGTCGAGCAGGGCTACGACTGGCTGTTCGTGAAAAGCGGTCTGCTGGACTGGATACGCGACGCCTCGGCGCAGGCCAGCGCCGGCAGCCACCGCCCGACCAAGGATCTCCGCTACTACATCGGCTTGGTCTACGTGAACGTGGAGAGCTACCTGATCGCGGCGGCCTACACGACGTTGGTCTTCCTCGTGCGGCTGCTGGTGCTGTGCCTGACCCTGCCGCTGTTCCTGATGGCCGCCTTCGTCGGGCTGGTGGACGGCCTGGTGCGCCGGGACATCCGCCGCTTCGGCGCGGGACGCGAATCGGGGTTCATCTATCACCGCGCCAGGGCCAGCCTGATCCCGCTGGCCGTGCTGCCGTGGGTGACTTACCTGGCACTGCCGGTCAGCGTGAACCCGCTGCTGATCCTGCTGCCCAGCGCGGTGCTGCTTGGGGTAGCGGTGTGCATTGCGGCGGCGACGTTCAAGAAGTACCTATAGATCATATATAGTGTTCATGCCTTGTATCGGCGGAGGGCATCCTTGGGGTAATATCACCCAGATTCAAGACTAGCCTCCGCTCAGACGGGTACTCCATGAAGATTCATTTCGGTACGAAAAAAGTACAGAAAATGGGAAGAGTTGCCCTCACCGAAGCGTTGCTGCGCAATGCCGGCATCCAGGAGGGCGATTCAGTGGATTTGTACTTCGACGCCACTACAAAGGCCATCATTATCGAGCGCACGCCATCAGACGAAGCGGCTGAGGCTTCCCTCAGCGCAAAGCGCACCAAGAACAGGGCCAAGACACCATGACCATCGCCGATCGCTTTTCCGGACACGAGTCCTTCGTCTGTCGATACGGCTGGCTACCTAAAGCCTATCAGGCGGTCTCGGTGGATCCCGAACTTCTGAAGGATGAGGAGCGGGCGATGCATACGCTGGGTATCGGCCGCAACATGCTGAAGTCGCTACAGTTCTGGTGCGAGGCCACGGGCGTTCTTGTGCCCGTGGCAGGACATGGTCACCAGCCTGGCCCCATCGGACGCAAGCTGCTCGATCCCGAGTACGGGTGGGATCAGCATCTGGAGTCTCTTGAGTCGCTGTGGTTGCTGCATTGGCGCCTTTGTACTCGTGCGGCGCTGGCAGCTTGGACGGAGGTATTTGGCGAGGGGCGGCTTGTGCGCTTCGACCGCCAGCGGCTGGTCGCCGCACTGGCCCAACGCGCCGAAGGCTCGGCCAGGCCGCTCGCCACTAGCACACTGGAGCAGCATGCCGCCATCTTTCTTCAGAGTTACTACCAGGCCGAGCGCAGCGGCGATGACACCTCCTGGTGCCCGCTACAGGACCTCGCACTGCTGCGCGCCGCAAAGGAAGAAGATGGCCGTATCGTCTTCAACACCGATCTTCGTGCGCCGATCGGTTTGAGCCTGCGGGTGTTTGCTATCGCGTTGGTGGAGTTCGTAACCTCGTCCGACCAAGGCGCCTCATCGGTGGATTTCCATCGTCTTCTCAAGGGCGTTAACAGCCCGGGGGTGGTCTTCCGCCTGGATGAATACCAGTTGCGTGCTTTCGTGGAGAGCGTGGCGCAAGGTCCATTGCGCGATGCCATGCGTTTCGTTGACACGTCCGACACGCAAAGCGTCGTGCTCCACCGCGACCGCATCGATCCGAACTATCTGCTGGAGGCACATGAGGAGGCCCCCATCCATGCTTAACCGAATCATCGATGGGCTGGAGCTGAACACGCACCACACCCGCTCCATCTCGCTTAGCCGCGATCTTCGCGACGATACAGCCATCGCCAGCTACCTGCCTACGCCCAATGCTGTCCAGGCGCTCAAACAGATTGGGACGGCGCTTGCGGAGTATCGGTCCCAGCGTGCCTGGAAAGTAGTTGGCCCGTACGGAAGCGGTAAGTCGGCGTTGGGGATTGTGCTTGCGCAGTTGCTCGCTGGTCGTGACGCTCATCCAGCGGCCTCGGAGATGCTGCGGGTAACTTCCGCGTCTGTCGCTGACCTATTTGCGGATTCCAGGCGTTTCCCGCTTGCGATCGTGGGAGCGCGGCTGTCCATCGGTTTAGCGCTGGAAGCGGAGGTCCGTCGCACTCTGGAAGTCTGGCACCAAGGCAAAGGAGTCAGCGCCCTGAAACGTCATCTGAGGGAGCCAGGTCTCTACAAAGGGCGCCCCATCAACGCGGTTGCCGGGGAACTGATGCGCGATTTCACGTCAGTCGCTCGCGCACAAGGATTCTCTGGAACATTGCTCCTTGTCGATGAAATGGGCAAGTTCGTCGAGCATGCAGCGATGCACCCAGAAGCAGGGGATCTGATCGCACTTCAGCAACTGGCGGAGGAAGCATGTCGGCAAGGGGATGACTCTCTCGCGATGGTTGTGCTCCAGCACCAGCACTTCGCGAGTTACGCGGCAGGCATTGGTCGTGCTCTGGGGGAAGAATGGCACAAGGTTGCGTCGCGCTTCGAGGAGATACCATTTGACGAACCAGTTGAGCGTTACGTGCACTTCGCGGCACATGCGCTAGGCATCAAACCGGCACTTAATCGCGACCCCAAACTGGTGAATGCCGCACAGTCCCTATTCGGAACGGCACTGGAGCAATCTGTCCTTCGAGCGCCAACATCGGCTGACCGTCGCCTGTTCCAGCATCCTGAGAAACTCTACCCCCTCCATCCACTCACGCTGGCTTCGCTGGCCGTTGTTTCCAAGCGCTATGGCCAAAGCGAGCGCTCATTCCATGCTTTCCTCAACAGCAACGAGCCGGCGGGGCTTCGGGACTTCGCACAGGTCACCTCCATAGAGGAATACCCCTGGTATCGCTTGGCTCAGGTGTTCGACTATCTGGCTTCTGGCAACGGCCTACGCTTTCGCGATCTCGCTGCAGAGCGCCGTTGGGCATTTGCACTCGTCCGCATTGAGAGGCAGGCGAAAGACGCAGACGCTTTGGTGGCACTCAAGACCATCGCCGTACTGGAATTGGTGCAGGCGCCTCTCGCACTACGCATTACTCCGGAATTGGTCGCATTCGCGCTCGGCAGCCTCTCAGTCACTGAGACACGGACGCTACTTGACCGCTTGGTGACTCAAGGCCTGCTGATCTGCCGGCACAGCCGGTCCGAATACGGTTTTGCCGTATCAGATGCCGTCAACATCGAGGCGCTTTACGAGCACGCGGCACAGGCGGGCGACGACGAGCTTATCGTGCGTGGAGCCTCGCACGCGCTTGGGAATCGATTGGTTGTGGCCAACAAGCACTATGGCTATCGGGGAACGATCCGGACGCTAGCCATTAATGTCGGAACAATCGTCGCATGGCCCCATGCAGGCGCCAACAAAAGTGATTCAGAAGGGCGGCCAGACGGCTGGCTCCGCCTGATTCTAGTAACGGCGGGCTCACGGGAAGAACAACAAGCCTTGGATCGCGTACGCAACGCGGACGATCCACTCAGTGTGCACTGCTGCCTGTCGTTGTCCGTTCAGGGGCGGGCGGCGCTCGCAGAGCTGGCGATCTGGCTGGCGGTGCAGCGCGAGGTTGCCGCCAAACGGCTCGATCCCTGGACCAGCCAGTACGTAGAGAGTCGCCTCCACCAAGCCAAGGAGGATGTCGATGCACTCGTGCTCTCAGCGCTGGCGTCTAATCCGGGCCGTACCGGCACGGTGTATTGGCACTTGGGTGAGGTTATTCCGGACAGTGAGTCGATGAACGTCGGCCAAGTCGCCTCTTGGATGTTCGAGAAGGTCTTCCACCGTGCTCCCCGCATCGTCAACGAGCTGATCAACAAGGACCGCCCGGCTTCCGCAATCGTCCTTGCACGCCAGCGGCTGCTTGACGCCCTGCTGGCTGGTTCTGGCGACCGCCCTCTCTTTCGTGACAACGAATACCCACCCGAGCGGCTAATCCACGCCACGCTGTTGCGCGACACAGGCATATGGCAGGCCAGCGGCAACAACTGGGAGCTCGTCGAACCCAAGCTTGGGGCTCGTGTCGACATCAGCGCGCTCTGGACTGAGATTTCACTCATCCTAGCGCGCGAAGATGCCCCCACATTCGAGCAAGTACTACAGGCGCTTGCCGCTCCACCGTTTGGGGTGCGCAATGGACCGGCCAGCATCTGGGTCACACTTTACGTGATGATTCGTCGAAGTCGCTGCGCCGTCTTCGAGCGTGGCACTCTAGTGCTGGAACTCACGAGCGAGCATCTGCAGCGCATGCATCGAAATCCGCACACGTTCACGTTGCGCGAACTCCCTCAGGCGCAGGGAGGCCACAATTTGCTACGTGACTACGGCGCCGCGCTTGCCTCACTGGGCGCGGTACCCAGCGATGAAACCACATATCTGGAACTGGCCCGTGCACTATACCGTTGGTTTGCAAGGCTGTCGGATTTCACGCAGCAGACGGGACGCGTCAGCAAGGATGCCGCGCTGGTTCGCTCGGCGTTGCGCAAGGCGCAGGATCCAATCCAGTTGCTGACTTCGACACTGCCAAAAGCATATGCCCAGAGCAAGGGAGGGCATCCCTTCCAAGAATGGCTGTCTGCGGCGCTGACAGATCTGGGTATGAGTCAACGCAAGCTGCAGGATGCTGTCGTCGCAGAGCTAGGGCAAGCGTTCGAGATGGTCGGCCCACTCAGCAAGATTCGAAGCCAGTTGCAGTCCGAATGCTCGGGTGCCGCTACTGGATTAGCAGACGCTCGACTCAAGAGCTTTATCCTGCGTTGCACAGACTTGACGCTGACGGACGAGAAGTGGCTCGATTCCGTGGCTAGCCTGCTCGTCCAGCGTCCTTTAGACGCTTGGACGGACGAGACCGTCGACAGCTTTGCGCAGGCCGTTACGGATATTTCCGGCCACTACAGGCGCTGGCTGCGTCTGGTAATGCAGCGCAAGGGCGCGCCACGCGCCGCTGAACGCTTTGTAAGCTTGACGCTCACCAGTGCCAGCGGGCAAGAATCTGCGCTGCTGGTCGCCACGACCGAGCATTCCACCCGGCTTGCGCGCAATGTGTTGGACCTGCTTGCACAGGAGGCTGGAGCTGACCCACAAACGGCCGCCGCGGCACTGGCGCAGGCGCTCCAGAACCTGCAGGTTACGCATGCACTGACGAATTCCACCGAGGAGAAGCGCCATGGCAAGCGAGAAGCGGGTTAGACATATTCTCAGCTTGTCTGGCGGGAAGGACAGCGCTGCGCTGGCCATTTACCTGCGTGACCGCGTGCCGGAGATGGAGTACATATTCAGCGACACACGCAAAGAGCTTCCCGAAACCTACGATTATCTGCAGCGCATCTCGAACTACCTCGGCAAGGAAGTGACGCATCTCAATGCGGACGTCGGGTTCGACCACTGGTATGAGATGTATGGTGGCATGATCCCTTCCAATCACCGGCGCTGGTGCACGCGGGCCTTGAAGCTCAAGCCTTTCGAGCAATACTGCGGCGACGACGAGGTCGTGAACTACGTGGGGCTGCGCGCTGACGAGGACCGCAGCGGCTACATCAGCCACAAGCCGAACATCAAGGCGGTCTATCCGTTTCGTGAAGACGGGCTGGTGCTGCGTGATATCGAGGAGATCCTGCGGACTTCCGGCGTAGGCATGCCGCCATATACACGCTGGGGCCGCACCCGCTCAGGCTGCTACTTTTGCTTCTACCAGCAAAAGATCGAGTGGGTTCGTCTCAAGGAAACGTACCCGGATTTGTACGAACAGGCCAAGGCGTACGAGAAACCATACGAAAAAACCGGCAACTTCTTCACGTGGAGCCAGGGGGAAAGCCTGGCGGAACTGGAACGGCCCGAGCGCATGGAGGAGATCAAGCGCGAGCACGTGATCCGCATTGAACGCAAGGCTCAACGCCGTGAGAACGTGACGCTGATGGAGGTCTTCGCCCAAGCGGATTCCGCCGATATGCCTGAGGACGATGATGACCAGGGGTGCCTCGTATGTCAGCTGTGACGGCTGTTGGGCACAGGATCATCTTGTCGGGAAACTTCCGAGGGACGAGTGCCACTTTATTGATTGGGCATTCAGTTTTTGCACCGGTAGGTAATTGTCAGTGGGTATAACAGTCAAAGCTCGCGTCCTGCTTGAGCTCGGTGCTGAGTTGATCAGTTCCGACCAGATTGCTATCTACGAGCTGGTGAAGAACTCTTTGGATGCGCGGGCAACGCGCATTGCAGTACATGTTCGCGTCACATTACCGCGCAGTGAATACCTTGGCATTCGCCAAAGCCTTGAGCGATTCTTCCAGAAGAAGGAAAGTCTTTCTCGGGATACGGTTCGGCAAATGATCGAGGCCGGCATGGAGCCCACGGCAGCGCAGGCGGACCGTGATGTATTCCTAGAGGAGGCTCTGTCGCCGTCAAACGGTGATTACATCCAGGCACTAGATGCCGCCTACAAACGCTGCAATTGGATCGAGATTTCTGACGACGGTGGCGGCATGTCGTTTGAGGACCTTGGTGGCGTCTATCTCACGATTGGCACCACTCACCGCCTGGATGATCGAATGCGCAACAGCGCCCACACGGTGCTTGGTGAAAAGGGCATCGGCCGCCTATCCGCCGTGCGCCTTGGCGATCAGCTTCACGTCTTGACGTCCAAGACCGGAGATAAGACGCTGAATGAACTCAAGATCGACTGGTCCACGATCAAACGCAACCCACACCTCAACCTAGACGAGTTCCCAGCAGCACCCAATGTTGGGCCCAAGAAGAACAAGGTGTCTGATCACGGCACAATCATCCGCATGTCGAACCTGACGAGCGAGTGGTCGATCGAGAAGATGGAGTCTCTTGCGAAGACAGACTTCGCCAAATTGGTGGACCCGTTCCTGACTTCGTTCAGTCGCCCGAATGTGCGACTGTACTTCAATGGGCAGTCAGTCGACATCCCTTCGTTTCAGACGCGTCAGCTCGCATACGCGCATGCACGATGCTCAGCGAGTTTCGCGCTCGATGCTGACGGGCAACCTGTCCTATCGGGTGAGGTAACGTACAAGGCCTACGGACAGAGTAAGACCTTCAGCCTAGAGGGGATGCATCTTCTCAGTGCGCTGACTTTGAAGGGCAAGCGTCCAAAGACTGGCGAGGTTTTCCGTCCCGCGGGTACCCTGATGCAGGGCCTAGCGAGCCTAGGTCCTTTTGAGATGGAGGCACATTGGTTTAACCGGCAGAAGCTTCGCCTCGATAAACCTGATGGCTATGAAGCAGCCCTACAGTGGTTGACGCACTGGGGGGGAGGGTTATTGCTTTATCGTGATCACTATCGGGTGTATCCGTATGCAGAGGCGCGTGACGACTGGCTCGATCTGGACGGCATTGCGTTGGCCACGCAGGGCTACAAGATGAATCGGAAACAGCTGGTAGGCGCGGTCCGCATCTCCAGTCGTGGCAATCCACATCTGCAGGATCAGACCAATCGGGAAGGCTTGCGCGACACGGAAGAGAAAGCAGCGCTGATCGCGCTGTTGCGCCACATCTTGGTGGTTGAGTTTAAGAGCTACCTCAATGCTGTTGAGGGGGCACAGGATGAGTCGGCAGCTAAGGAATTTCCGAAGCTGGAGAAACGCCTGGAGGAAGCCCAGAAACAGGCGTTGAAGCAGGTCCAGCATCTGAGGACCAAAGTCAAGGCTCCGGAGGACGTCGCGGCGATCAACACACTGCTTGCTCGCATGACGGACATGTCGGAAGCCTGGGAGCGTTCGAAGTTAACCATACGCGCCTACGAGGAGGACATTGACAAGTACATCCATCTCGCGGGCGTCGGCCTAATGACGGAGTTCATCTTCCATGAATTGGCGCGCCTTTCCGCAAACGCCTTGAAGCTGCTGCAGACCTACAAGCCGAGCAACGCCACCGAAAACCGCCAGCTTAGGAATCTGCGAGATCAACTGAGCACTCTCGAGAGGCGGATCCGAATCCTAGATCCATTGTCGACGCCGGGGCGTCAAAGGAAGGAATCGTTTGACCTAGTTCAGATGTTGCGGGATGTCGTGGAAATGCACGAGCCTCAATGGGGGCGTCATGGAATCCGAGTGGACCTGACCGGTCTAGGCAAGACGCCCGTGCCGATCAAGGCCGTCCGCGGGCAGCTTCTGCAGATTGTAGAAAACTTCATCTCCAACTCGGTCTATTGGCTCAAGCTGCTTGCGACGACGACGAGATTCGAGCCCGTCATCACCTTCAGCATCGACAGAGCTGCCAACACACTCACCGTTTTGGACAACGGCCCTGGGATTTCAGAAGACCGCGGTGATGAAGTATTCAATGCGTTCTTCACGACCAAACCTTCTGGCGAAGGCCGCGGGATGGGTTTGTATATCGCGAAGAAGCTTGCGGAAGGTAATGCAATGGAAATCACGCTTGCGGAAGCCGATGAAGACCGGATCCATCATGGATTCGTTGTCAATTATAGAGGGGCAAGGGATGGAGGCTCTTGAAGAAGCACTCGTCAAGCCGTTAAGGAAAGTTGTCGTAATCGACGATGCCTATGCGTCGGCTGATCCTGTCGATATTGACGGGGAAGCGGTATCCCGATTTCGCGACACCCTACTCGATGTACCAAAGCGGTTGACGCAGGTGAAGAGGGAGTTTCATCGCCCAGAGCTTGACCCCTCAGTGCCGCAGCACCTTGATGACCTTCTTCAGGACACAGCCACTGTGGCCCGGCTTTGGGCTTTGCGAGAGAGGCAAGCTTGGTCCTGGCTAGTGGAAACCGTCTTCAGAAATTATGCAGAGGACGTAGAAGAGAAGCGAGGCGCACTCGAAGGGCTTGAGGGCTTCTTGAATGAGCAGAAATGGCGCATCAACCGAATCTCGAAGTTTGACCCCGCGACGCTCGATGTTGCCGGATATCAGATCATCTTTCTGGACTTCTACCTCAAAGATGAGAGAGACCCAGAACGGTCATTAGCGCGCGCCGCGCAGCTTGCTCAACTGATCATTGATGCGAGGCAGAAAGGCACTCTCAAGCAGTACCCGCTGGTTGTACTGATGTCGTCGAGGCCTGGGGCTGCAGAACAGCAGGGAGCTTTCAAGGAGCGAACGGGGCTTCGGGCAGATTTCTTTTGCTTCGTCGAGAAGGCCCAGATCGCCCAGCAGCTCATGCCGAAGCTCAGACGCATGCTTGAGGGGTACCATGGCAAACAGTCTTGGGCGCACATGCTCGACGAGTTCTGGCTAGCGGCCATTCGTGCAGCGATGACGCTGCGGCAGAATCTGTCGAAGATCGAGCCTTCGGAAATCGCGCTGCTTCATGAAGCTGAGCTTGCTGTCGAAGAGGCTAGGCTGCCTGATTACCTGTCATGGTTAGTCTCAGAATCGCTCGCGAGTGGTCTGCTGGAGGACGCAGGAGTGCGCGCCTTGGGGGTACAGCTGCCAGACTTGATTGGGCACAGCGCGTTTCCCGGGACGGTACCGCCTGGCAGTCGACTGGCCGAGATGCATGTGCGCTCGGTGATGCGGCTCGATATCACTGACGACCTCCCAGAGACCAAGAGTTCGCCGGTCCAACTGGGTGACCTCTTCGCGAGATTGAACGGGGACGGCACACCTAAGGAGTTCCTTCTCGTGGTTGATCAGAGCTGCGACCTCGCAAGGCCCCACTCCAGTCAAAAAACTGTGGTCTTGTGCCTGCGCTGCGTTCCGCAAGAGATCAGCGACGTGGCACTCGCGTTCTATCGGACGGCGTATGGATCCGTCGACTTGGTCAGCATGACCTCCGGCGAGGGGAAAAGGTACTACCTGGCGAGTTGGGATCCGGTGAACCCCGCGACACCGGAATTGGCAGAACTGTCCCAGCGCAGGGGTGGCATCAAACGGCTGGCTCGATTGAAGCCAGTTGCTGCGCTTGCACGGCAAGAAGACTTAACTCAGCGCGTAGGGCGGATCGGTCAGCCTGTTGCGCCGCCGTCGGTGACAGCGTATCGCGCAAAGCTCGTCCTGATAGGCAAAGACGGGTTCCAGAAGGAATTTGATGCCACTAAAGAGCCTTGGGCGTCAGTGATCATCGTGCAAGGGCGCCATATGCCCAAGCCAGATCCTGTCGACGGTGGCGCTGCGTCAAGGAGTAAGACTAAGACAACGACGACCTTGAGTCTGACGTCGGACTTCGGCGAATGGCTCTCGGGCAAGCTGGACCGCGCCCACCTGGCAGACGCTCAAGCTTCCAGCCAAGCCAATGTGCTGAAACAGCACTTGACGGCTGGTACGGTACAACGCGTGAGCTTTGAGAGCGGTGACCAGATTAAGGCGAGCCTTGGGCGGGCATGGAGAAAGGTGAGCCTTAAGAAGCCTTCAGCTACCATCCATTGCGTCTTCGACAAGACCATACCGAAGGATCTGATGGACGCCATGATCGTGCTGCTCTTAACGCCTTATGAGCAGTAGCTCTGATACTTACTCAAATGCTGTTGGAGAAGGAACCATGACGTGTGACGCCGAAAAATGGATCAGCTTCGTCAGGCAATATGGTCCTCTCGCGCGCAATGCGAACATGTACGACGAGGAGATTCGACGCTGGTCGAAGTGTACCGGCTCCGATTGTCTGGACACGCTTTTGCAACTCAGGCCGCCTTTCGCATGGCATGAGCCTGACGGACTTCAAGGGGTGACATGAAGCCCATTTTTTCGAGACGCCAATGGCAGTTGTAGCG
>Ga0208735_100139_pt1 | contig 41526 bp, 32 predicted proteins | sample Subbio12Aug_8Aab_FD_184829 | JGI IMG/M metagenome (GOLD analysis project Ga0208735, IMG submission 184829) | Serpentinite rock and fluid subsurface biosphere microbial communities from McLaughlin Reserve, California, USA - CR12Aug_8Aab (SPAdes) | ecosystem: Environmental > Terrestrial > Deep... | reverse complement strand
GCTACCTAAGACGCTGGAACGGAAAGAACCGTCCCCTGTGTTCGGAAGGACCGTTCTCTGTGTTCGCATGCCGGGCACACGCTGTAGCGCCGGCACAAAAGCCGGCGACCTCGGCGTGGTCTCTCCATCATGGATACGACCTAGGAGGGTCGGCGTGCCGTGTCACGCCGCTACCTAGGACGCTGGAACGGAAAGAACCGTCCCCTGTGTTCGAAAGGACCGTTTTCTGTGTTCGCATGCCGGGCACACGCTGTAGCGCCCGAAGGAAGGAACGGGAGGAACTCTCCTCCCCCCTAGCTCTCCCCTGTTGCGACAGCTAGAAAAATATGTTGCTGATAATAGTTGTATAGTCTGCATTTAAGTATTATTATAGTGGTAGGAGGTGCATTTAAATGACAATACCGAAACGTGAAGCTATTAAGTGCGTCGGTTGCGGTCTGGTTAAAGAAATGGACGACGGTTTTGCCGCGAGCATGGCCCCTTCTGCCGAGATAAGCACAGAACTATGGGCCATACAGCAAGTGCAATCCATGCCCCTGACGGTTGATGGTGACGAGAAAGCGACCGCCGCAGCGGCGACTAAGACCATCACCCAGAGTGACTCTGGTTTAGAAGCTGCGGTGCACGGCGATGAATGCACCGAGTGCCATGGGGTACAGTGGTACCGCATCGGGGATGAGTTTGGCATCGCCGTGCGCAACGAGAAATTCCGTCCCCATAAATAGACTAAGCGCTATAGGTAGTACTACATTGCAAAAGGGTTGCTCACTAATTAGTGGGCAACCCCTTTTTGTGCACAATCTTATCTGCGGCGGCGACGGATGCGGCGCACGAGCACCACCCCGCCCGCCACCACACCGACGACGAGCAGTACAGGGTAGACTATGAGCGGAACGGTCTGAACCTCGACAATGCGTCCGGCGGCAGTCTGGTACAACTCGGGCATTGTGCCCAAGGACACGGCAAATTCCACTACGGTCTGCCAGACTTTAAGCTCCTGCCCATCGCGGCGGACGATGGCCTCGTCAATATGCCCAATTTCTTGACCGTCCTCATTTTTGAGCACCAGGCCGAGCATGGGCAGACGTTCTCTGACCATGGGCAAAAATTTCGCCAGGTAGTAGTCGGTGACCACATGATAGAGCGTGGTGTCACCCCTAGGGAGTGGGACAAGGGTGACCGGACCGGCCATTTCGTCACCAACAACACGGTAAGCGCGCAAGACTGCCCGCGTCGATGGAATGGGGATGTTGGCAAAAGGGACCCTAGCGACAATGGCCCGCTCGGGGTCATAAGTATAGCGGAGGCCGGACACCTGCAAGAAATAAGAGTCGCCCATGAGCTGCGACAGCAAGGTTCCCACCTCAAGGATGCGGCGCACCTCCTCCCCCGTCAAGAAAACCGAGACCAAGGGATACCCGGGCCGCATGTCCGGCCCCGAGCCAAGACCGATGAGGCTCACTAGGTCATACCAGCTGACATTGCCTTTAACTGCTGTCGAACTCGCGGGGACGATGCTGCCGCGAATATTGCCGTTGGCCTGGATGGCGAAATCTACAGGTCTTCCGGTAGCTTCTTCGCCAATGGCACGCATGGCATCGGTGACAAAGTTGCCAAAGGGGGATTCGCGCATCCTTGGGCCATCAGTGACCTTGAAGTCGCTGTGGATGACCGTCTTGGCAATATCGGTAAAGCGTCCACCGGAGAGAGCCGCTACGTAATCGTTTAACTCTACTTGGTAGTTGCTTACCTTGGCGGCAAACAAAGGATCCTCTGGCACGCGATCGTCAAGAGGAACCAAAAATGGCTGGGCCGCCTGATTGCGCACCGCTACCTTGCCCGTAGCGCTATCAAAGATTAGCTCTAGCACCCCGGCGTACCGCAGGTAGGAGCCAGCCTGAACAATGATGGTCTCCCCAACTAATTGCGGGGCATTTAAAGCGGTGTGGCTGTGGGCACTGATAATGACATGAATGCCGGCAACAGCCTTAGCTAATTCTTGGTCTTCGGTTAAGCCGGCGTGATTGACGGCAATGATGACATTGGCCCCTTGCTGTCTAAGCTCTGCCACCGCAGCGCGCGCTGTTTCAACAGGGTCAGCAAAAGTGACAGGAACTGCCAGAGGGGCAAAATCTGCCGCGCCTTCGCCCATCACGCTAAAGAACCCCAGACGCACACCGGGGGCGATTTCTTTGATAGTGGTGCGCACTAGGCCGGCCCTGCCTAGTGCGTGCCCGGTTGGGATTTGGGCGTTGGTTGCCAAAACAATGGGCATCCTCTCGCCGGCCGCTAAACGTGCGGCTGCCAAGTACTCCGCCAACACCACCGGCCCGTAGTCAAATTCATGATTGCCGATGGCCACGATGTCATAGCCAAGGGCTGCCATGAGCCCCATCTCGGGGGCCTTGCCAATGAGCGAAAGCCAAGCAAAAGGTGACCCCCCAAGAAAATCACCCGCCGAAATGAGCAGCACCGGTTCGTTTTGGGCTGCCTTGCGCTGACGAATGTCGGCGACCAACGAAGCTAAACGGGCAAAACCCCCCACAGAATCGTCTTGCTCACTGGGGCGCACCTCACTCAGCGGGTTCGGCAAGAGAAATGAATGCTCGTCGTTGGTATGGATGATGGTAAACTTATGGAGGCCAGCGACGGGTGCCGCAGCAGTTGGCCAAGAACCGCCGACGACTGCAAACATTAAAATTAGAAGCATTGCAAGCGCCACACGAGGTTTAAGCAAGAACATCCCCCCCTAAGCATACTGGGGGATGTATTCTCTACCACGCCCTGATTTCCCTCCTGGTTTTGCTAATCGCCATCAACTGCCCGCACCTACAGTAAGCTAGACATGGCGCAAGGCATCAATGGGGTTAAGGCGGCTGGCCTTCTGGGCAGGCACCAGACCAAAGATGAGCCCCACCGCCACAGAAAAGCCGACTGCGAGGACGATTGGGAATAGCGTGACGGCAAACGCGAAGCCCATGAGAAGGCTGCCCACATAGGCGAGGGCCATACCCAGTGCCAAACCGATTGCCCCGCCTAGCAAGCAGAGCATGACCGCCTCGATCAAAAACTGCATCATGATCAAATGCGGCTCGGCCCCTAGGGCCTTGCGCAGACCAATTTCATTAGTGCGCTCGGTGACCGACACCAGCATCATGTTCATGATGCCGATACCGCCCACCAACAAAGAAATAGCGGCAATGCCTGACAACAAGAGGGTCAGGGTGTTCATGATGGTGGCCATCATGTCTAAAATGCCCTGCTGGTTGGTAATGGTGAAGACGTCGCTCCGGCCGTCAAAGATGCCGGTCAAGGCAGCCAGCAGTTCGTCGCCCACTGCGCCGACATCACTGCCCATTGCGAAATACACATCCACGGTATTAACCCGCGATCCGGCTAGCACGCGCTCCGCCACATTGTATGGCACTATGACCCCGGCGTTGATATTGCTCATGGTGAAACCTTCGCTGGCGGCCATCACCCCCACCACCATAAATTCTCGTCCCCTAAGGTACAGCCTCTCTCCGATGGGGCTGCGCCTGGGGTAGAGCTCCTCCGCCAAATCCGCTCCTAAGATCGCCACATGCTGGCGCATGCCGATATCGAGGGGATGCAGGGCCCGCCCTCCGGCCAACTCAGTACCTGGGGTGGTAAAGAAATCACTGCTGCGGCCGAAGACGCGCACATTGGCTTTTTGTACATCCCCGGCGACGACGCGAACCCTGGCACTAGTGGAGGGCAGGACAGCAGTAACCTGGCTCAACCCCTCGAGCAGGCGCAAGTTTTCTTCGGTCAGGGCCGGCTTTACGGGGGTGCCGGTAACGCTCACCGTCAGGCGGTTGCCGCCCAGCCCGGCCAACTCACCTTGAATTTGCGCCGTGGCCCCCGCACCTAGGAGCATCAGCGCAATGATGCTGGCTACACCGATGACTATGCCGAGGACGGTCAAACCGGAGCGCACTTTATTGCTGATAATGCTGTCTAGGGCCATGACCATAATCTGTTTAAGCATGTGGGGTCCCTCCGTCGGCACTTACTTGCCCGTCCAGGATATGAATAATACGCCGCGCGTATTTGGCCACATTGTGGTCATGGGTGATCATGAGCACAGTCCTGCCTGCGGCATTTATCTCTCTAAAGAGTTCCATCACCTGCTGCCCGGTCTTTTGGTCGAGGGCTCCGGTTGGCTCATCAGCGAGAATAACCGCAGGTTCCGTCACCATGGCGCGGGCAATAGCTACTCTTTGTTGTTGTCCGCCTGATAGTTGGTTGGGGCGGCTCTCGGCCTTATGGGAAATCCCAACCGCTTCCAGCACCCCAAAAACGCGGTCACGCCGCTCGCGCGGCGGACATGAGCTATACAACAGGGGCAGTTCAACATTCGCGTAAGCATTCAAACGTGGCAGCAATTGAAAATTTTGAAAGACAAAACCTACTTTGCGGTTGCGAACTCGCGCCAACTCAGCTTCGCCTAAATTAGCGACCAAGACCCCGTCGAGATGATACTCCCCCCGCGTAGGTACGTCTAAGCATCCCAGGATATTCATCAGGGTGGTTTTGCCCGAACCGGAAGGACCAAGAATCGCCGCAATCTCTCCTTTTTGCACCTGCAGATTGACCCGGTGCAAGACCTCTTGCTCCTCGCCCCCCACAAAATAGCTCTTGCTTACCTCGACCAAAGAAATCAATGGCGTGGTAGACATCGCTATCTCCCGCCGAGTGGACCCGGCATATTGGGGCTTCTTACGGCGATCGGCTTTTCATAGGCCACCACCTGACCCTGCTCGAGACCCTGCTTTATCTCGACATAAATGCCGTCACTCAGCCCGACCACCACTTTTTGCCTCTCGCGCAGGTTGTTATCGCCCTGCAGGTACACGAGCGCTTGGTCGCCGTCAAAAAACACCGCCTGCACAGGCACAATTAGGACGTCGACGGCCCGCGCCGTTTCGATGCGTATTTCAGCCGACATCCCCACCAAAATGTTTTCCGGGTTAGGCAGGGACACCCTCACCGCAAAGGCAGTGACGCCCCCGGTGACCACTCCTTCGCGTCCCAGAAAGGTGATTTGTCCGGTGACGTTTTCGCCCTGCAAAGCAATAATATCGACGGCGACTTCTTGACCTAGGCTCAACTTGGCGATATCCAACTCATCTACCTGGGCGACCACTTCTAAATTGTCAAAATCAGTTATCTCTAGCAATCTTGCGCCGGGGTTGACCCATTCATTGGCACGGACAAAGAGCGAGGTCACTTCGCCCTGCCTAGGTGCATTTATCACCCGACCGTCGGCCATGCGCATGAGTAGTTCGCCCTTCTCTACCACCGTGCCGACAGCGACTGGTAGTTGTCCTATCTGACCGCCACTTTGCGCGACCACCGTTTCACGGTTAATGGCCGCTACTCGACCCGTACCGGTGACAAAGCGTTGCAGGTTACCCCGGACTAGGGTGTGTAGCGCTTGTGAATCCTGCTGTCTGACATTGCTCTGCCGCCAAACACCAAAGGCCGCCAAGAGGGCCCCGATGATTACTATGGTGACGCCCAAATTCCGCCACAGTCTACTTCTGCTTTTGTTCCCTTGTTGCATGTCAATCGCACCTTTCCCTTATGGATAGCCCTATTATAAGTCGCCAATATGAAGTCAATGTGAACCAGACAAGGGAAAAGCAACGCGAAACACCGTCCCGCTGCTGTCACTCGAAAAACTGATAGTCGCCCGGTGCTCTTTCGCTACGGCATAGCAAATCGCGAGCCCCATGCCGGTGCCGTACTTCTTGGTAGTGAAAAACGGTGTCCCGATGTGCTCCCTATTTTCTTTGCTGATTCCTGTCCCACTGTCCTCTACCGACAATACCACTCCCTCGGCGACGGCAATGGTGCGCACTGCCACGGTCCCCCCCGGCGGCGAAGCCTCTAGCGCATTGCGAACTAAGTTGGTCACTAAGGCCCGTAGCTCTTTCTCGCTCAGGAATATGTCCGGTACAGCGCCTAAGTCGAGTAGAACTGACTTTCCTTCGGTCTCGGCCTCCCCCTGCAGGCTCGGCCACACCGCTTCCACAATACTATTGAGCTGCCTACTTTCTAACTGCACATGTCTTGTGCCAGATAGAGTCACGACCTCATTTAGCAGGTCATTCATGCGGTCCATCTCCGACAGAAGGAGCTTAAACCGAGCGCCATGCATAGCTAACTCGGGACGCGCGGCATAGAGCTGCAAAAAACCCCTCGCGGTGGTTAAGGGATTGCGCAGCTCGTGAGCAATCCCCCGGGCGAGTTGCGCGACATGGTTGAGCCGATCCAGACGGGCAAAGTCTTTAGCTAAATTTTCGGCTATACTCCGGTCGCGAATGATTAGGACCACGCCATCAAGGCTTTTGTCGGTCTCCGCCAGGGGAGAAATCGTCACTAGGGCCCGCAAACAAGAGCCATTACGGTGCAACAATTCCGTTTTCACTGCGCCGACATGTTTCCCGATTGCAACTTGGGAGTATATAGCGGCCCACTCCTCGGTATCACCGCCCAAAATATCTATAAATGATTTCCCCTTTATTTCACCCTCCTGATACCCCATTATCTCGGTGGCGGCCTTATTCCAGGTGAGGATTTGCCCAGAGAGAGTGGTGGAGACGATGGCATTGCTAGATTGCACGACGAGGGCGGCCAGCTTGCTTTCCGCCAAGCTATGCTCGCGGCGAACAGTAACATCACGGCTGACTTCCAAGGTGCCTGCCCCCTGCCAAGCGGCGTCGCGATGAATTACACGGCCGCACTCCACCACTATAGGAGTTCCGTCGCGTCTCTGGCGGATTAAATCCCCGCGCCAATGACCATCCTCAGAGCGAGAAAAGATGGTCCCCCGGTGAACCCGCAGGACCTCATGTCTCTGCCAACCATAGATGCGCTCTGCCCCCCGATTCCAGTACTCTATTTTGCCTTGTGGATCATAGACCACAATGGCATCGTGGACAGCCTCGAGCAGCTCTGCCTGTTCGAACAACTCTCTGGCCTGCACCGAAAGTTGGGCTTCTTCCTGCTTGGCAAGAGTAACGTCCCGTAGCGTGGCGTAGACATTTTTCTCTCCCGCTTGCGCCACAAAAGAAGCCGAGAAAGAACGGCTGGGGAGACCGGGCTTCTTGATGTCTATCAGGCAAGCATGCTGACCACCGCGCTCCCCAAGCTTGGCCAAATCATCCCGTCCAAAAACTGCCTCCTCCGGGTCAAGCAGGTCCCAGAGGGTTGCCTGCACCCTATCTACCCGCCATGCCCCGAGCATCTCCTGCCAGACTATGTTAGCCCTCTCCACGGCCCCGCTTGCCGTTATAATAAGCATGGCATCAGGCGATAGCTCAAAGAAGTGATCTAACTGGCGCGAGGTCAACTTGACAGACGTAATATCATCAAGGGCGAGCAATTTGGTTGTCCTCCCCTGCGAGGTATGGAAATCCATGCTCTGCCAATGATATTCCACCTGACCGCTCGAGGTCGTACTGTTGCCCTGCCTGTCGCCTACCAAGCCCCAGGGGCTGGCCTCTAACTCCAAGACTGCCTCGCCAACCCACAAGTCGGCACTGGCTTCTTGGTTGAGGCAGAGCCACTCACGCGGGTTTTCCCTAACCAACAAGCTAGTGGGTAGGGCCGCCAGGGCCGCCTCCAAGGTCACTAGACGGGTAACCTGCCGACGCAAGGCAAAAAATGATTTAAATACAATCAGTGCTCCGATGGGGGTGAGCAGAAGTGAGGACAAATCAATGAAACGCAGCACCACCCAGCCTCCAGGCAAAAACATCGCGGCTATGAAAATACTCAGTATTTTGGCCAGGCTTAAGTACAAACCAAGACCTAGCAGGGCGCGAGTGCTCGGTGGATGAAGTGTCTTTCTTTGCCAGCGAAAGTATAGTCCACCGGCGGCGTACGCGACGATGGTCAACACCCCGACCCAAGACGCCTCGCCACCCTGCCACAAGCGAAAGGCTACGCTGATGAGAGTTGCCAGAGCAACCGTGACCAAGCCACCCGTGTAGCCGGCCAAGGCCAAGATGATGCTGCGAAAGTCAAGCACCCAACCCTGAAAGGTAATGACGGCAGCGGCCATGCTGAGCACCGTCCCAGCCCCAAACACCAGCCCCCAAAGCCAGTCGGAAGACTTGCGCTGCGAGGCCAGGACTAAGCTTGAGCCAATCACCGAAACCCCGATCACAATGAGCAAATTCACCGCCAGGGGGAGCATCAGCCGCATCGCCCTTCCTCCTCCTTCACTTGCTCCCGCGGGAAGGCGACGGTAAAGGTGGTCCCCCAAGAATCAGAAACAAAGCCTATTTTGGCGCTATGCAAAGCGGCAATGCTCTCGCACACCGTGAGACCCAGACCGGCACTACCTTCACGAGTGGTAAAAAAGGGAGTCCACACCTTGTCGGCCAGACTATCGGCAATGCCCTCGCCTATGTCACTGACTTGCAGCAAGATTGCCGAGGCTGCTGTTGTGGTCCGGATGGTGAGCACGCCGCCCGCGTCCATGGCCTGCAACCCATTGCGGGCCAGATTAATGACCAGATGTTCAATAGCACCGGCATACAACCAAAATGGCTCTACCGGGCCTAACTCGAGGCGGAAAGCCTGCCGACCCCATAGCCCTTCCGCAGCCAAGCGGGCGACCGCTCTTTCGACTATGGCATTCAGTGATCCGCGCACTTGGACTTCGTCTTTACCGCTGGCCAGCGCTAAAAAGTTCGTGGTGATTTTGTGAGCGGAAGAAAGGTCGTCGAATACTATCGCTAAGGATGTTTTTACCGCCGCAAATTCCGGATAGGTGCTGAACAGTTGCATGAACCCCCGCACCGTAGTCAAGGAATTACGCAGTTCATGCCCTATGCCGGCAGCCACCTGCCCACTAACCCTCAGTTTTTCAATCTTAAGGAGCTCACGCTCCACCAGTCGTTCTGCTGTCACATCCCGCGCCACAATGGAGATGCCTTTGGCCTGGCCATCGCCGTTTCGCAGCCCCGCGATTACTGCCGAAGTATAGATTGCTTTGCCTGTCTGGTGCGGTATTATGTCTCGACAGTCTGCAGTGATGTTCCCCGCTAGTGCCGTCAGCAAAGCACTTTCGAGCACCTGACGCTTTTCAGGTCGAACTATTTCTGCCAAGCGCTTGCCGAGGACTTCGTGCCGTGCATAACCAAACAGACGGCTGGCCCCCTTGTTCCACGTCTCAATGGCACCATCGCTCGCGGTACTTAGCACCGCGTCATCGGTGCTCGCAACAATGGCCGCGAGGAGTCTCTGCTGCCGCGAAGCATCCATAGAGGCCGTAACATCCGTGCTGAGTTCGATGACCTCCACCGGAAAACCGTAGCCGAAGCGGCTGAGCGATAGACGCACTTCGAGGGTGAGCCGGGCACCCTCTGGTGTTACCCGGGTGATGGTGCCCTCCCATGTACCTGACTTATAAAGCTCGTCCTTGATTTCACTCTGCGGCCTGGGGTAGTCCGTCAAAAGGAGCGTATCGACATTGACGCCGCGAATATTAGCCACATCAATCCCATACAGGCGCGCCGCTGCCGCATTGCCATAGACCAGCCTTTGCTCGTCGTCATACACCAAGATGTTTTCCTGCACGAGCCCAAGCAGCTGTACTTGCTTGCCGAGTTGATTAATCTGTTGCCGTAAAAGACCCTGCCGCCGGACTTCTGCCCCGATGTCCTGCACCACCACATGCACTTCCCGCGCGCCAGGGATATATTTCCCCGACCAGGAAACAAAAACTTCTTCTTGGTCGGCGGTCAGGAGAGTGCACCTCCCATGTTGCAGCCGAATGGACCCAGCTTTTAGGGCTCGCCAAATGAGCAAGATTTCCTCAATCTCTGTGGGCGCGACAAATTCTTGAAATTTTCTGCCGAGTATCGCCTTGGGTTCACTGCCCAGTAATTGCGCGAGCGCGCGGTTAACTTGTAAAATTTCTCCCGCGCAACTGAGCACGGCATAACCATGCAGGGACAGGTCGAAGAACTGCCGTGTCTGTTTTTGCATGGACTTTACTGTGGTAATGTCCTGAAACACTCCCACATAGCCGCGCTCGCCCATCGGCAAAGTGGTGCTTGATAGTTTCAGCAAAAAGAAATGCTCTGCGCCACCCTCTTTAAAATATACCTCTTTCTCTCCAAAGCCGTCATTCCCTAACCCCAAAGTTCTCTCCTTGATTAAAGCGTATCGCAGGCACTTGGCGAGTGTTTCATTTTGCGCCAAGGAGCTGCTCTCGAAAATGATGGAGTGTTTTTCGTCGATGAGCAGGACATAGCCCGCGCTGTCGAGAAATCGCCACATACCCAAGATGCGGTGGCCACGGGAGGAAAAATACCAACACATTCCGACCGAGATGGCCATGCCCAAAACGGACAAAAACCGCTCGGGGAGAGTCTCCGGCGACGGGGCCGCGAAGAAAAGGAGGGCCGGCCAGAGCCGGACTAAAGCGTCCTGCCACTTTTTTGGGACAACAGCGGTATGGTTAGTTAGACCCCACAAACCTGCGACCAGCGCGGCAAAACCTAACCCCACCACAGGGTTACCAAGGAAGGTAGCCACGCCTTGCCCGCAGAGGACGGCCAAGACCAGCGCAGACCAACCGCCAAAGTAGGCGGCGACATAGTAGATGAAGTGGGGAAAGACGGCAATACCATTCCCAGCCGGACTGCCATAAGCGACCAAGGCCGCGAAGAAAGCGAACACAAAAGTTCTGGTGAGCCCCGCATGCCGGCGAAAGGAAAAAAGCATCAGCATGCCGGCCACGCCGGCGCTACCGAGGGCCAATAGAGCATTGAGGGCTAACGCTACCACGACCATCACCTCTTTCCACGGCGAGGTTTACACAACCCGAGGCCTCAAGTACAATTACAGAGAAGACTGACCAAGAAGATAAGGAGGGGAAACATGGTTTACGAACAAAACTGGGATCTTGATTCCATATTCGCCGGAGGCAGTGAGTCCACAACCTACGCGTCCTACATCGAGAACCTCCAAGCGGATGTACGAGCGTTGTTCACCAAAGTTTCTGACCCGGCCAATGCCGGAGTAACCGAGTGCGCTGCTTTACTAACCGAAGTGCAGAAGATTGCCAGCCGGATGCGCCATGCCGGCGCCTTTGTCGGCTGCCTGACCGCCCAAAATGTCAAAGATGAGCAAGCGAAATTGCTCGGGGGGAGGGTCAGGGCCATCGGCGCAGGCTTCGCCTCCGTCCTCACCCAACTTGACCAAAACCTCATAGACTTAAGCGACGAGGAGTGGGCGCTGTTGCTTAACACACCGCACCTCAAGGCTCTGCAATTTAACTTAGAGGAGCGCCGTCGGCGCGCCAAAGAAAAAATGCCCACCGCCCAAGAGACCCTAGTCAACGACCTATCGGTAGATGGTTACCACGGCTGGTCAAGCCTCTACGACACCGTGGTCGGCCGCATGACGATTCCCATTTTGCAGGACGGCAGGACTGCCTCTGTTTCACCCGGCCAAGCGGCCAACATGATGTCTAGCCCCGACCGCGCCTTCCGCAGCCATGTCTTCGCGCGCTGGGAAGAGGCTTGGGCGAAGGAGGCAGATTTCTGCGCGCTGGCCTTAAACAACCTGGCGGGTTACCGGCTTAGCCTCTATCGCCACCGTAAGTGGGACGACGTTCTCTATGAGCCGCTAGACTACAACCGCATGGAACCGAAAACCCTCGCGGCCATGTGGTCGGCCATCGACCAAAATAAGGCGCGACTCGTCAAATATTTAGAGCGCAAGAAGCAACTCCTCGGCACCGGACTGCTCAGCTGGCATGATGTCACTGCCCCCAGCGCCGAGGGGGACGGGAAGATGTCTTTTGACCAAGCGGCTACCTTTATCATCGAGCAGTTCCGCCGCATCGACCCGCCCATGGCAGATTTCACTGCGGCCTGCTTTGCCAAGCGTTGGGTAGAAGCCGAGGACCGACCAGGGAAACGTCCCGGCGCTTTTTGCACTACCTTCCCCGAAAAGCAGGAGTCGCGTGTCTTTATGACGTTCTCGGGCACCATGAACAATGTCGCCACTCTCGCCCATGAGCTTGGGCATGCTTTCCACCAATCGGTAATGAACGACCTGCCCCCCATGGCCCAGCAGTACGCCATGAACGTAGCCGAGACAGCCTCCACTTTTGCCGAGGTAATCGTGGCCGATGCTGCCGTATCTCAGGCCAAGAGCCAAAAAGAGAAGGTCCTGCTCATCGAGGATAAGCTGCAGCGGGCGGTCACCTTGCTGATGAACATTGCCTGCCGCTTCTTATTCGAGACACGCTTCTACGCCGAACGCAGCAAGGGCCCGGTGAGCAAGGCCCGCCTGAACGAACTCATGGTCGAGGCCCAGAAAGAAGCCTTCGCCAACAGCCTTGACGAGTACCATCCGCATTTTTGGGCGTCTAAGCTGCACTTCTACAACACCGGGGTGCCCTTTTACAACTTCCCCTATACTTTTGGCTACCTCTTTGCCACGGGGGTTTATGCCCAAGCTGCCAAGGAAGGCCCCTCCTTCGCGCCTAAGTATGTCGCGCTGCTGCGCGACACGGGTAGCATGAAGGTCGAGGACTTGGCCATGCGCCACCTCGGGGTCGATCTAGGAGAGCAAGGGTTCTGGCAGGCGGCGATCGACGTAGCTCTATCCGAGTTAGATGAATTCCTGGCCTTGACAGAGGGACAACAACCCTAAAGCTAGAACTGCGAACCTCAGCGCGGGACCAAGGAAGGCCCGCTCTGAGGTTCTTTCTTATGTGCCACAAAAGGTCTTGTAGGGGTGAGACGATGGGCTGGGTGCCGCCCGATAATGGCTGTACTTTGGGTCAGCTGTAAAGGGCGCGGATAGAGCTGCCAGGAGATTTTCGAACAAGCTGTAGTCCTGATGAGTCACGGCCGCGAAGAGGGATTCTTCCACGCGGTGGTTTCGCGGGATGACTACCGGGTTACACGCCTGCATCAACTGCTTTATCTTCGGTCCTGATTGTGGCTGCCGGCGCAGTCGCTCCTGCCACCTGGCCTGCCACGCCAAAGACACAGTGCTACTAAAAAACTCCATTTCGGACCGCTCATCAAGGGTCAAGGCCAAGAAGATATTGGTATAATCAGCATTTTGTTCCTGCATCAGGGCCAGCAAGTCTTCCGCCAAAAGCAGGTCGGCCTCTTCCTCATTAAAAATGCCGAGCTTCCCGCGCATGCCGGAGAGCCATGCCTGCTTGTACAGGACGGGGAAATGACCTATAACGTCGTTCGCTATCCCCACCGCTTCTTCTTCACTGTGGTGCAAGAGAGGAAGGAAAGTTTCCGCTAGGCGGGCAAGGTTCCACGCGGCTATGCGCGGTTGATGACCATAGGCATAGCGCCCATTTTGGTCAATGGAACTAAAGACCGTGGCGGGATCATAGTTGTCCATAAAGGCGCAAGGGCCGTAATCTATGGTCTCGCCGCTAACTGCCATATTGTCCGTGTTCATGACCCCGTGAACAAAGCCAACTAACTGCCACTTGGCAATAAGCTCGGCCTGGCGCTTAATGACCGCTTGCAGGAAAGAGAGATAGCTGCCCTCCGTCTTAGCAATCTCTGCAAAATGACGCCGGATAGTATAGTCTGCCAGGCTCTTTAATTCTGCCGGCGAACAGTAGTGAGCGGCGTACTGAAAAGTGCCCACGCGGATATGGCTGGCCGCGACTCGAGTGAGGATAGCCCCCGGCAAAGGGGTATCTCTAAAGACCGTTTCCCCGGTGGTGACCACCGCTAAGCTACGGCTGGTGGGGACGCCTAGGGCCTGCATGGCTTCGCTCATAATATACTCCCTCAGCATCGGACCCAGTGTGGCCCGGCCATCGCCCCCGCGGGAATAGGGAGTTCGCCCCGCTCCTTTAAGCTGAATATCTAGTCGGCACCCCAGAGGCGTCACTAGCTCGCCAAGGAGCACAGCTCTGCCATCCCCAAGCATAGTGAAATGGCCGAACTGGTGCCCTGCATAAGCCTGGGCCAGGGGCTTTGCGCCTTCCGGCAGAAGATTGCCGGCGAAAGTAGCCGCACCCCTCTCGCCCTCTAAGTCGTTCATGTCTTGCCCGAGGCTGGCACCTAAAGCATTGTTTCTTACGACCACTTGAGGGGCGCGTACCCGGGTTGGCTTGACATGAGAATAAAAAGTCGTCGGCAGGCTCGCATATGTGTTTTCGAGATGCCAAGCGGCACCTTGAGCGCGGTCGCAACTTGCCATTTTTTTTCAATCCTTCACCGATTACTACGCTCCGCTATCTTTTATCCACCTCACGGTAGGCCCCGCGTACCATGAACACTCCCGAAGGATGACTCCGCAGCCCCCTTACATTGTTATGGGCTGCTACCTGGATGGTGGGATAGAAGAGGAAGAGCCAAGGGGCATCATTATAGATTGCCTGCTGCACCTGCCGGTATGCATCGAGGGCCCGAGAAAGTTCAGTCATAGATCGCGCTTGATCGAGGAGCGGCCGGAGGGGTGCAAAGTCTGCCCGCAACTGTGCGTCTGCTTCCCCGGTATGGGGTATCGAGTACCCCACCCACATATCCACCGGGCTTTCAGAATCAAGCAGCGTAAAGAGGGCGCCGGCACTATGGGTAACCACTTCGACTTTTATGTTGATGGCCGCCAGCTGACGGGCCACTTCTAGAGCGGTAACGCGGTAGATGTAACTATCCCTAGTGTGCAGTGTGACCGCAAAACCACCCGCCCGCCCGGCTTCTCGCATGAGCTCCCGCGCCCGAGCGAGGTCAAAGTCCCGCGGGGCGAGGGGATAATGCCCAAACACGGCCGGCGACAGGGGACCGGCTGCGGGACGCCCGGCTATGGCCAAAGCGCGCAGCAGGCGCTCTTTATCTAGCGCATAGTTCATAGCCTGACGCACGCGCACGTCGCGAAAATATGGCAGTTTTACGTCTAAACCTATGTAGTACAGGCCCTGTCGCGGTACCGCCAGCAGCTGATGGCCTTGGTCGTCCTGCAGTTCCTCTCGCTCGTGGTCGGTGAGATGATAAACAACCTCAACCTCCCCTTTTCTGAGCATGGCTAGACGCTCCGCGGCCTCACGCACAAAGAGGAAGGTTATCCCCGTGACACGCGGCATAGCCTCTTTGTTCCAATAATCTTCATTGGCGACCAGCTCTAGGCGCCGGCCACCATACCACTGTCTTAGCTTAAAGGGCCCGGTACCGACGGCGGTATGGGTAAGATTGTAGGTCCTGTCCTGCAGGCGCTTTTCTAGCTCGCGAGCGGATTTAAGACTGGCTTGGGGATGCGCAAAAAAATAGGCCAGGGCATAATGAGGGCGGTCTACCTTAAAGGTGATGGAGTAACGCGAATTGATGACTATGTCGGTAACAAAGTCGAATAAGTCACGGCGCGCCATCTCGTTTTGGGGGTCGCGCAAGAAATCAAAATTGACCTTGACCGCTGCCGCGTCGAAGTTTGACCCGTCATGAAAGGTGACCCCCTCCCGCAATAGAAAGGTGATTGCTCGCCCGTCGGGGCTGATGCTATACTCTCGCGCCAACTGCGGCTGCAGCCGGTTCCGGTCCCCTAAGGCCAGCAGCCCCTCAAAGATGTTTTGCTGGATAACCGGAGAAAGATGGTCGACGACATTAAAGGGATCGAGCGAAACAGGCTCCCCGCCGATGGCCACCAGCAAGGGGGTTTCTTTGGCCTGACGCCCCATCAGAACCGTGGGTACCAGAACCGTGGGGATAGCCAACAATAGCGCGAATGACAATAACCAGGCCACACTCTTTTTCAAAGTCCACCCGCCTTCCTCTAATTTAGCCTACAGTGGGCTTCTGCAATATTCGTCACCGCTCAGCAAAGTCCTGCCTACCACCGTCGGTGCGGTGCTAACATCTGCCTGCTCCACATAAATTAGTGGTATCTTTGGAGGTGAGAAGGTGCTATCCCGACGGGTCTTCTTGGTGCTGACGATCCTCTTCTTGACCATCTGCACAACTTATATAGCGCTCGCCTCTCCCACCAGGCCGCCCGGCGAGTTAAGTATTACCGTTAACATCTCCAGCCGCACCCTGGTTTTGTTGGTCAATGGGCGGGTGTGGCGCACCTACCCCTCTGCCGTTGGCAAGTCGTCTACCCCTACTCCGGTCGGGGAATGGGCCATTATCCAAAAGGGCACGGATTGGGGTGGGGGCTTCGGCACGCGTTGGCTCGGCCTGAACGTGCCCTGGGGCATCTATGGCATTCATGGCACCAACAAGCCCGGCTCTATCGGCGGCGCGACCAGCGCCGGGTGCATCCGCATGCATAATCGCGATGTCGAAGAACTCTACCGTCTAGTGCCGATCGGGACTCGCGTTGCGGTTATCGGGCCATTTGTGAAAAAGAACGTCAGTTCCCTACAACGGATCGGCCAGAGCAGCCAGGACGTCCAACAGGTGCAGGCTGCCCTGCGTGGGCAAGGCTTTGATGCTGGCTTCCTCGATGGGCGCTTCGGTGCGACCACGGCAGCCGCCGTCAAATCCCTCCAAGCCCTGTACGGTTTAACCCCTACCGGTCGAGCTGACCACAACGTGCTCCTGCTGCTGGGCCTCAGGCGCTGAGGCGGCATGATTAAACAAGCGTTGTTGCTCCTTTTGCTTAGTGTAGTGCTGGGCGCAGGCCTAAACCATGTGCGCCCGAGCGAACCAATAGATCATGCCGCCAAACAAAAAACCACCACCGCTCCCGCGCCTACCAGCCGCCTGACGTTTTGGATATCGCAACCGATAATCGCGACCGCAGCGGGTTACAGGCAAGACATCGACGACCTGGTAAGTGCCTTTGCGGCGACCCATGTTCACATTGCTATCGAGACGGTCTATATCCCCGCCGCTGTCTTTCAGGAGCGTTTGTCCGCTGCTTTAGACGCGGGCACTCCACCGGATATCGCCCTGGATGCCTGGAGTTCACAGGTCGATTACGGCGAGCTGCAAATTCCCCTCGGGCGATATCTAGGGCAGAGCGAGAAAGCGCTCTACCATAAGAACGTTATCGGCCAGGCCTCGGCGCGGGGGGCCATGCTTGGCCTGCCCGTAGGCCTTTCATATCGCATCTTCTTGGCTAATACCAATCTTTTTCGCCCGCAGGGGACGACCCTAGATGCCGTAATGGCCGACGGCTGGACATGGGCACAATTTACCGCGAGTGTGGCGCATTCCACCCAAAGGAACACCCTCGGCCTAGCCTTAACAGATATCGGTCCGCCGCTCTTGCAAACCATGGCCGCATCATTTGGTGCGCCCGCGCCTTTTAACCGCGAGGGAAAGCTAGGGTGGCATGAGACAACAGTTAGTGCTATCGCCGCAGTCATGCAGCGTCTCATCGCGACGCCGCGGCTCGTGGGGATAAACTCAGTAAACGAACAGGCTTTAGTGCAGTTTTTAAATGGCGATGCGGCCCTCATCGGACCGCTCAACCCTATGCTAACCACCTGGCTCAGCGAACAGGCGGCCAGGCGCAAGATGCCGTTGGCCGTGCTACCGATACCTACCGGCCAGACTACGCCCTTTGCCGACCTAAGGGCGATAAACGTGGTGGCCTTTCGACAACGCGGTACCGTAGGGACAGGGCGGACAGAGGCCATAGTGGCCTTCGCCAATTTCGCTGCCCCGCTCCTAAGCCTTATCCAGAACGAGCATCTCTTTCTGCTCCCCTACCCTGAGCAAACTGACAGGGCGGTGAGTAACCCACTAGCTGCAAGTCTAGCGGCTACACGCCTAGCCTCGGCGCCGGACAGTCCTTATACCTTAGGGACCAATAAGGGGAGTCGCGCCATGCCTTGGGCCGAAACCATTGCCCCACTATGGCTCTCATTCTTAAAGGGGGAGCTCCTGCCCCAAGAGCTCCCCCGCGCCATACAAGAGGCGCTGTTGACACTAGTTCCCTAAGGCGGCGTTGAAAAATGCGCCTAGGTTAGTGTGTAGCTCCAGCCAGTAGACCAAGAAACCCACGGCGAGCGCTAGCACAGTGGTGATGACCGAGGCCATGAACGCCGAACGCTTGTGGAGCGCCAAGAGCGGGAACATCGCATCACCATCCTGAGAAATCGAGTTCGTCAGTAAAGCCGCGAAAGGCAAAAGGCCGCGCGAGTAGAGGGTGACAAACATAATTTGTGGCCCACAACCGGGTATTAGTCCGATCAGACCGCCCACTAGGACCGCCACCAGCCCTGTGGTCATGAGGAAGGTTTCGATGAGGGCCTCGCCACTGGCATAGTCGCCCCGACCGAGGAGGAGCACCGTCAACTCATAGACCAGAAAGCCGACAAAAACCCACGAGACGACGAACGCGGTCTCTTGCGCCGCGTGAATAATGGTCTCCTTTAGACTAGCCGCCTTTATCTCTGCTTCCTCATGGGTCTCCTCTGCCAGAAACTTCTTGCTCGCCACGAACAAAACCATGGAAAGTAGCGCGCCCACAACCCCTACGGTTAGAATGAAATTCGGAGGAAAGATGGCCTCGACATCAAATTGGGCGGCACCAAGCACGGCTAGGACCAAGCCAATGGCCAGAAGACCGAGGTAGAATATGTACCCTTGGTGGGTCAAACGGTAGGCCAAGGTGCCCTGCGCTTGGTGGCCGGCGCTCCTATGGTGCAGGGCGATATCGACTTCGTCACCCTCGGCATGGCCCAAATGGGGCGCAAAGGTATGCTTGCCCTGCTGCTTGTGCAGCCTGGCAATCTCTTTCTTTTGTTGCTTTGAAGCTTGGTAAGAGGTAAGTAGTCTTGCCCCCAAAGGAGTTTTATCAACCAAGGTGCCCACCACGACAGCCAAGCCGAAAATTATGGCACTGATGATCAGGAATTGGCGCGGCATAGTGGCAATCATGACGAAAGCAGAATCACCCGTGGTGGCGATGAGCGTCGCAATAACCGCCCCATAGGTAACGGTGCCTTTAATGAAGAGCGGCATGATGAGGATGGACCCGCCGCAACCGGGAATGAGCCCAAGCATTGCGCCAAGGACCGGTTGCCAGCCTTTAGATTTTTCGATGCCCCCTAAAATTGCGCCCGCCCGCCGATAATTGATGTACCCAAAGAGAAGAAGCACCACCCCTACAAAGGCACCTACGTCAATAAAGGCCCCCGCCATGGCATCTAGCACTATTGGTAAAATTTTCTCAAACATCGAATTCCCCCGTTCTAAGTATAGCCTTGCTTTTTGATAGGTAACGCGGTTTCTCTGCCTCTGGCCCGAAACCCTGCGCCTTGGTGATGCTGCTCCTTTCGTGTTGCCCACATGATAACAATAATCATTCCCCTTGTCAACAGATAGGACCCTCGCCTTAGAAAGCACCCTCGCCTTGACACCTGCCCCTTGGCAATGTAGATTGTTGCCAAGGGGGGATTCTCATGACAAACCCATCATACCGCGTGCGCATTGCACCAAGCCCCACTGGGGACGCCCATGTCGGGCACGCGCGCACCGCGCTCTATGACTATATATTAGTCAAACAGAATGCGGGAACCTTTATTTTACGCATTGACGACACCGATACCGCCCGCAACACCGCGACCTCCGAAGAGGGCGTCATCAGAGGATTGCAGTGGCTGGGCCTTGATTGGGACGAAGGCCCCGACAAAAACGGCGACTATGGCCCCTACCGCCAGAGCGAGCGACTGGATACCTACTCCACTTACGCCAAAGAATTGCTTGCCCAAGGAAAGGCCTACTTTTGCTACTGCTCACAGGAGGAGCTTGAGTCCATGCGCGAGGCGCAGCTTTTGGTCAAGGAGGATCCTAAGTATACCGGCAAGTGCCGTCACCTTGGTGAAGCCGAAAAGCATAGATTAGCCGCGGAGGGTCGTGTGCCGACGGTGCGACTCGCCGTAAACGGCGGTGTGGTGGGCTTTCAAGACCTGGTGCGGGGCTGGATTGAGACCGACACCAGCTTAATGGGCGACTTCATTATCTTAAAATCCAGCGGCATTCCGGTCTACAACTTTGCCACCGTCATCGACGACCACCTCATGGCCATCAGCCATGTCACCAGGGCGGCGGAGCACATCATTAACACCATCCCCCAAGTCCTCATCTACCGGGCCTTGGGCTGGGAGGTGCCTAAATTTGCCCACTTTAGCACCATGCTCAACGAGGACCGCAGCAAGATGAGTAAGCGCAAGGGGGCGACCTTTATCGGGCAGTACGCCGAGATGGGCTACCTACCTGAAGCCATGTTGAATTTCTTGGCCTTCTTGGGGTGGAGCCCGGGCGATGCGGGCGATGAAATCTACACTTTAGATGAACTAGTCGCCAAATTTTCTTTGGAAAAATGCACCGCATCTAATGCAATTTTTGACGCCAAGAAGCTCGACTGGATTAATGCCAAATGGATTCGCCGCCTGAGCCCCCTCGACCTCGCGGTGCGCATGCTGCCCTTTCTGCAAAGAGCGGGGCTTACCGGCAATGACATCGACATCAACTGGCTCTCGCGCTTGGCAGTCTTGGTTCAGGAGCGCATGACACGCCTCGACGAAGCCCCCGCCATCTGTACGCTGTTTTTTGTCGAGCCGGAACTCCCCTACGCCGAGATACAAAAGGCCCTCGGAGATGCGGATGGCCGGGCCGCGCTCAGCGCCGTCCTACGCAGCCTAATCCCCACCCCTTGGGTGGAGAGTGAAATAGAAAAGGCCTTGCGGGCCCTGCAGCCAACGCTTGGCCTCTCCACCAAAGCATACTTCATGACGCTGCGCCTTTCGGTCCTCGGCAGCGCGGTGTCGCCACCCCTGTTTGCCAGCCTGGAAGTCCTAGGTAAGGAACGCGTCATCGCCCGTCTAGAGCGGGTTTTGACCAACCTAGCCTCAATCTAGGTCCGGGCCCGTTTCAGGCACAACCACGGCCGGTACGGTGGCAAACATTTGCCGGCGCACCACTGACTTGGCCTTCCACGCTCCCGAAAGGTAGCGCAGGGTTGGCACAAGCATGGCGACGCTCCACCCAATAGGAATGGACCACCATATGCCGCGATACCCAAGCGCGGTGGTGGTCAGCCAGTAGGCCGCCCCCACGCGCACGACTAAACTGGCGAGCGAAGTAAAGAGGGGGATGAGGGCATCGCCTGCGCCCCTGAGGACGCCGTTTAAGACCATCAGGACGCCAAAGATGACATAAAAGAGGGAAACGGTGCGCAGGTAGTCGACGCCCTGTGCGATGACCTCAACCTCTGCGTCGGTGACAAAAATCTGAATGAGGTAGGGGCCGGCAGTCAGCACCAACAGAGTGATGAGCACGGTGCTGACAATGACCATGGCCAGCGTGGCTCTCACGCCCTGACTAATGCGGTCAAAACGCCCCGCCCCGATGTTTTGCCCCGTATAGGTGGCCACTGCCATGCCTAAGTTCATGATTGGCATCATAGCGAATGAGTCCATGCGTCCGGCGGCGGCGAAAGCGGCCATGGTGGTTGGACCAAAGGAATTGACCAAGGCCTGCACAAACATCATGCCCACCGAGGCAATGCCTTGCTGAATAGAGCTAGGGATACCGATTTTGACCATGGTAGCGAATATTGCGCGGTCAAAAACCCATTGTTTGGCAAGAAACTTTAGATAGGGCACTTTATAGTAGATATACAATAAAGAGAGCAGGGAGGACACTCCCTGCGATATGACCGTCGCCCAAGCCACCCCGGGAACGCCCCACTTAAGGACCACCACAAAGTAGATATTGAGGACCACATTAACTAGGGTCGACACGATAAGGAAGTATAGCGGCGTCTTGGAATCTCCTAAGGAGCGCAAAATGCCGGCCAAGGCATTGTAGGCGAACATGAAGACGACGCCCCCGAAGAAGATTTGCATGTAGGAAGTAGCATCCCCCAGTATCGCCTCCGGTGTGCCCAAGAGCAGCAAGAGGGGACGGCTGAGCACCACACCCACCACGCTCATGACGAGGGCGAGCACTATCTGAAAAGTAAGCGCGGTCGAAATTGCTCGCCGCGTTTTTTCTTCGTCCTTAGCGCCAAAATACTGCGAAATGACCACGCCGGAGCCCATGGACAGGCCGAGGACCACCGCTACCAGCAAAAAAATGACCGGGAAACTGGTGCCCACCGCCGCTAAGGCCTGCGGGCCGATAAAGCGTCCCACGACGATGGCATCGACCATGTTGTACAACTGTTGAAAAATATTGCCGATAAACATAGGTATCGTAAAAGTCCAGATGAGTTTCGCCGGCGACCCTTGGGTCATGTCCCTAATCATTGCCCCGACCACCTTACCGCAGATTTTATTCAGCATAGCATGTGCGCGGCATAAATGCTATGGTTACCGAAAAATCTGCCGCAAGCCGCCGGGCGTTAATCTGCCGCCAAGCTCTGCCCGGCCAAGTGGGCCTCATGCAGACTGCGGTACATGCCATCGGTGGCGAGAAGCTCGCCATGCGTTCCTTCCTCTACCACACGCCCTGCGGCTACGACGATGATTTTGTGCGCCTTTTCGATGGTGGACAGGCGGTGGGCGACCACGACCACCGTGCGCTCCTGCATGAGCCGGTTGAGGGCCTCTTGTACCAAAGCCTCAGATTCGGAGTCGAGAGAGGCGGTGGCCTCGTCTAGGAGCAAGATGGGGGCACGGCGAATGACGGCCCGGGCGATGGCGATGCGCTGCCTCTGCCCCCCGGAAAGCTCGGCACCCTTCTCCCCTACCTCGGTCTCATAACCACTGCCGAGGGCCATGATAAAATCATGGGCATTGGCTGCCTTGGCGGCATCAACGACCTCTTCACTACCGGCTTCTAACCTGCCGCAGCGAATGTTATCGGCGATGGTGCCGGAAAAAAGATGCGCGTCTTGCGGCACATAGCTAAGGTGCCCGCGGGCCTCGGCTAGACTTTGCGCGCTGAGGGTCGCGCCGTTAATGATTATCGAACCCTTCTGCGGCTCATAAAAACCCATGATGAGCTTGAGTAGGGTACTCTTGCCCCCGCCGCTGGGACCAACCAGCGCGATCATTTCACCCTTGTTAGCCGTGAGAGAGATGCCATCGATAACTTTTTCGCCGTCGGCATAGGCGAATTCAACATCACGGAAGGCGACGGGTGCGGACACCAACGCATCCATGCCGGTAAAACTCCTTGGCTCGTCGGGTTCGTTCTGCAAAGCGACCACCCTCTCCGCCGCCGCCCAGGAGCTCTGCAGGCCGGTAATATGTGCGCCGATGCCGGTAAAGAAACGCTCCACGCCATTTTGCGCCTGCACCACCATGACGATTTCGGGCACGCTTATCTCGCCCTGCATCGATAAAATGGCCGAGACCAAGAGTAAACCCATAAAATTTAGCATCGAGGTGACAAAATTCGCGCCTTCTAAGTAGGCTTGGGTGCCCACTCTCTCTAGTCCGAGGCGCCGCACGCTCTGGCTGTTCGCCACCAGAGTCTTTTCCATGATGGGGTAGAGAGAAAAGCTTTTTATCACCGCAATGCCGGCGAATAAGTCGGTCAAGGTCGTGGTCAGCACACTTTGTTTGGCTTGCCAGGCCCGGCTTATCTCGCGCAGCTTACGGGAGGCCAGCGTGTTGGCCAAGACCCCTATAGTTCCCGAAAATACGGCGACCAAGCCTAGGCGGTAATCCACTCTGAAGATGATGAAGGCACTGATTAGGCAGAAACTCGCCTCAAAGAGCATCCGGCTGGGCATATCCCCGAGAAGGGCGACGGTCGCATTGACATCGTTAGTCATGCGCGACAAGGTTTCGCCGCTGTGATGCGCCTTGAAGTAGCCTATGGGGAGAGAATGCAGCTTGAAGAAGATGCGTTGGCGAATGACCGCCGTAATATCCGCCACCCGGCGCTGCAGGAGCAAAAACCCCACCATGAACACCGTCAAGGACAGGACGAAGTACCCTAGGGCCTGTTGGAGAGACTGCAAGAGGAGGGATGTGCTCATTTCAACCATGGCGACGAAGACATCGTGCAGCAAGTACAAAAAGACCAGTTGAATGCCCGTCTCACCCACCGCCCGGATAACTATGCCCAGAATAAAACCCGTGAAGCTGTTGCCGGCCAACTTTAGCACCTGTAACAAGGGATTACCCCGCAACTAAACCGCCTCCTTTCCCGGCGAGTTGGTGCGCCACTGGCGCGCATATAGGTCGGCATAGGCGCCGCCCTTGGCCATGAGTTCGTGATGCTTGCCGCTCTCAATGATGCGCCCCTGATCGAGCACCAAGACGCGGTCGGCGCGGATGATAGTCGTCAGACGATGGGCCACCACGAGCACGGTGCGCTGGCGCATGAATGTGTCGAGGGCTTCCTGCACGAGGACTTCTGACTGCACATCTAGGGCTGAGGTGGCCTCATCGAGGAGCAAAATAGGGGAGTTCTTGAGAAAGGCGCGAGCCAGGGCCAGGCGCTGCTTCTGCCCGCCGGAGAGGCGAGCCCCCATCTCCCCCACCATAGTGGCATACCCTTCGGGCAGAGCCAAAATAAACTCATGGGCATAGGCCGCCTGGGCCGCGGCGACAACTTCGTCCTCCGTTGCTGCGGGCCATCCATAGCGGATATTCTCGAGCACCGAAATGGGGAACAAGAAATTATCCTGCGATACCACGGCCACTTGCTCCCGCAGCCGTTCTAGGTGCCACCGTTCGGCAGGCAAACCAAAGACGCTAACCTGCCCGTTTTGGGGGGCATAGAGGCGGGTAACCAGACGCAGCAAAGTGGACTTACCACTGCCGCTGGCCCCCACCAAGGCCACGCATTGCCCCTCCGGTACGACAAAACTCAAGCCGGCGAGTGCCTTTTCTTCGCGCCCTTCATACTGAAAGTCCACCTCGGCAAATTCTATAGCCGTAGGACCCACCGCCTGGGGTGCGATTCCCGCAGTGCTTTCTGGTTCGAGGGCTAAGAGGGCGACCGCGCGCTCGGCTGCCGCCAACTCCGAGCGCATCGCCGCCAAGAGCTGGGGCATGCGGCTCATGGGGTCGGTCAGGTGGGTCATGAGCTGCACAAAGGCCATGAGTTCGCCGATAGAGATATCGCCCCGGATGACAAACCAGCCTCCCACGCCAAAACAGAGGAAGAAAGAAAAAATCATGAGCAAGAAGCTGACCCCGCCCATCGCCATGCGGCGCCCAACCAAGGCCCACTGGCATCTTCGCGCTTCATCGACCGCGCGGGCAAATTGCCGAACGAGGTGCTCTTTTAACCCAAAGGCTCGCGCCACCTCCATGCCCTGTGTGGACTCCTGGGTCAGCGTGGTGGCTACCGCCAACTTTTCCTGCAGCTCCTTGCTGAGTCGCCCGATGGGCGCCCCGAGGACGGTGGCGGTCACCAAGAGGAGCGGGGCGCCCAAAACAACAATCGCGGTCAGCTGCCACGAGGCGTAGAGCATATAGGCCAGGGCGAACACGGCGGCGAGGGGCAAAAAGATGATATTGCCCAAGGTTTGCGTCACAAACTCTTGCACCCGACCGAGGTCGTTCGTCAGTCTAGATATGTAGTCGCCGCTGTGTTGCTTGTTGAAATCGGACATTTTTACCCGCAAAAGGTGCGTCGCAATTTTTTCACGTAAAGCCGCTATGCTCGTTTCGGCGAAGGTGCCCGCAACCTTAATTTGCAGGTAGCGAATAATCATCTCGCCTAGGAGGACGAAAACCGCCAAGCGCAGCAAGTAGTATATGGCGCTGTTGTCCCGCGCGACAAGGGCGTCTAGCACCAGACGTGCCCAGTGCGCCGTAAAAATTGCAAAACCCACGCGGAGCAGGGCCGCGACCACCACAAAGAATAACCTATCCTTCCTCGGCAGCAGTGGCCAGAGTCGCTTCACCTGCTCAATCATGGTGCATGCCCTCCTTCAGGAACTTGACCACCTCAGGCTGTCCACTGATGGAGCCATAAACTTTCGCCGAGTGAACCGTCTCTTCGAGCATGGGCAAAGTTACTGCCTCGTCCACCAGGAGCGAGCCGACAACGAAGATGCTAATCTTGGTGCCGCTCTTTAGGTGCCGCTGCACCAGCGCTTTGTCGAGTTTAAAAACGCCAATGGCCCAGACGCTCCGCACCTCAGGGGTCTCGGTGGATATACTAATCATCTTGCCGCGCAGCGACTCGTCAGAAACAACGGGGTCATGTACTTTCAGCTGGTTACGCACGGCGGTCCGCACAAACTCACTGCGGTTACTGTAGAAACCTTGGTCCACTAAATAGTCCATCTTGCCTAGGTCGACAATGCTGAGGTTGATGGTAACTTTTTCTTGGTCAGGCATAAGCTCAATCCTTTCACTGGGGAAACAAAAAGACATTCCCTTTGTTTTGTGTGTTTCATACTCCACTAGCCATCCAGGTGGAGTATATCGCAAAACATAGGGGAGGTCAAGAGGGTAAGCAGGAGTTTTTCGATTGTTAGCAAATATTTGTGTAGTAGAAACATAGCGATAGAAATTGACCGAGGAGGTTCGCCATGAAATTTGACCCGCTCTACTACCCCCATGCCGCCCAGCGCATGGCTACTTATGCCAGCCGCGGCATGGTGGCCGCCTCGCAACCCTTAGCTGCCGAAGCCGGGCAAAGCATCTTGCGTCAAGGTGGCAATGCCGTCGATGCCGCCATTGCCACCGCGGCCTGCCTGACGGTGGTAGAACCTACGGCCAATGGCATTGGGAGCGACGCTTTTGCCTTAATCTGGCACCAAGGCCGGCTCCACGGATTAAATGCCAGCGGCCCCGCGCCGCAAAGCATCTCGGTGGCCGCCCTCAAAGCTTTAGGTCACACCGAAATGCCTAAGTTTGGCTGGTTGCCGGTGACTGTACCGGGGGCTCCGGCAGGGTGGGCGGAGATGTCGGCGCGCCTGGGCAAGCTACCGCTCACCACAGTACTCGCGCCGGCCATTGAACTGGCTGAAGGCGGCTTCCCCCTCTCCCCCACCTTGGGTCGCAGCTGGAAAGGCGCTTTGCTGGCCGACCGCGGGCAGTTTAAGGGGGCGGAATATGAACCGTATTTTGCGCTGTTTGCACCCCATGGTCACCCGCCGGAAATCGGCGAAGTATGGCGCTCGCCCGAGCATGCCGCCACGTTAGCGAGCATTGCCGCCACTAAGGGGGAATCATTTTATCGCGGGGAATTGGCCGAAAAAATGGTCGCCTTCGCCAGGCAACATGGGGGCTTCTTAGAGAAAACTGACCTCGAAAATTATCGGCCGGAGTGGGTTACTCCCATCGCGGTGGATTATCGCGGCTACGAAGTGTGGCAATTGCCGCCCAACGGGCAAGGGTTGGTTAGCCTAATCGCCCTCAACATCCTTAAGGAATTGCCATTTAGTGGAGCCCTCACGCTAGAAACCTGCCACCAACAAATTGAAGCCATTAAAATCGCGTTCAGTATTGGGTTCAAGCATATCACCGACCCCAACTACATGCAGGTCACGACCGCGGAACTACTAAGCGACGATTTCGCCCGCCGCTGTAGGCTCGGCATTACCGCACGGGCCAATATCCCGGAGCCCCTCATTCCCCAGAGGGGAGGCACGGTCTACTTGGCGACAGCCGATGGCGAAGGGAATATGGTGAGCTACATCCAGAGCAACTACATGGGCTTTGGCTCGCGCATCGTCATCCCCGGGACGGGCATTGCGCTGCAAAATCGCGGCAACAGCTTCACGCTGGACGAGGGGCACATTAACGTCCTCGCCGGGGGCAAGAGGCCCTACCACACCATCATCCCCGGCTTTTTGACGCACCATAAACAGGCTATGGGACCCTTCGGGGTGATGGGTGGCTTTATGCAGCCCCAAGCACATGTGCAGGTGCTCATGAACTGCCTTGATTTTAACCACAACCCCCAGGCCGCGCTGGACGCACCGCGCTGGCAGTGGATTAGTGGCAACACCCTGCATGTCGAGCCTACCTTCCCTAACCACCTGGCGCAGGCCCTGAACAGGCAGGGGCACCAGGTGGTACGCACTTTGGAAAGCACGAGCTTTGGGCGCGGTCAAATTATCTGGCGCGACCCTCACACGGGCGTACTCTGCGGCGGCACTGAATCGCGCACGGATGGGCATATTGCCTGCTACTAGGCAACAAACAACGAAAAAGACCGCCTTCCCTGAGGGAGACGATCTTTTGGCCATGTGTTTACGGCGAGACTAGCAGGTCGGACAAGCCGCCGGCGCGGCCGGCACCAGCATGGGCCAAATAAAGACTCCGGCAACGACCAGCACTACCACAACTACGGCGATGACAAGGTACTTATTGTTTCCCTTCAACATGTTCAACCCTCCCATTGTGTGACTTACCGCTTCTTGGTCATGCTAATTCTAAGGCGATTTCCATCATTTGGGTAAAAGTATTTTGCCGCTCCTCGGCTGACACCAACTCGTGCGTGACTAAAGAATCTGAAACCGTCAACAAGCACAAGGCATTAACCCCAGCGCGATTGGCATTCATATAGAGGGCTGCCGCCTCCATTTCCACCGCCATAATGCCCATACGAGCCCATTTCTTCCAGGCTTCTGGGTTGTCATCATAGAAGATGTCGGAGGAGAGGATGTTCCCCACCTTGACCGGTATCCCTTTACCGGCGGCGACATCCACCGCCTTCTTTAAAAGCGACCACGAGGCTGTGGGGGCGTAGGTGCCCGGCAGTCCGTACTGGCTGGCGTAATTCGAGTTGGTAGAGGCGGCCATCCCGATAACTATGTCCCGCACTTTGACCTCCGCTTGGAAGGAGCCACAGGACCCTACCCGGATCAAGTTCTTTACTCCATAAAGGTGGATCAACTCATGTGAGTATATGCCGATAGAGGGCATGCCCATGCCGGTGCCCATGACCGATATCTTCTTGCCACAGTATGTACCGGTGTAGCCGAACATATTCCGCACAGTGTTAAACTGCACGGCATCCGGAAGATATTTATCCGCAATAAACTTCGCGCGCAGGGGGTCGCCAGGCAGCAATATGGTCTCCGCAATTATCCCCTGCTCCATTACCCCAATATGTGGTGTTGGAATCATCTTTGACCTCCTAAATAGGTTGACTTTCTGCTTAAATTGTACCCTAAACTGTAGGCCAGGTCAAAATTTTGCCAAGGCAATCGCCCCTAATTGACTTTCTGGGAACCACTGCCTATTATAATATCATGGTAGTAGCGCAGATAAGTTGGATGAACTCATGGGTTGTATCGACCCTGCTTTTAAAGTAACGGAGGGAGGGATGAAGATGGGAATGAGCTTAGGATTTAATCTCGGTGGAGTGCTAACCATGCTGGTGATGTTTATCGCTTGGGCGGCCGTTGTGATGTTCCTGGTGGCCTGCGCACTGGCCCTCCACTATCATGTTGCCGGCAAGACCGCGGAATATGACCGCGCCAAGGACATCGCGGTGAAGGTGCTGGGTCTCGTGGTGGGGCTAATGCTGTTGGTGTTGATATTTACGCTCCAATTTCGGTAATCGAGAGACCAAGCACGACCAAGCACATAAAATTGTCGAGGGCAAATGCCTGAGGGAGATGAGCCATGCACCTTCCACTAGGAATTTACGAACAAATCGTCAATCTCGCTACCCAGAATGGCCTGCAGACTCTCGGGCAGGGCACAGAAACAGAGATGGTGCCACTTGACGGCGCGGCGGCCGAGCCCCTGCTTGCTCGCTACCTCAACGAGGCCCTGACCAAGGGCCTGGCCTACTTGAATGACAAATCTGGGGAGGATGAGGTGCTCAGGCGGCAGGTGGACGCCTGTAATCGCCTCATCAAACTAATGGCCGACCTCACCGACGAAGACGATCTGCTTGATTGGACCATCGGTCCCGCACGGCAGTTGCTTTTAGCCGTTCTTGATAGGCAGAGCCTATCGCCGACCCTCACCCCCGCAAGACACCAATCACTCCCTCGTCCGGCCACCACTCTCTCCATCAGCACTTTGCTTACCGGTTCTGCTCACGAACCATCCATGCTCAGTGAGCTAAAGAAAGAGATTTTAACCGCAGACAGGATTGACTTACTGGTCTCATTTATAAAATGGAGCGGTCTCAGGCTCATTTTGGGGGAACTGCAAACATTCACTAGGACGAAACCCCTCCGGGTTATTACCACCTCCTACATGGGCGCGACGGACCTTAAGGCCATTATGGAGCTGGTGCAACTGCCGGGCGCAAGGATTAAAGTGTCCTACGATACGCGCTCCACGCGGCTCCATGCTAAATCTTACATGTTTATCCGCGAGAGTGGCTTCTCAACCGCCTACGTAGGGTCGTCCAACCTATCCGGAGCGGCCATTGGTGGCGGCCTCGAATGGAACGTGAAAGTAACGGCGAAGGACATGCCGCATGTCTTTCGCCATCTCGAAGCCACTTTTGAGACCTACTGGAACGATGGCGACTTCCAAGACTACTCTGCCGAGGACGAGCCCGTGTTGCGCGCCGCCTTGGGAACAGAGCGGTCGGGAGATTTAACGAGCCCTCTCTTTTTCCGCATTGTACCCTACCCTTTTCAGCAAGAGATTTTGGAGCGCCTCGAAGCCGAGCGCAACCTTCATGGGAACTATCGGAACTTGGTGGTGGCCGCTACCGGCACCGGTAAGACCGTCATCTCGGCATTTGATTACCAACGCTTTTGTCGCCAGAACCCGAAGTTACCAAATCGCCTGCTCTTTGTGGCGCACCGGCGGGAGATACTGCAACAGAGCCTACAATGTTTCCGCACGATTCTCAGGGACAATAACTTCGGTGCTATGCTCTCTGGCCAGGACCGGCCCGAAGCCCTGAATCATCTTTTCGTTTCTATCCAAAGCTTCAACTCGCAGGATTTCACCAAGCTAATCCCCAAGGACTACTATGATTACATCGTAGTTGACGAGTTCCATCACGCCGCTGCGCCCAGTTATCAAGACCTGCTCACTCACTGCCGTCCTAAGATCTTGCTCGGGTTAACCGCCACTCCCGAACGCTTGGACGGGCAAGACATCGCCAGCAGGTACTTTGGTGGCAGATTGGCAGCGGAAGTTCGCCTGCCGGAGGCCATAAACCGCCAGTTGCTAGCTCCCTTTCAATATTTCGGGGTCAGTGACGCTGTCGACATCAGCAAGATCCGCTTCGAGCGGGGCCGTTATGATATTGCTCAACTAGAAAAAGTCTACACCGGCAACGACCTGCGCACGGATGCCATCTTGCGCGCTTTGCGTCGCTATGTCGACAGACTCGACCGGGTAGTTGGTCTGGGTTTTTGTGTGAGCGTGGCGCATGCCAAGTACATGGCTGCGCGCTTTACGCAGCATGGGGTGCCTGCCATGGCCCTTCACGGCGACTCGACCCCAGAGGAGCGCGAAACCGCCAAGAGCAGACTAACCAAAGGAGAGGTGTGCTTCATCTTTACGGTGGACCTCTACAACGAAGGCGTGGACCTGCCGGAGGTCAATACCATCCTCTTTCTCCGGCCCACGGAGAGCCTCACGGTGTTTTTGCAGCAACTAGGTCGCGGTTTGCGGCTCTGTGAGGGCAAGGAGTTGCTCACGGTGCTAGACTTCATTGGCCACGCCCATCGCCAGTACAGTTTTGAGGCTAAATTTAGAGTCCTGCTAGGCCGCACCGCGCGCGGGGTGCCAAGAGAAATTAGCGATGGATTCCCCTCCCTACCGCGAGGATGTCACATCCTACTAGAAGCGGTGGCGCAAGAGATAATCCTAGCCAACATTCAAGAGAGCATCCTCACTCGCGCGAATCTCATCGACAAAATTCGCAATCTCATGCTGGATACCGGCCAACAACCAACCCTAGGTTCATTTTTGCGTGCTTTTGAGAACCTCCGTCCTGCGGACATTTACAAACGAGGCACTTTCACTTCTTTGCGCAGCGAAGCCGCCCCAGGGACTCGAGAGCATCAACTAGACGAGCAGACTATGAGCAAGGCCTTTTTACGACTCAGCCGCATTGACTCACGCCGATGGATCTGTTTCTTGCGCGACTGCCTGCGAGGAGGTCTCCCCTCAATCTTAAGCGAAGAGGAGCTGCGCATGACTCGCATGTTCCACTACACCGTGTGGCAGAAAGTTCCTTCCGCGATGAACCTACCAAGTGCTCGGCAAGGATTCTCAATCGTGCAGCAAGACACGTTGCTCCGTGCCGAGTTGGGCGAGCTGCTTGATTATTGCTACGATCGCATCGATTTTGTGGACAAGAGGGTTGCGCTCGCCTTTGTCTGCCCACTAGATTTACACTGCACCTACTCGCGCGATGAAATCCTCGCGGCAGTGGGACTTTGGACCGATGATGTTCGCCCCGAGGTGCGCGAAGGGGTCAAGTGGTTGCCCGAACAAAGGGCCGACCTCCTGTTCGTCAATCTCCACAAGGATGAAAAGAACTTTTCCCCAACCACCATGTACCAAGACTATGCCATTAGTGAAACGCTGTTTCACTGGCAAACACAGTCCACGACTTCGGCTCAGTCCCCCACTGCCCAGCGCTATTTCAACCACCGCCGCCTAGGTAGCCAGGTACTTTTGTTTGTCCGCGAGCATAAAATGCTAAAAAACCAGGCCCAGCCCTACACCTACCTCGGCAAGGCTAACTACGTTAGCCATACCGGTAGCCGTCCGGTGAGCATTATCTGGCGGCTAGAAGAGCCCATGCCACTTTCATTGCTGCCTGCCGCCTTAAAGGCGGGGGCAATATAGGCGACGGCGGTTCTTCATGTTAATTGTCGATATCAATGAAGACCCCAAAATCTGCTGCGACGAGCTGCAATAGAGCTGCTACTTCAGGCGAAGCTGCGCCACCATGTCCTGTTAGCGAGGCGAAGACGATGAGGCCCCGCATCCCTGGCCCCGCAAAGGCGATGGTCACAAGGTGATCGCTTGGCCCAATCACCATGTGTAGCACCCTGCTGTCTAGATCAAATCCTGCCTTTATACCTTCGCCTATGGGCGACAGCAATTTCGGCAACCCCTGACTTGAAAAATAATAATCATAGCCCTCTATGGGTAGCACCTGGGTAGCGGCACCGACGCGCGCGAGGCGAAACCATCTGGCAGTGGCTGCGTAACCATGCTGCATCGCAAAGCCAAAGACCTGCGGCATGTCTTCCACAGCAAATTGCGGTGGCACATAGCGTAGCCCCGCCAAACGTTCCCGTAGGGCAAAGTACTTTACGACGCTACTAATTTCAACCTTGTCGGCAGGTGTGAGTTCATGCTCTGCCGGTCGCACCTGCCCATCCTGGAGCATGCCCTGTCTTTCGAGCATGGCGGTGAGGCGGGCATTTTGACTATGCTCCGCCACCGCAACCGCCCCAACGGGGCCAAGCAGAGAGATGAGGAGGAGAGCCGCTAGCGACACCGGCAACAAAATCCCCAGAGGACGCCGCACCAAGGCGAGATATTTAAGGGCGAGGACAGCCCAGAAGGCGAAGAGCCCCACGTAGTATCTTTCTTCTGTCACCCCGAAAGCGTTTATTCGAATGGCTAGAGCCGCAAAGAGCATGGCCAAGGGTGGGAGCATGAGCATGGGAAATAGTCGTTCAAACTTAGTAGGACCCTCACCAGCCCGGCGATAGGCGATGCTAAGGAGAAGCACCGTCACCGTCAGGAGGGCAAACCACAGCACGAGGTGGGTGATAACCCCCTTGGGCCACGCCCAGGTGACTAAGATATAACCAAAGTAGGCATAGAGCACGGCCATATAATGGTAAGCAAGGGTTTGACGAGGTAGTCCACCAAGTGAGGCAGCAACGGTGGACAGAACTGGGCTTCAGCGCTGTCACGCTCCTCGGCGCGAGGGATTTGCCGCAAAAAATGACCAACCGAGAAGGCGCAGGCCACCCAAGCAAAGATGGTGGCGAAGCTCTCGCCGCGCACTCTATCGCCAAACAATGTGGCAATCGCCACGTAGATAAAGAACACCCCTGCGAGCAGCACGCCGGAGTAGAGGGCTGTGCCCGCTAAGGCCAGGCCGAGTCTTAGGACATAGCTTTCGAACCATAAAGGACGCCTCCAGTGGGACACCACCAAGAACCCCGTAGCCGCTAGGCCCATCACCACAAAGTAGTGCAGCATGGCAACAACATTAAGATTCGGCAGCAAGAAATAACAATACGAAAACAAGGCCAAACTAGCCCCGCTGAACAGCCCCCAGCGGACAAACCGCTGGTGCCCACTCGCACCCTCGCCATAGAGATGGACGGTAGTAAAGACCGGTATGGCGAGCAGGAGAATTAACGATGCCCTGCCCAACGCCAGGGGTATCGCCTGGTCAAATTGCGCCCACGACCCGAATGGATACCATATCCAGGCAGTAACGGTCACCGCTAGCGCTAGCGAGGCGCAAATGGTGGCTGAGAACCGCGTCGCGATGGCTACAATATCCTGCCATAGGGGTCGCAAACTCATGATAAGTCGCTCCTCTCAATTTGTTTTTTCTGCTTGCGCTTAAATGATGTCACTGCAAAAGGTTCGTCTCTGTCGCGATAAATCACAAGAAACCTCGTAATTCCGTAGCGGCGGTGCAATGCACCGTCGTCCTTTATTGCGGTAGGGTTTTGGGCGTGATGGACGAGGATGACGACGAGGACGACGAGGACGACGCAGTGGTACTGCGTCGCTACAACGGGGGAACGGGCGGTGCCGATGGAGGGCGTGGGACCGTATCTTTAAGACTAATCCGGTTTAAACTCTAAAATATCGCCCGGCTGACATTCTAGCGCTCGACAGATGGCCTCTAGCGTTGAAAAGCGGATGGCCTTGGCCTTGCCGGTCTTTAAAATAGAAAGGTTGGCCGGGCTCAGGCCAATTCGCTCGGCCAGCTCGCCGCTAGAAATTTTCCGTCTAGCCATCATCACGTCTAAATTTATTACTATGCTCACCGCACACCTACACGGTACAGTCCACTTCATCTTGAAGCGCGACTGCCCTCTCCACCACATTTTTCAGCACCCGGACAATGAGCCCCATGAACCCCGCCGCCACCGCTACTGCCAGCCATGGCATATAGTAAAAAGTCGACAGCAGGCAGATAGCGCTCCCGCTAAAGCAACTCCACGAAATCCTGCGTAGGTGCTCCACGTTTTTCTGGCGAAAGACTTCCTCGGCCGCTAAACCTCGCAACAGACCGAACAGACTATAGAGGAGCAATACAGCCGGCATACTCCCGCCGTAGATGGTAAGGAAAAAGTATGACTCCGTCCCCCGCAAATCAGCCCGCGAAAAGTCGAGCAGCCAGCTCACCAAGGCCGGGGCAAAAATCATAACCAGCAATAGAATGGCGGCAAACGCTATGACACAGGCCTGGCTGAGCACGACTGAACTGCGATCACTCCACATACTGTTCCTCCTTAACCTTAGAGATGATTTAAGAAAATTCTAGCACATCGTTTATCGATAAGCAAAAGCATTTTATCGAGAACCGATATATTATTACGGAGGATGCAAAAAACCGAGCCTAAGAAATGGGCCCGGCATTATTCCTTGGCCTAGGTCATGTACTTCATCTGGCCCTTCTTAGCCGCATGAGTTCGTTGTCGTGGTCGGTGGACCGATGAAGCAAGAAGTTAATTGTCGCCTGCAACGAGTCGAACCTGGTGTCAAAATGCTCCTTGACTTCAGCCAATTGGTCCCCCCGGAGCTGAAAAGCGTCAAACAGTGCCCCTATCTTCTCTCCATGCACTATCTCGACCCGAACCACAGCCTGTTCGACTCGGCTGACGGTCGCATCCACTTGGTCTAGCCTCTCATCAAGACTACCGACCCTGGCCCCTAATGCGCCAACCTTATCATCAAGAAGGGCTAAGTTTTCTTCGAGATTCGTGACCTTCTGGTCGAGATTCGCGACCTTCTGGTCGAGATTCGTGACCTTCTGGTCGAGATTCGTGACCTTCTGGTCGAGATTCGTGACCTTCTGGTCGAGATTCGCGACCTTCTGGTCGAGATTCGCGACCTTCTGGTCAAGATTCGTGACCTTCTGGTCAAGATTCGTGACCTTCTGGTCAAGATTCGTGACCTTCACAACCAATTCTTGTTGTCCGTCGGCGATTTCCTTAACCGAATCTGCTAATCTGGCCAACTGCCCAAGCATGGCTTGCTGCATCTCATCGCTCATTCCGAACACTCCTAACGCATAGATGGTCTTTTCCGTCTTCTTATTCTCGACCGGGGCTCCGATTCCTGCACTGACAACAAGCCTATCTCACCGGATTAGTTGCCGTTTTAACCGTTCTGTTAACTAAAAAAACGAGGCGGATGCATGGCGCCCTTGGCAAGCGAGGGTTAGATAATGCTGCGAAACACCAGGACGAGCTCTGGGTCAAATTGCGTGCCGGCACAGCGGTCTAGTTCGGCCAAGGCCTGGTCGGTGGACATGGCCTTGCGGTAGGGGCGGTCGCTGGTCATGGCGTCAAAGGCGTCGGCAATGGCCACGATGCGGCACTCGACTGGGATATCGGCCCCCTTTAGCCCCAAGGGGTAGCCGTTGCCGTCGTACCATTCCTGATGCTTCAAGATGAAGCGGGCGATGGGCGCGAGCTCCGGGGTGGAGCTGGCAATATGGTAACCTATCTCGGCGTGACGCTCAATCTCTTTCCTTTCCTCATCAGTCAAACGCCCCGGCTTGTTTAAAATGCTGTCGGCGACGCCCACTTTGCCGATGTCGTGAAATTTGGCGAATAGCTCGAGCTCGAGTATCCTGCCCTCCGGGTAACCCATGCGGCGCGCTACAAGTAACGCCAGCTCGCCAATTCTATCGACATGCTCGCGCGTCTCGACATTCTTGGCCTCTAAGGCGGCCATGAGCGCCTGGACGATGGCACTGCGGCTGCTCAAGCGATGCAGCAGTTTTTGCCTGTACATAAGGTTGTCCGCCCGCTTAAAAATTTCGTAAAGACTCGTTGTTTCGTCCCCCGCTACCTCATAACCCAAAGAGAGACTCAGCGGGAACTGTGGTTGTTGGCGGTTATATTCCTCCTGCAGGCGGCGAATGGCGCCCACCACGGCCTCGGCCTGGGCTTGAGTGGAATCGGACAAAATGATGACAAACTCATCGCCTCCGATGCGGGCCGCCATCCCTCCACTGGGGGTGCAACGCTTCAAGATGCCGGCGGCCTCTTTTAACAGGCTGTCCCCGGCAGTATGACCGATGGTGTCGTTGACCAGTTTAAGCCCGTCAAGGTCGACAACGACGATGCCCGGCTTGGCTAGGGCCTTGTCACTAAGCCGGCTCTCAAAATAGCGCCTATTGTAGACGCCGGTTAAGGGGTCATGCCAACTGAGGAACTCCATCTCCGCTTGTTCTTTTTTGCGCTCGGTGATGTCGCGGGCCAGCACCAAGATGGCGGGCTCGTTACTGTAATCCATTTTGGTGGCATTGGCCTCCAACCACCCTGACTCCCCGCTATGGCGCAGGTAACGGTACTCGCCGGTCAGGTTATGGCCCTTCATGACTAAGGCCATGTCCCTCTGCACTATGGCCATGGATGCCGAGTGGATATAGTCAAGAGCGGTCCCTGACAAAAGCTCATCTAAATCTGTGGGGTCCAGCCCAAACATACTCAGGCCAGCTTGGTTCCAAAACCGAATCTTGCCGGTAAAATCGATGATGAACATGCCCTCCCGCATGGTTTCCACCAGAGAACGATACTTCTTCTCGCTTTGCACCAAAGCGCCCTGCGCGAGTTTAACCTCCGTGATGTCTCTAGACAGCGAAATAATCCCCTCTTGCCCGCCGGGGAGCGGAATGGCCTTCTCGCGCAAAATATTGATGCGCCGTTCGCCCCCCTTGCGCACGCATACAGCCTCGTGCTCGAGGGTCTCACCACCGCGCAGGGCGACAAGGTGCTCTTCCATTGTGCTGTAATTTTCTGGGAGAACACAGATGCGCACATTTTTGCCCTCTAACTCTTGCCGATCATACAACATACCCTGCTCGTACGCCGCATTGACCTGCAAGAAATTGCCCGCCAAGTCCATGATGGCGATGGGCACCGGTGAGAACTCAAAAAGTAGCCGGTATTGCTCCTCCTGGGTGGCGAGCCTGACCTCGGCCTCTTTGCGATTGGTGATGTCAGTGATAAAGCCCTCGAGGTACATGAGCACACCATCATCGCTAAAAACACCCCGCCCGCGCTCCCACACCCAGCGCTGCTCGCCGTTGGCATGGGTGATCCGATACTCCGACTCCAGAGATTCCTCGGCGGAAAGCCAACCCTGCCAGGCCTCCCAGTTGCGATCGCTGGGATGAATGAGGCTCCCGTATGACACCTTTTGGTTCTGCACAAGGTCCTCGGGGGTGTAACCCGTCACTTCCAAGCAGCCGTCACTGACATAGATCATAGTCCAACCGGGGTCATTGTGGCAGCGGTACACAAAGCCGGGTAAATTGCTGATGAGCGTCGCCAAGGTCTGCTTAGTTTGCCGCAGAGTGCTCTCCATTTGGCGCACCTCGGCGCTCCCCAAGGCAGAGTCATCGGCAAAATCCCTAAGTTTAATTTTACGGTTCTGCAATAGTCATCCCTCTTTCGCTGCTACCCCTTGACCTTCGTGCTGTATTGTTTTCGCGGCGGGTGGCGATTTCCCTTTTCTATCGCTTAGCTCCGCACTCGCCACAATAGGGAAGATGGTTGTTGGTGCGGGCGTGACATTGGGGGCATGGTGCTACCTGCCCTGCCCCACACCAGGCACAGTGCAGAGACGGATGGGGGAAACCGCAGTTAGGGCAGGACTTCCGCCACAGGCGACGATTTCTGATGGCCTCGTTAGAGAAGAACCTGTTTTTGAGAAAAACAATGCCGGCGATAGAGATGGCCGCGCCACCGACCGAAATAATTAATTCCACCGGAAGCAGTCCCCTCAAGGCGGGGTAGACTACCCGATAGAAGAGAATCAGGGCCTGTAATGCGCCAAACCCGAGCACGCTGTTGCCCACAACCACGTACCGTGACAAGGAGCGTCGCGTGCGAAACAGATTAAAGACCAAGAAGGTCAGGGCAAACACCGCCAAGGCATAGGTGAGCAAGGCAACCCCAACCACCAGGTTGCGGGCGCGATTTTGGCGACCGAGTTCGTCGTGGTATCGCTGTTGTGCCGCGAGAAAAACCGTCTTTTGCGGAGCAAAGACATCTGTTGTGAAGGTGTCTAGGGCGGCTCGCGCCACTGCTATCTCTTTCTGCAGCGTTTCGAGTTGCAGCCGCGTTTCTTCCCACCTCAGTCTCTTGTCTCTGTCGTCGATACCGCGGTCGAGCAAGGTGCGATATTCTTCGCGCGCTTTCTCATATGCCGACTGCGCGGCAGCGACAGCCTCAGTATGACGCTGTACAGTCATCGCCAGCTCGTTTTGCTCTTGTGCGAGAAGATTAAATTCGGCCTCCACGCTCGCGGGAATATGCTCTGCACGAATCGCCGCCCAATCAGGGGGCGGAAAGAATTGAGTGATGTTCTCAGCAGCCCAAAGTCCCCCAATTAATAAGAATACGGTTAAAGCTAGGGCCAGTATTTTTTCCGCTGTGGTCGTGCCATCGCTGACCTTGCTTTCGTCTTTCTCGTTGTATTGCTCTGCCATGCCCTTCTCCCTCCTCTTTTTTTAGTTAACCGGTCGCCATGGCAATTAGGCTGATGTTTCGCCGCAGCAACGCACCAATGGCACCGGAAACGCGCTACAGACCATAGCCTAGGGTATAACCGATCCACATCCAAAATATCGACAAAGCGAGGAGCCCAAGTTGCAGGGGCCAAATGAAGCGAAACCACTTGGCATAGCTAATCCCGGCCAGGCCTAGAGAAATGAGGAGTACGGCGTTGGTCGGGTAGAGCACGTTAGAAAATCCATCGCCAAACTGAAAGGCTAAAATGCCTAGCTGGCGACCTATACCTAAGAAATCCATGGTCGGCACAATGATGGGCATCAGGATAAAGGCCTTTGCCGACCCCGACCCGATAAAAAAATTGAGGAAGAGCACCAGCAAGAATACGGCAAGGAGCGCCGTAAAGGGCGCAAACTGACCGATAGTTTCCCAGGCCCGGTAGAGAATCCAGTCCAGCAGGCGACCCTCGGTCATGACGTGTCTGATACTCGAAGCCAACAAAATAAGGACAATCGCCGGTGCCATCCCCCACGCACCAATTAGGTACTGCCGGCCCACCCAAGCCAACTTCATGCCGGCAAGTAGCCCCACGCCCACAGCCGCCAACAAGAAGATGAGCGCAATCACCAAGAGGCTCAGGTCTCGAAGGAGCGGCACGGCGGGAGAAGCGGCAACTACCACCATCATGACTGCCATACAGGCCACAAAATAAACATAAGCTGCTTTCGGGAGCACCGATTCGTTGGTTAAGGACAAGACCCGCTCTACACTCCGCGTTCTGGCTATATGCCTTCGCAGATAGAACATCAACATCGCGTACACGGAAAGAAAGACAATGAACCGGAGGAGCGCCCCAGAAAACAGCGGCACCCCTGCCAATTCCTGCGCCACGCCGACAGTAAAGGGGTTCGTCACGGCCGCGGCAAAGCCAAGACCCGCCGCCAATACACTGACCCCGAGTCCCGTCAAGGTATCCCACCCCATCCCCCGAGCCAGCAAGACGACCATAGGCACAAGCGGCACCACCTCCTCAAAGACCCCGACAAAGGCCCCGAGCGACATAAACGCTAGCAACAAGGCGCCGAGCAAGAGGCCTTCGCGGCGGGCAAACCGCCTGGCAATGCTCACAATCGACCCCTCGATCAGCCCTGTCACCTTAAGCACATGCAAAGCTCCGCCAATCAGCAGCAAGAATACGATAATGCCAATGATCAGCGCCCCGGCATCACCAAGAAGGACGAGCAAGGGCGACAAGAGCCACACCCATAGCGCAATCCCAGCTTGGTCAACCGGGGTAAATGTTCTGGTGTTCACATCAAAAACCCCACTTGGCACTAAGTAGGTCAGCGCACCGACTAGGAGCAACAAGGCGATGAGGATAGCTCCGGTGTTGATGAAATTTCGTAGACCAAGCTGCTTGTCTTCCATTTACTTCCCCCCCCCTATACAAATTGGACCACCAGAACCCCTAGGTAGGCCGCACCGAGCGTGTTGAGTAAGCCCAAGGAGCGGATTTCTCCAGGTACCGCCACGAGGACGACGGTCTAATACACCGTCGCTACGAAATACGGGGCCCCCGTAGCAACGCACCACTGGTGCGTTGTCCATGTTTGACCAACAAACGGGAATAGCGCGAGGAAAAAGGTGTTCCACGAGGACGACGGTGTAATACACCGTCGCTACGAAAATCGTGTTTCGCCGTAGCAACGGGTCTGCACCCTTCTTTGTAGACACGCTTAGTGGCAACATAGCCAGGTTGCTCGGGGAATCCTGATTCTTTCCCTTCCCCCTAGGGGGAAGGGAAAGAATGGAAAGAATGGTAGACACTTTGGGCTACATTCTCGCTCCCTTTTCCCCGTAATGAAAATGCTTTTAATTACCAGCCATTTTTAGTCGATAGTCCACGGGCGATAAATTCTGGAGCCTCGATTGAAATCTTTCGTTGTTATAGAAGATCAAGTAGGTTTGAAGTTTCTCCAAAAACTCCTGCTCCGTGTC
>Ga0208735_100138_pt1 | contig 41618 bp, 43 predicted proteins | sample Subbio12Aug_8Aab_FD_184829 | JGI IMG/M metagenome (GOLD analysis project Ga0208735, IMG submission 184829) | Serpentinite rock and fluid subsurface biosphere microbial communities from McLaughlin Reserve, California, USA - CR12Aug_8Aab (SPAdes) | ecosystem: Environmental > Terrestrial > Deep... | reverse complement strand
TCCTACTGGCAAAAAATGGGGATTCACTTTCCGGGCCATGAGCGACCAAAAGTACGTAGTCTGTAACGCCGATGAGGGTGACCCGGGGGCATTCATGGACCGCAGTATTCTTGAAGGTGACCCGCATGCTATCATTGAGGCCATGACCATCGCCGGGTTCGCGGTCGGTGCAAATCAGGGCTATGTCTATGTGCGGGCCGAGTATCCTTTGGCGGTCAAGCGTCTGCAACTGGCTCTAGATCAGGCGAGAAATTATGGTTTTCTCGGCAAAAACATTTTTAGCACTAATTTTTCTTTTGATATATTAATCCGTGTCGGCGCCGGTGCCTTCGTCTGTGGTGAGGAGACCGCCCTGTTGGCCTCGATCGAGGGCAAGCGAGGCGAGCCGCGTCCTCGCCCGCCGTACCCTGCGGTGAAGGGTTTATGGGGGAAGCCCACTCTCATTAATAATGTAGAGACTTTTGCCAATATATGCCCCATAATCCTCTATGGCGCCGATTGGTACGGACGTATCGGCACGGAAACGAGCAAGGGCACCAAGGTTTTTGCCGTTGCGGGCAATATTAATAATACCGGCTTGGTGGAAGTCCCCATGGGGATGACCCTCAGGCAGGTAGTGTACGATGTGTGCGGAGGCATCCCCAATGGCAAGGAGTTCAAGGCGGCCCAGACCGGCGGCCCTTCCGGCGGGTGCTTGACTAAGGCCGAGCTTGACGTTGCTATGGATTATGAAACCTTGATCGCGGCCGGAAGCATGATGGGTTCCGGGGGACTTATCGTCATGGACGAGGACGCTTGCATGGTCGACATGGCCAGGTTCTTCCTTGACTTCACTCAGGACGAGAGTTGCGGCAAATGCACTCCCTGTCGCATCGGCACCAAGCGGATGCTGGAGATCCTCGACCGCATGACCAAGGGCGAAGGGCGCGAGGGGGACATGGAGGCTCTCTATGGCTTGGCAGAGAACATTCGCGAAACATCTCTTTGCGGCCTCGGCCAGTCCGCGCCAAATCCGGTACTCTCCATGATCAAGCATTTCCGCTCGGAGTATGAGGCGCATATACGCGAAAAGCGTTGTCCGGCCGGGGTGTGCCAAGCGCTGATGAGCTACAATATCCTCGCCAATAAGTGCCGAGGCTGTGGTCTGTGTGCTAGAGTATGTCCCACAGCGGCTATTTTTGGCAAGCCGAAAGAAGTCTACCGCATTGAGCGCAAGAAATGCGTGAAGTGCAATGCCTGCCTTGAAAAATGTCCTTTTGGCGCTGTAGTACGGGCTTGATGGAGGTAGAAAGATGCAGGAAATGATCAAACTCACCATTGACAACAGGGTTATCGATGCGCCAAAGGGCAGCACCGTACTGCAGGTAGCCAGACAGGCTGGAGTGGCTATCCCCACTCTCTGTTACATGGAAAAAATTAACGAGATCGGGGCTTGCCGCGTCTGTGTGGTCGAGGTCGATGGATACAGGGGACTGCAGGCCAGTTGTGTGCTCGAGGCCGCCCCCGGTATGGTGGTGCGCACTAACACCCCCCTCGTGCGGCAGGCCAGGCGCGTCAATGTTGAATTGCTTTTGTCCAATCACCCTGATAGCTGTCTGACTTGTCGGCGCAATACCTCTTGTGAGTTGCAGAAATTGTCGCATGACTTAAACGTGAGTAAGGTGAGTTATGTCGGCGAAAAGACTGATTTGCCCCTTGACCTAAGTAACAAATCTCTGGTGCGTGACCCGAACAAGTGCATACTGTGTCGCCGCTGCGTGGCTGTCTGCCACGAAGTGCAAAATGTTGGGGTCATTTCAGTCAGTGCGCGCGGCTTTCATTCGATTATCACTCCCGACGCCAATCGTCAACTTGGTGATACTACTTGTGTCTTTTGCGGGCAGTGTGCGGCGGTCTGTCCTACCGCAGCCATCACCGAGGTCGACAGTACGGAACAAGTATTTAGGGCTATCGGCAACAAGAAGCATGTGGTAGTGCAAGTGGCGCCGGCAGTAAGAGTCGCCATCGGCGAAGAATTTGGTCTGCCCCGCGGTGCTATCACTACCGGTCAAATGGTTACGGGGCTGCGCATGCTCGGTTTTACCGCCGTCTTTGATACGGACTTTGCCGCCGACTTGACCATTCTCGAGGAAGCGAATGAGCTTATCCAAAGGGTAAAGACAAACGGGACCTTGCCCCTCATGACTTCCTGTAGCCCGGGCTGGGTTAAGTTCGTGGAACATTTCTATCCGGAATTTATGGCGCACTTGTCATCCTGCAAGTCGCCCATGCAGATGATGGGCGCACTGATTAAGAGCTACTATGCCGAAAAAATAGCCAATTTACCGCCGCAACAAATTGTTTCCGTGGCCATCATGCCTTGTACCGCCAAAAAATTTGAAGCTAACCGGCCTGAGTTTACCCATGCCGGGGTACAGGATGTAGATTTTGTCTTGACCACGCGCGAATTGGCGAGCATGTTCAAGGTGGCGGGGATTGACCTAGCTAGGCTTCCAACCGACGAGTTCGATGCGCCGTTGGGCATATCTACCGGTGCCGGGGTTATTTTTGGCGCCAGTGGCGGGGTCATGGAGGCCGCACTTCGCACCGCTTACGAGTGGATTGCCGAAAGGCCCCTAGCTAAGCTGGACTTAACCGCGGTGCGTGGACTGGAAGGAGTCAAAGAGGCGACAGTTGATATCCCGAACCTCGGGTCGGTCAAGGTGGCGGTAGTAAGTGGCCTAGCTAATGCCGATAAGTTCCTCGCTCGCCAGAAGGCAGAGGGTAGCAGTTACCACTTTATTGAGTTTATGGCCTGCCCTGGTGGGTGCCTTGGCGGAGGAGGGCAGCCCCGCATGAAGTCTAACGAGGCATCTTTAGGCAAGGAGGCCCGCTTAAAGAGTATCTACGCCATCGATCAGGAGTTGTTGCTGCGCAAGAGCCACGAAAACCCCGCCGTGCAAAAATTGTATGCGGATTACCTGGGCAACGTAGGGGGCGAAAAAGCGCATCATCTGCTGCACACCTCGTATACCGCCCGCGGTCGCTTCCCTTGGCGCAAGCAGAGCTAAAATTTTGGAGGAGTGAAATGCCTTGGTAAAAACTTTCATTGGGGGGATTCATCCTCCTTACCGCAAAGAGGGGCTGTCCGCACTGCCCATCGAGAGAATGCCCGCACCAAAAGTTGTGGCTATCCCTCTGCGACAACATGTGGGCAAAGCCTGCCTTCCGCTCGTTAAAGTGGGAGAGAGGGTGCTCATGGGGCAGAAGATTGGCGATGTCGAGGCTAACATTGCGGCACCGGTGCACTCCTCGGTATCCGGCACAGTATTGTCTATTGAGCCCAGACCCCATGCCAATGGCAAGATGGTCGATTCAATTGTCATTGAGAACGACTTCTTAGACGAGTGGCATCCTTCAGCTCTGCCAAAGCCCCAGCTAGACAAGCTCTCTCCGGAAGAAATTGTCGCCCTAATTCGCGAGATGGGTATAGTGGGCATGGGCGGAGGTGGTTTTCCTACTCATGCCAAGCTTAAACCGTTCCCCTCGCCGCCAATTGATACCGTGCTTCTTAACGGCGCAGAGTGCGAGCCATATCTCACCGACGATCATCGCCTGATGGTGGAAGCCCCAGAAAAAATAATCTACGGCCTGCGCTGTTTGATGAAGGCCGCAGGGGCCGGCAAGGGCCACATCGGGGTTGAGGAAAATAAGCCGGATGCCGTGTTAGCTCTAAAGAGGGTAGCGGCCTTGTACAGCGATATCACCATTACTTCCGTGGCTGTTAAGTACCCGCAGGGGGCCGAGCTACAGCTTATTCGGGCCTGTCTGGGCAAGGAGGTGCCGCCCGGCAAGTTGCCGCCGCACATTGGCGTTGTCGTCAATAATGTGCACACCGCGGAAGCTATTGCGCAAGCTTTTGCCACGGGAATGCCTTCTATCGAGAGGGTCATTACGGTAGCCGGCGGCGCTGTCGAGAGGCCAGGTAACGTGCTGGTGCGGGTGGGGACCACGTTTGCGCAGGTCTTAGAGGCTCGTGGCCTTAAGGGGGAGCCTTACAAGCTAATTTCCGGGGGGCCCATGATGGGCATGGCGATGTATACGGGAGAAGTGGCCGTCTGCAAGTGCACCTCCGGCATTTTGGCTTTGACCTACGAAGAAACGGGCTCTCGCGAGGCCGGGCCATGCGTGCGTTGTGCCAAGTGTGTGGATTCTTGCCCGATGTTTTTACAGCCGACCACCATCGCCCACTACGCCATGAAGGGGCGCGTCGATGATGCCGAAAAAATCGGGGCCCTTGAATGTCGTGAGTGCGGCCCCTGCGCCTATGTCTGCCCCGCCGGAATTCCACTTGTGCAGTGGATACGCCTCGCTAAATCAGACATATACGCCCGCCAGTAACAAACAAAAGGGACGTGTCTTTTTGTTTGGGCATGGGGCATGCACTCTCGAGTACGGCCGGCATCTTGGGTGAACAGGGAGTAGAGATGTTCTAGGAGGAGCAAGAATTGGATATAAAGAAACTTACGGTGTCATCCTCGCCTCATCTACACAGCGGCGATACAGTGCGCCAAGCCATGCTGCTTGTACTTTTAGCGTTGGCCCCGGCAGCCCTTTTCGCTGTTTATCATTTTGGGTGGTATGTGTTGGCGATACTTTTGACGGGTACAATTTCCGCAGTCCTCGCCGAGACCGCCTTGTTGCGATTCATGAAAAAGCCCCTGACCATCGTTTTGGACGGCAGCGCGGCCCTTACCGGCTTGCTCTTGGCCCTTAATGTTCCGGCCGGAGCACCACTCTGGATGGTAGCCATCGGGGCTTTTATGGCCATAATCATCGGCAAACATGTCTTTGGTGGTCTGGGGTACAATCCTTTTAATCCTGCCTTGGTCGGACGAGCCATTCTTGTTTCATCTTGGCCGGCGCACATGATGGCCTGGGTGGGGCCCGGACTGATCTCCTCGGCGACGCCGCTGGCCATGCAGCGCGCGGGCGAGGCCGTCCCCCCCTACTTGGACCTGTTCTTCGGTCTGAAAGCGGGGAGCTTAGGCGAAGTATCGGTCTTTTTATTGCTCCTCGGGGGTATCTTTCTCATCTGCAAAAGAGTTATCGATTGGAAGATTCCGGCTGCCTATCTCGCTACAGTGGCCCTGATGACTTGGGTTTTGCCGGCCCGCGGACAGATCGGTTTCTTTGCCGGCGACCCTCTCATGCATGTTTTGTCGGGGGGGTTGGTGCTGGGCGCATTTTTCATGGCTACTGATTGGGTGACCAGCCCGGTCACTAAGCTCGGCCGCGTTGTCATGGGTCTTGGCGCGGGCATTATCACCGCGGTTATTAGGCTTTACGGCGGGCTACCCGAGGGCGTAACTTTTGCGATTCTTATCATGAATGGGCTCACGCCCCTAATCGATCGCTATACGATGGGACGCCGTTTCGGCGTCCGCTAGGAGGAAGACATGCGTAGTTTGCGCGTATTTTCACGGGGGCTGGTTGATGAAAACCCGGTTTTTCGTCTCTTGCTGGGCATGTGCCCGACGCTGGCCGTCTCCACAGCGGCGATAAACGGCCTCGGTATGGGTTTAGCCGCAGCGGCAGTCTTGGTGGCGAGCAATATCCTCATCTCGCTCTTGCGCTCAGTTATACCCGATAAGATTCGCATACCTTGCTACATCGTCGTCATCGCTACCTTTGTTACGATGGTCGACCTGCTCATGGCCGCCTTTGTGCCGGATTTACATGCGGTGCTGGGTATCTTTATCCCCCTAATTGTGGTCAATTGCATTGTGTTGCAGCGAGCCGAAGCTTTTGCCTCGAAGAACACGGTTTTCATGTCCGCGGTTGATGGCATCGGCATGGGACTTGGCTTTACTGTGGCGCTTATGATTCTCGCTTCGATTAGGGAAGTTATCGGGTCGGGGACATTCTTTGGGATTAGTGTTTTACCTCTGGCTTTTGAGCCCATGAAGCTAATGGTCTCCCCCCCGGGTGCATTCATTAGTCTGGGGCTCATCATCGGCCTCATTAACTACCTGAAGAATAGGAGGGAGGCAGAGCGTGGTGCCTAATCTTTTTGCCATTTTTTTTGGGGCCATCCTCATCAACAATTTCGTCTTGACGCGATTTTTAGGCATTTGCCCCTTTCTTGGGGTATCAAAAAAAATAGAAACTGCCGTTGGCATGAGTCTCGCCGTCATCTTTGTCATGACCGTGGCCTCGCTGGCGACCTGGGGCATTCAGACCTACCTGCTCATGCCCTTTAATATGCTTTATCTTCGCACCATCTCTTTTATCTTGGTCATCGCTGTCCTCGTGCAATTTGTCGAGATGGTCATGCTCAAGGCCACGCCTACTTTATACCAAGCACTCGGTGTGTACTTGCCCCTCATCACCACCAACTGCGCGGTCCTCGGGGTCACCCTTTTGAATCTCAATGAAAACTACACCTTGGTGCAATCATTGATGCATGGCTTCGCGGGTGGGGTTGGGTTCGGTCTGGCGATAGTTGTCTTTGCCGGTATTCGTGAACGTCTAGATTTTGCCCCCATCCCCAAGGCACTGGAGGGCTTCCCCATTGCGCTCATCGTGGCCGGGCTTCTGTCGATTGCTTTTTCCGGATTTCAAGGTTTGTTGTAAGGGGGAGTATCCATGCAACTAGATATGCGTTCCGTAATCATTGCTTTGGCAGCTCTCGGGGGCATGGGCCTTATTTTTGGGGCGGGCTTGGCTATAGCCGCAAAAAAATTCGCTGTCCCTACAGACCCTCGTTATGATGAAGTGTTAGTGGCATTGCCGGGAGCGAACTGTGGCGGCTGTGGCTACCCAGGCTGCGCTGCCTATGCGGCGGCAGTTGCTAGGGGAGAAGCTGGCATTAATTTGTGCCCCGTTGGCGGAAATGACCTCTTGGTAAACCTTGCCAAGATCATGAAGCTTGAGCCCGCGGCGATACTTGAGAGACAGGTAGCCACCCCCTATTGTGATGGCGGTGCGCAAGAGGCCGGCACACGTTTTCTCTACACAGGCATTTTGGACTGCGTGGTGGCTAATGCCATGTCCGGCGGGGACAAGGATTGCCAGTATGGCTGTCTGGGCTACGGCTCATGTGTGAAGATGTGCGTGTTTGGCGCTATCAGCATGGATGAAAACCGCATCCCGGTGGTCAACGATGCCAAGTGTACAGCCTGCGGTATGTGTGTCAAGGGCTGTCCGAAGCATATATTTGCTCTGCGCCCTTCTTCCATGCAGGTGCACATTCGCTGCCGCTCACATGACAAAGGGAAAGATGTGCGCAAGAAGTGTTCTGTCGGCTGCATCGCTTGCGGATTGTGCGTGCGGGCTTGTCCGGTGAAGGCGATAACTATGGAAGACAATCTAGCCGTTATTGATTATACGCTATGTACGAACTGCGGCTTGTGCATAGAGAAATGCCCGATGAAGACCATCCACGGTCCTTTATCGGCCCAGTCTACCAAGTGAAACTGAAAAAGATATGGTGTGTCCTACTCATCTTGGTGACTGTTGTGGGCGTGTGGCTCCTGCAGGACTACGCGACCATTGAATCAGCCAGGCGAGACGTGCTCATGATGGACACTTTCGTGCAACTTATCGCTGATGGCCGCCGTGCGAATGTGGTGCTAGACGAAGTATTGGTAGAAATGAAGCGACTGGAGGCTCTTCTTTCGGCCCATGCCGTGGGGAGCGATGTCTATCGCATCAATAATGCCGCTCTCGCCAAGGTTACAGTCAGCCAGGAGACGATCGATGTGTTGCTCATTGCCAAAGACGCATTTAACCGCACCGGCGGAGCCTTTGATGTGACCGTCGGTGCGGTGCTCAAGGCCTGGGGCTTTGGCACCGATGAGCGTAGAGTTCCTAGTGCGGCCGACCTAACGGAGGCTATGAGTGGGGTTGGTTTTGGCTTTGTCGAGTTCGACGCTGCCGAAAAGTGGGTGCGCCTCACCCACCCGGCGACCCGCCTTGATTTCGGCGGGGTGGCCAAAGGCTACATCGTCGACCGGGCGGTAGAGCTCATCGCCGCGCGTGGGGTAAAGCATGCGGTGGTTGATGCCGGAGGCGATGTGCGCATTCGCGGTGGGCGACCGCATACCCAGCGCTGGCGGCCGGCTCGTCTGGCGAGAGTCGGGGTGCAGCACCCGGTTGAGCGCGAGAAACTTATCGCGGTGGTCAAACTCATGGATGGCGCGGTCCTTACCTCCGGCGATTATGAGCGTTACTTCGTCGCCGATGGGGTGCGCTATACCCACATTATTGACCCGCGGACCGGGTTGCCGGTACGTGGTCTTTCCAGTGTCACTATTGTGGCTCCGCAAGCCGCGGTAGCCGATGCCATCGCGACCGCAGTTATGGTCCTCGGGAAGGATGAGGGTTTAGCACTTATCGAGGCCTGGCCGGGAATAGAGGGGCTGCTAATTACCGCGGGGCAAGAGATAATAATGTCCAAGGGCATGGCGGCCATGACCGAATTGGTAAAGGACTAGGGCAGTGGGGAAGATAAACACGCGGGTACTTGTGCGTACCTCTCTCTTGGTGGCAGGAGCGGCCACGCTACATGTTGTCGAGACGCTCCTCCCTAACCCCTTTGCCGTTTTACTTGGCCCGGGCGCCAAGCTTGGTCTTGCCAATATCGTCACTTTGGCGGTGGTGCTCGCTTATGGTGTGAAACAAGCGGTGGTGGTTGCAGCCTTGCGTGCCGTCCTAGGCGGTTTATTGGGTGGCACCTTTCTCACCTTCGGGTTTTTCTTAAGTTTCGCGGGTGCAGTTGCCAGTGCTTTGGTGATGGGCCTGTCGTGGCGACTTAGCGCTTCTCGCCTTAGTGCCCTTGGCTTGAGCTTGCTCGGAGCGGTCACCCATAACGTGACACAACTCTTCGTAGCGAGCCTGCTGGTCTCTCACTTTGGCCTCATGGTGCATCTGCCGTATTTGCTGTTTTTTGCCCTGCCGACCGGGTACTTTGTAGGAATAGTTGGCCAATTGCTCCATCGACACTTACCCAAGGAGGTTTTGCGAAGTGGTGCGTTCCGGAAAGTCTAAGCGAAGTATCTGGCTCCTCCTGTTGTTTCTCGTCATCGGAGTGTTTCTCGGCAGCCTTATCGGGAGTTTTGCCGGGGATTGGTTGCCATTCCTCAATTGGTCGAGTCCAGTCTATGGCTTAACCCCGCCTCTCACGCTTGATTTAGACATGTTGTCATTGACCTTCGGCCTGACGATGCGCCTGTCGGTCGCCGGCGTTATTGGGCTGTTCATCGGCTACTTGGCCTATAGGGCGCTATAGTGAGGCAGATTTACTTAGCATCTGCCTCTATCCGCCGCCTGTCGCTGTTGCAACAGATTGGCATCTCGCCCGTGGTCCTCGCCTCCACGTTTGCGGAGCCGGAGGTCTCGCAAGGTGACCCGAGGAGCATCGCTATGGAATATGCCTTAGAAAAGGCCAGAGGGGCCCTGCCTGTCCCGCCAGGTGGGATAGTCATCGGGGCTGACACCATAGTCCACCTTGATGGCGAGTTGTTCGGTAAGCCGCGCGACGAGAAACATGCGGTCGAGATATTGCAGCGCCTTTCCGGTCGGGTGCACAGGGTGGTTACCGGTCTGGCCATTGTGCAAAACGGTGGAGAGTACCTCGTGGACAGTGAAGAAACTGAGGTTAAATTTCGCCTGTTGACCGAACAGGAAGTTTGCCGTTACGCGGCTACCGGCGAGCCGCTCGACAAGGCCGGGGCGTATGGCATACAGGGGAGGGGCATCGTCCTGGTGGAACACATTGTGGGCTGCTACACCAATGTGGTGGGGCTGCCCTTAACGAAGCTGCATTTTCTCCTCGGGCAGTGGGGCCTAGATCTGATGGCTAATTGGGGGTAGTGCTGTGCCTATACAGGATTTGCCGGAGCGAGAGCGACCGCGGGAGCGACTGCTGCAGCGGGGAGCTCAGCAACTGTCCAATACTGAGCTATTGGCGATCTTGCTCGCTACCTCCGGGCAGAAGGGCGTAAATGTGCTGGATTTGGCACAGAGGGTGTTGACGAGTCTCGGAGACCTACATAAGCTGGTCCATATGAGCTCCAGCGAGCTACGGGCCATCAAAGGCATTGGCCAGGCGAAGGCAGTGCTGCTTATGGCGGTGGTGGAGTTGTCCCGGCGCTTGACCCTCGAGGGCACCGCACCAACGGTGATCAAATCACCGCGCGATGTGGAGTATTTTTTGGCGGAGAGATTTCGCTACGAGGCCAAGGAGCGCTTTTTCGCCCTACAGCTTAACACCAAAAATGTGGTGCTTGGCCTAGAGGAGGTCTCGGTCGGCAGTCTCAATGCCTCTATTGTCCATCCCCGCGAGGTCTTCCGTCCGGCCATCCGCCAGAGTGCCGCCTCGATCATTGTGGCGCACAATCATCCCAGTGGTGACCCAACCCCCTCCCCAGAAGACATAGAAGTAACGCGTCGCCTCACGGAGGCCGGTAAGATTCTAGGCATCGTGGTCCTCGACCATATTATTTTCGGCAACGGGGTTATACTAAGTCTTAAAGACAAGGGTCTAATGTGAGGAGTATGGACATTTGATGAACTTTTTGAATCGTTATTTCGCCCGCGACATGGGCATTGACCTCGGCACGGCGAACACATTGGTCTATGTCCGGGGGCAGGGCATCGTCCTGCGGGAGCCCTCGGTGGTAGCCATAAACCGTGAAACCCATGAATTGCTGGAGGTTGGGGAAGCGGCAAAGGCCATGATCGGGCGCACGCCCGGGCATATCATTGCCATACGGCCGCTCAGGGACGGGGTCATCGCCGATTTTGATATTACCCAGAAGATGCTCAAGGCCTTTATTCGTCGTGCCACCAAGGGCCGCTACTTCTTTAGGCCGCGGGTCATTGTCTGCGTACCTGCCGGGGTGACCGAAGTAGAAAAGCGAGCGGTCAAAGATGCAACCATCAGCGCGGGAGCAAGGGAAGCATATACCATCGAAGAGCCCATGGCCGCGGCTATCGGGGCCCTCCTGCCAGTCAACGAACCGACAGGCAACATGATTATCGATATCGGTGGGGGAACGACTGAAGTGGCCATCATCAGCCTGGGCGGGATAGTAACGCACCAGTCGATTCGCTCCGGCGGTGATGAAATGGACGAGGCCATCGTCTTCTATGTCAAGAAAAACTACAGCTTGCTCATTGGCGAGCGCACCGCGGAGGAAGTAAAAATTGCCATTGGCTCTGCCTATCCCATGGGCGAAAGTGTGATGGAAATTCGTGGGCGAGACTTGGTCACGGGGCTACCCAAGACCTTGTCGCTAAGCTCGGTCGAAGTGCGTCATGCCCTCGCTGAGACCGTACGCGGTATTGTGGAGGCCGTCAAAGCCACACTTGAGCGCACGCCGCCGGAGCTTGCTTCCGATGTCATGGATCGCGGTATCGTCATGACCGGCGGGGGGTCACTCCTCCGCGGGCTTGATAGACTTATTGCCGCAGAAACGGGCATGCCGGTGCACATCGCTGAAGATCCCCTAACTTCTGTGGTCGAGGGAGCAGGAATGACGTTTGAGCACTTGAATTTATTAAGGAGGCTGGACGCATCGCCCAAGCTGCGATAAAGGGGGATGGGCATGGGTTTGTGGGGGAAGAACCGGCAGGCCATATTACTAGTGGGCGTGGTGCTTGTTCTCATGGGATTGTTAATGTTTTCGGCGCAGGGTGGCGCTCGCGTTACTTTGGTCGAGCGTCTTATTGCTCGTGCCATGGCCCCGGTGCAAGGGGCGGCTGCCTCCGTCGTCGACCTCGGGCGACGCCTGGGGCGTTTTGTGCTAGAGCTCGGAGATTTACGGCGGGATAACGAGCGGATGCGGGTAGAACTCGCCGAACTTAGGTTTAAGTACATCAACCTAGCTGAAGCCAAGCTCGAAGCAGAGAGATTGCGCGAGCTACTGGCGTACCGGCAAACGCGCCCCGAGCTCCCTCTGACCATGGCGCGCATCATCTCGCGGGGGTTAGTGGCCTGGCATGGTGAAGTTATCATTGACCGGGGCACCCGTCACGGCATCAGCGTGGGAGATCCGGTGGTGACACCCGTTGGTGCCGTGGGGAGGATTATTGAGGTGAGCGATGATACCGCGACGGTACTACTCATCACCGATCCGCGCAGTGGGGTTGCGGCCATGGTGCAAGAGAAAAGGCTGGCAGCCATCGCGGAAGGCGACCCTAGCCGCATGGGCATGGTGCGTCTGCCCCGTTTGCCACGAGATTTTGACATCGCCGTCGGTGACCTCATCACTACTTCCGGCCTTGGGGGCGTCTTTCCGCGCGAGCAGGTCTTTATCATTGGGTCGGTGCAGGAGATTTTTGTCAGCGCCGATGGGTTGCTTAAGTTCGCCCGCATTAGGCCGGCGGTAGACATCAGCCGCCTAGAGGAGGTCCTCGTCATGCGGCGAGGTGCCCCGTGATGAAAGCCATCACCGTGGTGGCAGTGCTTGGCATACTAGCCGTGGTCCTGCATGGAACCGTCATGCCCCACCTGGCCATTTTCGGCGGCAGGTTTAATGTCCTAGTTGCGCTGGTCAGCGTGGTTGCGCTCTACTATGGCGCTTTAGCGGGTTTTATGGCTGGACTTTGGGTAGGTTTGCTTGCGGACATCACCTTGGGCACGGTCATCGGCATGGCGGCATTGCCGCTTGTCTTGATCGGGTATGTGGCGGGGTATGCCGCGCGTTATATTTATAGTGATGCTTTTCTGGTGCCGGTGGTGGTGGGATTTATTGGCACAGCGAGCTTCGAAGTCGCGGTGCTGCTATTCTCAAATGTTGCCTTTGCCGTCTGGTGGCGCCATGCCTTTCTCACCGTTTTTATTCCGACAGTATTAATAAACGGAGCGCTCCTGCCTTGGGTGCATTTGTGCCTCGTCAGATGGTTGCCTGGGCGAAGGGAGGAAGTGAACTAGTTGGACAAGGATTTTGCCGGCCGCCTAAGGGTCATGACCATAACCATTATCATCGCCTTGCTGGTTATTGTTTTTCGCCTCGGAGTACTGCAGATTGTTTTCGGTGCGGAATATAGGCGCGATGCCGATGAAAATCGTTTTCGTCAGAGAATGCAGCTGGCTCCGCGAGGCCAGATTCTCGACTCGCGCGGCATTGTTTTGGCCGGCAACCAACCTGGTTTTTTTGTGTCTATGTACCATACTCGCGCCCCGGAACTGGATGAAATATTAAAAACCCTAACCCGTATCCTCGATCCTCTTGGTCAAAACCCAGACATTTCGGTAGAGAGATTTAAGCGCCTGTTAAATGCCAATCGCTTTCGGCGGTGGCAGCCCGTACGCCTGACCGAAACACCTCTGCAGTTTGGTGACCCCGTATTGCTTGAGATAGACGAACGCCGCCTTGAATTGCCGGGGGTTTTTATCGATGTGCAACCGGTGCGTAGTTACCCATTGGGCAGTCTCGCCAGTCATGTCCTCGGGGGGCTGGGGCGCTTTACCGGAGATCAACAAGCTCTGCAGTCCCTAATTGACCGCGGCTTGGTGGGGTATCGCCTTGACAGTCGGGTGGGGCGCTGGGGGATTGAGGCCGCCTTTGAATTCGTTCCCCAAGAACGTTCGCTACGGGGGATTGATGGGCTACAACGGGTCGAGGTTGATCATCTTAGTCGGATTGTCGCGGAAAAAGAACCGGTAAACCCCACCCCGGGCAATAGTGTCAAACTTACTATTGATGCGGAGCTACAGCAAATAGTAGAGGCCTGGCTGATTAACGAATACCTGCCTATGCTGCAAAAGACAGCTCCCGCAGCCCGCGAGGTGGCGGTGGTGGCCCTTGACCCCCGCGATGGGCGCGTGCGGGCCTTTATCAGCCTCCCTTCATTTGATCCCGCCTTAATAGCGCGCGATTTTGTGCTGCTGCGGGACGATGCCGACCAACCGTTGGTGGCGAAACCCTTGGCGGCTACCGTTCCGGGGTCCATGTTTAAGCCGGTTACACAAATTGTGGGTCTGATGACCGGTGCCACCGAGGCCATGCGCGGGCGTCCGCCGGTGGTCTGCACGGGCAGACTATTCAATGAAGCGCTCCTGGGGCCACGCGGCAAGAGATGTTGGATTGAGGCCTTTGGCACTGGGCATGGGGTGGTAGATGAACTCTCAGCTATGCGGATTTCCTGTAATGTGTATTTTTATCAGTTGGGTTTTGAGATCATGGCTAGGCTGGGCGTGGCCAATGTTCTGGACATGTTTGGCAATGTTGCCGCAACTCTTGGCCTAGGGGTGCCAACGAGGATACCGGAGTTGGTGGACTTTCGCGCTGATGTGGGGCAATTTCCGACCAGCGAGCGCTTCCGCGATGGCATCAGGGCGCATTTGCGACGTAATCCGGGCGACCGCCGTTCCTTAAACCCTTTTCCGGGTGAGGTGGCCGACATCGCTATCGGGCAAGGTGACCAACAATACACTCCTTTACAGATGGCCAATTTCATGGCTATGTTGGCAACTGGGCACCGCTTTCAACCATTTTTGGTTGAACGGGTAGTTGCCCCGAGCGGTGAGATTCTCGAGCAAAATACGCCCAAATTGTTGGCCTCCTTAGTCAAAACAGCCGACAACCCCGCCGGGCTGATAACAGAACCGGAATGGCGTAAAATTCAAGAGGGACTGCGTCAAGTCACGCAGGTAACGGGCCTTGGTCTGAACAGTGGGACGGCGGCAGGGGTCTTTCGCGGTACTCCCTACTTTTCTGCCGGCAAGACCGGCACCGCCGAAGTCATGCGCGGTGGAGTGTTCGTTGATTCGCACGGCTGGTTTGCCGGCTATGCGGCGGTCGATGCCCTGACGAGCCCCGAGATAGTAGTTTCTGTCTTGGTAAAACACGGAAGAAGCGGTGGTGGAGCAGCCGCCCCTATCGCGCGTAAAGTGCTCGACGAATATTTTCGCCTAAAATTAGAAAGAGCTGGTCAATAATTTGTTTGACGAAAGGATTTTGCCTTAGCACGGCGAAGGTAAGTAAAAACACTCCGCAGGGGGGTTCGGTGGCATGGGCAAGGTATTCGTCGTGACCTCGGGTAAGGGTGGTGTGGGTAAAACCACAACCACCGCCAATCTCGGAGTAGCCCTAGCAGAATTGGGCCACCGCGTGGCCTTAGTTGATGCTGATATCGGACTGCGGAACTTAGATTTATTCCTCGGGTTAGAGAATCGCATTGTCTACCATATTTGCGACGTCCTAGAAAGAAAGGCCTCTCTTGCGCAGGCACTCATCTGCCACAAGAAATTCTCTAACCTCTACCTACTCCCCGCTGCGCAAAGCAGGCCTAGTCGGGTGCATGAGCGCGACATGAAGAAACTAGTGGCCGAGCTTGCCGTGACACATGAATTTGTCATTGTAGATTCCCCGGCAGGGATTGACAATGGGTTTCATTTGGCAATTGCGGGAGCCCATGAAGCCTTGGTGGTGACCACGCCCGAACTGCCTGCCGTGCGTGATGCGGATCGTGTTGTGGGGCTTTTACGGAGCAAGGGCCTCGCCTCGCCTAAGTTGATAATTAATCGCTTGCGACCCGGCATGATCCGTCGCGGTGACATGCTCAGTCAGAGCGACGTGCTGGAGTTTTTGCGCATCGACCTCCTGGGGGTCGTGCCGGAGGATGAGTTGACCATTGTAGCGACCAACCGGGGCGAACCATCGGTCTGTTTGAAAAGTTCTTTGGCGGGTAAGCATTACAAGGATATTGCGCGCCGTCTCACCGGCGAACCGGTGCCCTTGCAGAGCATAAGCGGCAATGTGGGTTTGGCGGCGTTCTTCCGCCGTTTTGTAGGTATGGGTTCATGAGCAAGGAACAGGCCAAGCGCCGTCTCAGGCAAGTCCTGGTGTATGACCGGGCGATGTTGTCACCCGCGGCTCTCGATGAACTGAAACAGGCGCTCATCATGGCGGCGCAGGAATACATCGAGAGCGACCCAGAGTCGGCCACCCTTCATCTCGAATTGGGGTTGGACGGGGCCACTATTCACTTTAAGATGCCGGCTTATGGCATACCACGCCGAGAGGAGCCTCCTATTGATTGACAGAAGACTTTTCCGCAGCTTTGACTGGTCATTATACCTCGCCTATCTGGGAGTCTCGCTCTTTGGCGCCTTGGTTATCTGGAGTGCGTCGCAGAACAATGAGTTTGGCGAACCATTTTTCTTTGTCACCAGGCAGTTGCAGTGGGTGCTTGTGGGTCAGATCCTGCTAATAATAGTAATTTTCTTTGATTATCAACTGCTCGTTCCGATAAAATGGCCCATTTATCTCTTGAACGTGGCCCTTCTGGTGCTGGTACTCGCGGTAGGAGTTGAGCGCGGCGGGGCAGTGCGCTGGATAAACATCGCTGGCTTTGTGTTGCAACCCTCGGAGTTCGCCAAGCTAACAATTGTGGCTACTCTGGCCATCACTGTGGAACAGCTTGGCAGAATCGACTCTTTATGGAAAGTGGTACTTGCGCTTCTTCATGTTGGCATTCCTATGGCCTTAGTAGTCATTCAACCCGACCTAGGAACGTCCTTGGTCTTTCTCGGCATCTTGGTAGCGGTTCTTTACGTTGCCGGCATCACCCGACAACTCATAGCCACTGTCGCCGTTTCTGGGGTGCTTAGTGCTCCGCTCATATGGTTTTATGGTTTAAGGGATTATCAGCGCACCCGCCTCTTAATATTTTGGGACCCTTCGCTCGATCGCGTTGGTGCCGGTTACAATCTCATGCAGTCAATCATTGCCGTTGGGTCGGGCATGTTTATGGGACGGGGGCTTGGGCAGGGCCCCCAAAGTCGGAACAATTTTTTGCCCGAACAACACACTGATTTTATTTTTTCGGTAGTCGGCGAGGAATTTGGCTTCTTAGGCTCGGTGGCACTTTTGGCGGTGTTTTTCTTTATTATCTATCGCTGTCTGCAGACGGCGGCAGTAGCCAAGGACCATGTGGGGCGCTACTTGGCTGTTGGCGTCGCTACTTGGATTGCCTTCCAAGTAGTTGTCAATGTAGGCATGACTATGGGAGTGATGCCGGTCACAGGTCTTCCCCTGCCGTTTATGACCTATGGGGGTAGCTCCTATCTCGCGCTTACCATGGGCGTGGGCTTGGTCTTAAACGTTCACTTGCGCCACCGTAAGATTCTTTTTTGAGCGGTCTTGCCATGCACTCATAGGGTGTCGCCTGCCAGAGTATAAATTAGTAGAGGCTCTGGAGGTGTAGACGTGAGGCAAGCTCTATGGAAGTATGCAGAACGGGGCAGGCGACCATTCATGCCCCGGCGGCGAGGCGAGTCACGGCGCAAGGTGTTGGCTATGTGGTTGACTAAGGGTCTGCTATCTGGCATCTTTCTTTTTTTGGTTTGGGCCGGTGCGCATCTTGCTCCTCTGCGTGACTACATGCGATTAGTCTTTGTTCCGGGGGCGGCCGCTATGGGACCGCTAGGTTACTGGTTGGACTGGCAACCGCAGGGTGAGGAGGTGCAACCAGTCTGGTTGCTCTTGACTGGCCGCACTGATGCGGCAGGATATGATCTGCCGGTCGAGGGAACGGTACACTCCGAAGGTTCTCGTGGGCTCTATATAGAGGCGGTGCAGGGCGAGCTGGTGCGCGCGGTGCTCGACGGGCGCGTAGCAGCCATAGACATCGGCCGCGGTGAGGTCAAGATCTTCCATGGCAATACCATGTACACGTCCTATAGTGGGTGTACCGACATTTTGGTCAAGTTAGGGGACAGAGTAGGTGCAAGAGATGTCCTCGGGCGGGTAGGTCAGACCGGACGAGTTTTTTTTGCGGTGACCCAAAACGGCAGGTATGTGGACCCCCTCTTGCGCTTGCGTAGCGAGGGACGGGGACCATGAGGCTCGGTAAGGTGCTTGGGGTGAACCTTAAGGTTCACTATCTTTTTTTGCTGTGGTTGTTGCTCGCGGTAACACTAGGTGATGCCACGTCCACCTTGGTCATGCTCTTTTCGGTCATGGTGCATGAACTTGGGCATATGTTTGCCGCGGTTAATCTTGGTTTGAAAGTGCAGGAGATCGAGCTTATGCCCTTCGGGGGGGTGGCCAAACTCAGAGGTTTCACCAGCGGTAACCCCAAAGAGGAAGCGACCCTTGCTCTAGGTGGCCCTGCCAACAGTCTCGTTCTCTTATGCATAGGCCTGTTGAACCACCTTACACCTTGGGGGGCTGCCCTCCTAGAGAGCAATGTGCTCCTGCTCTTGGTCAACCTATTGCCGGTGATGCCTCTGGACGGTGGTCGGATACTGAGGAGCTACTTGGTGAGGCAGGAGGGGCTGCTGCAAGGAACGCGTAAAGTGCTGGTTCATACCTTTAGGGTGGCATGGGGTTTTGTCGCGGTTGCCACTGTACTGTTTTTGCTAGGCATACTGAGCATTAACGCGGTCGCGCTAGGAATCTTTCTGCTTCATGCCGCCTGGCAGGAGAAGAAAATGCTCCCCTACCAGGTAATGAACTATGTTGCCCGGGGCACGAGCGAACTGTGGCAGGCCAGAGTATTGCCCGGGAAATTGGTGATGGTTCACCCCGACACTGCAGTGGTGCAAGCAGTGGAGACCATGACGCCCGGCTGTTACCATGTCTTCAACGTCGTCCGCCCGAATGGGGAGATCCTAACAGTTAGCGAAGACAAAATATGCCAAGCCCTGGTGGGCAAGGGTGTGCGCACAACTTTTGCAGACATTGTTAATGAGCGTAGGATATAATAGGTACGGTAGCGTCGTGCAGGAGGATGTTTATGATTCCCAAAGAAATTGAGCGGCTCTTGCCGCAAGTGACTAAGCCCGCCCGCTACATTGGCGGCGAGATCAATGCCGTAAGAAAGGATAGGGGTGCCGATCAAGTTAGGGTGGCCCTGGCCTTTCCTGATACCTACGAAGTGGGCATGTCCCACTTGGGGCTAAAAATACTATACAAGGTCATTAACGATTTGCCATACGCCGCCGCGGAGCGCGTGTTCGCCCCTTGGGTCGATATGGCGGCAAAGATGAACGCAGCTAAAGTTAAGCTGTATGCTTTAGAGAGTTTTTCCCCGATCGATGAGTTTGATCTCGTAGGATTTACTCTGCAGTATGAACTAAGCTATACCAACATATTGCTCATGCTGGACTTATCCGGCATACCGCTACTGGCCAAGGATCGTGGGGAGCAGCATCCCCTCATCATCGCCGGCGGGCCCACGGCTTACAATGTCGAGCCCTTGGCGGATGTGCTGGATGCCGTTGTGCTGGGCGAAGGCGAAGAAGTGGTAGTGGAAATCATTCAGGCAGTGCAAAAGGGCAAGGCGGACGGCAGTACGAGAAAAGAGATGCTCGAGCGCCTAACCGGCGTCAAGGGCGTCTACGTCCCCAGCCTCTATGAGCCGCTCTACCATGAGGATGCAACCTGGCGAGGGCTAAAGCGCAAATTGCCCCACCTACCCGAAATTGTTGAGAAGAGAGTGGTGGCTGAACTTTCTCCGAATTACATACCCACGGCTCCGGTGCTCCCCTATACGGAGATTATTCATGACCGGGTTCTTCTTGAGATTTTTCGCGGCTGTGCGCGTGGCTGTCGTTTTTGCCAAGCGGGTATGACGTATCGCCCCGTGCGGGAGTTTAGTACGCACACCTTGGTTCTGGCCGCCCAAGCCGCCATCAGGAACACCGGATATGAGGAAGTCTCCCTTTCTTCGCTGTCCACCATGGACCACAGCGGCATCGAGACGCTCGTCAGGGAACTCGTGGACAAGCTCAGCTGTGAGGGGGTCAATATCTCTCTGCCTTCGCTGCGGGTAGACAGTTTCTCGGTTCAGTTGGCGGCAGAAGTAGCCAGGGTGAGAAAATCCGGCATCACCCTCGCCCCTGAAGCCGGCTCCCAGCGCTTGCGCGATGTTATCAACAAGCAGGTTACTGCCGAGGGGCTACTGGCGAGCCTGCAGGGTGCGAAGCGTCTGGGCTTTAAGAGCGTCAAATTGTACTTTATGCTCGGCCTACCCACCGAGACTAAGCATGACCTTGACGAAATGCTCGGCCTTATTGCTCGCGCCGCAGCTATCTTGCCTGTAGCGGTCAGTGTTTCTTCCTTTGTCCCCAAGCCGCACACTCCCTTTCAGTGGGAGCCACAAGCTGCCATGCAAGTTCTGGAGGAGCGGCAGCAATACCTGCGCGAACGGTTGCGGAGGGACAGGCGAGTCAAATTTGTTTATCACGACGCATCGACGAGTTTTCTCGAAGCGGTCTTCAGCCGTGGTGATCGGCGGCTGGGGAAGGTTTTAATTGCAGCGTATCGCTTAGGCTGTAAGTTCGATGCCTGGGGGGAGCATTTTCGCTATGACCTCTGGATGGAAGCCTTTGCGGAAGTTGGTTTAGACCCTACATGGTATGCTAATCGCGAGCGTCACCCTGCGGAACAGTTCCCATGGGAGCATCTTTCACCGGGAGTCACACGAGAGTTTTTGCTTGCCGAAAAAGAAAAGGCGGGCCTGGCGATGCTCACCTTGGACTGTGCGGCGGGGACGTGTGTGGATTGCGGTGTGTGCCCAGCGCTGGCGGTGGGCACCGTGACCGAGAGGGGGCGGGGACAGTGAGGCTTTGGCTTAAATTCGCCCGCAGCGCTCAGTTGGCCTACATTTCGCACCTTGACACCCACCGCGCCTACTACCGCCTTTTTAGGCGCGCAAACCTACCTCTAGCTTTTAGCCAAGGCTTCAATCCGCATCCCATATTGTCGCTAGCTTCACCCATGCCCCTAGGCTACCGCAGCGAGGCCGACTATGTTGACCTGTGTCTCGCGGAACCTTTAGCCATGTCCCATTTACTAGAAAGGCTCCAGAGGGTCACTTTGCAGACCGAGTTTAGTTTTCTCGGAGCAAGGATGGTCAAGGCGGACAGGAAGCCACTGGCCGCCGAGGTCGCTTGGACAGATTACGAAGTTCAGGTACTGGGGCAAGGGTCCTTGGCACAGGCAGTGCAAGCTTTTACGGGGGCCGAGGAAGTACACTTTTTGAAGAAAAGCAAGAGCAGCACGAAGCTCGTAAACGCCAAGCCCCTCGTGCGCGATGTGCGGGTAGAGGACAATAGATTGCGGGCGGTGTTAAGTTCTAGTGAGCCTGTGTTCTTTAGGCCCGATGAATTCTTGGCGTTGTTGGGAGGACTAAGCGGCGAAGAATATCAGGCCGATTATGTGGTGCGCAAGGAGCTCTATTTAAGGGCGGAGAGTCTCATGGCGCCGCTTGATTAAGAATAACGCTTAGGGGGATATTTCCTAGTAGGCGGAGAAGGGGGGATGACTTGTGGTTAAGGAGATAGTCATTAACTGCGGAGCGCGGGATACCAGGGTGGCAATTATTGAAAATGGCGAGTTAGTGGAATTTCATATGGAAAATAGTGCTGAGCAGAGGGTAGTCGGTAATATTTACAAAGGCAAGGTGGCCAATGTTTTACCTGGCATGCAGGCGGCCTTTGTCAATGTGGGTCTGCCAAAAAACACCTTCCTCTATGTCGACGATGCCTTAGAAAGTGTCGAGGGGCTAGATGAGGTGCCAGAGAAAATTACCGGCCCCTCGTCCATCAAGGACGTTGTCAAGGCAGGGCAGCCGGTAATCGTGCAGGTGGCCAAAGACCCCTTTGGCACGAAGGGGGCGAGAGTAACAAGGCACATTACTCTACCCGGGCGCTTTGTGGTCCTGATGCCCACGGTAGACTATGTGGGGGTATCGCGCCGCATTGCGACGGCGGAGGAGCGTGACCGCCTGCGTAAGTTAGCCCATGAGCTGCGTCCTAAGGGGATGGGGCTCATTGTGCGCACCATGGCGGAGTCCTGCCCGCCGGATGAACTGAAGAAGGATGTCGAATTCCTCGAAAAGCTTTGGAAGCGCATCAAGAATCGTGGGAAGGCGGCGAAAGCTCCAAGTCTACTGCACAAGGACTTAAACCTCCTGTACCGCATCATCCGCGACAGTTTTGACCACGAAGTCCTGCGGCTATTCATAGATAGCGCGGAGGAATATGAGCACATTTTATCGTTGCTTGAGGACATTGGCCCCGAGTTTAAGGACCGAGTCTTTTTGTTTCAGCAAAATCAACCCATCTTTGAGGTCTTTGGTGTAGAAGATGAGCTACGCAAAATCTTAAAGAGCCGCGTCTGGCTGAAGTGTGGCGGCTATGTGGTTATCGACCAAACCGAAGCGCTCACTTCAATTGATGTCAATACAGGTAAGTTCGTCGGCTCGACCACTCTCTCGGACACGGTACTGAAGACCAATCTCGAGGCAGCGCGTGAGATTGCCAGGCAACTGCGCCTCCGCAATATCGGGGGCATCATCATTATTGATTTCATCGACATGGATAAGGGGGAGCACCAGAAAAAAGTGCTCGCCACCCTCCATGAGTCCATGCAGCCCGATAAAACTAAGACCTCCATCCTCGGGCTGACTGACCTTGGTCTTGTGGAGATGACTAGGCAGAAGGTGCGCCATAGTATCAGCGAGCTATTACAAAAAGACTGCCCATGCTGTGAAGGTACGGGACGGGTGCTCTCGGAGGAAGTGGCGGGCAGCAGGATTGAGGGCGAATTAAAGCGCTTCCTCAAAGCGACACCGGAGCCTGCGGTGCTTATTCAGGTTCATCCCACTACAGCCGGCAACTTAATTGGGGTCAATGCGGCTAACCTAGAGCGTCTGGAGCGTGAAACGGAAAAACGCATCTTCATCCGTGGCGCACAGCAAATGAACCCGGAGGAGTACAAAATCACCCTCGCCGGTTCGGTGGAGGAGGTAGAAAAGGCGGCCGTGCCGGTTGCCCTCGGCGAGATACATACCTTGCTAATCGACAGCGTCCACAACAACCGCCCGGAAGATGGGGTGGCTCGCGTGGAGGGTTATGTCATCCAGGTGGAGAACGCGGCCTCGCTCATCGGCAAGAAAGCCACTTTTGAGATCATCAAGGTGCAGCGAACTTATGCGCGGGCCAGATTATTCGCCGTAGCCAAAGCAGAGTCCTCATAGTTGGTGCGGCTTAGTAATAATTGACACATGGTCTGTCCTTGGTTTATGATTGAGGAAAGTTTGGAGCTGGCGGAAATACATAGCAGGGGGGACTTATGGGTGACCAGACTAAGTGTCGACCATTTGTGGAATATCGTTAGGCAGACCATCGGTGTATTGCGCACTAACCCCATCATCTTGCTTCCCGCGCTCGCTGTCCTGCCGCTGGCGGGCATGATGGGGTTTTCTGTCGAGGGCATTATCGGTAACCCCGGAAACATAGTGGTGCGGGCCCTTCTATGGCTCCTCGTAACACTGTTTGTGTTCCTAGCGACCATGGTCATGGCCGATAGCTCGGTTACCGGTCAATGTAACTTGGCCTCGGCCTTAGGCCAGGGTATCAAAAACTTGCCACTGGTCCTGGTGGCCACAGTTATGAGCGTTGTGTTAATAGCTGTCGGGAGCCTCCTTTTTATCGTGCCAGGGATTGTTTTCGCCATTAAAATGTCCTATGTCCCGCAGGCGATTATGTTCGATAAAAAAGGGTTGTTTGAGGCATTTTCATATAGCTGGAAAATAACAGGCGGTCATGAGGTGGCCTTGTTCTGGCTTGCCTTGGCCTGGGGGGTGGGCAGTGCCGCTTTGGGCTACTTTTTGGAGGTATTGCTGCCGCTTACGGTCCAGCCCTATCTCACGACGTTGCTGCAATCATTAAGTGCAACCTTCATGGTTCTGGTGTATCGATGGCTGCGGGAGGCAGCAGATGGTGAAATTGGCGCAAGTATTATTTGACCGCCTGCCCCAAGCATGATAGAATAACTACTTGTAAGGTTGCTGTTTCTGGCGAGAGCAACCGAGTACCGCTCGTCAAGGGTTTAAGTGCCATTGGCCCCCGGAGGACGGCGAGTCAATAGAGGAGGTGCCAGTATGTTTGCAGTTATCGAAACAGGTGGTAAGCAGTACCGAGTGCAGCAGGGCAGTATCATTTTTGTAGAAAAGTTAGCGGCCGAAGTCGGCGACGTAGTGCAGTTTAGTGACGTGCTCGCGGTTGGTCAGGGGAGCGAAGTTGCCTTCGGGACGCCTTTGCTGACCAATGTGCATGTGGCAGCTAAGGTGACCGAGCAGGGCAAGGAGAAGAAAATCATCATCTTTCGCTACAAGGCCAAGTCACGCTACCGCAAAAAGAACGGTCACCGCCAACCATTCACTAAGGTCATAATTGAGTCAATTACTGTTAACTAGGGAGGTGCAATAATGGCACATAAAAAAGGTGTAGGTAGCTCTAGAAATGGTCGCGACAGCCATTCACAACGACTGGGCGTTAAGCGTCAAGATGGGCAGAGCGTCAATGCAGGAACGATCTTGGTTCGCCAGCGCGGCACCAAGGTGCACCCTGGTTCCAATGTCGGCATTGGCAGTGATGACACTCTCTTTGCCCTTGTTACCGGAAAAGTTGCCTTCGAGCGTTTAGACAAAGACCGCAAGAAGGTCAGCGTCTATGCTCTCGGCGCAAACTAGTGTGTACTGACAAGAACCCGGATAGCCGGGTTCTTTTCTTAGGTGATGAAGGCGCGAAAGTGCCCGAGTATGCCCTTTTAATCGCGGACTGTTTTAAATTTTTTCGCCACGACCTGCAGAACGATCTGCAAATTGTCTATGGGTACCTGCAACTTGAGAAGTCGCGGGAGCAGGTGGTGGCTAAATTAGACAAAGTTACCGAGCGGATTCTTACAGCAAGCCACATTTTTAATCTTAACAATGTGCCTTTGAGTTGTTTTTTGTTTGTCATGTGGGCCCAGGCTGAACAAAGCGGCATGCGGTTCATGATAGAAACAACCGGCAGATTAGAGCATTTTGGTGCGAACTGGCCAAGTTGGGAACACCAGTTGGCCACTTTGTGGACCTACTACCGGGGACTAGCTGTCGCGAGGGGGCAAAAGGAAGTATTGCTCGAGCTAACGGGCGAACATAATGAGTGGCAGGTATGCTTTGGCGGCAAAGGAGCTGTCCAAATTATTTGCACATCAGAGGAACGGGGTATGAGGAAACATGTTTATTGATAGAGTGCGCATTACCGTCAAATCCGGTGACGGAGGCCATGGTGCCCGAGCCTTTCGGCGGGAAAAGTACGTTCCGGAGGGTGGCCCGGCCGGCGGTGATGGAGGGCGCGGCGGAAATGTCTACCTCGTGGCGGATGCTAACGCGCACACTCTGATGGATTATCGCTACAAGAAGAATTATCGCGCCGAGGATGGCATGAAGGGCGGCCAGCAAAACCGCCACGGCAAGGCAGGCGAGGACCTCATGCTGCGCGTGCCACCGGGGACAGTTGTTTTCGATCAAGAAACCAATGTGGTTCTCGCCGACCTGTCGCAGCTGGGCGAGTTGGTTTTGCTCTTTGCCGGCGGTCGCGGTGGGAGGGGTAACGCGCGTTTTGCTACCTCGGTCCATCAGGCTCCCACCTATGCCGAAAAGGGTGAGCCGGGGCAGGAACGTGAGATTCGCCTCGAGTTAAAGAGCATTGCCGACGTAGGGCTGGTGGGCTTTCCGAATGCCGGCAAATCTACCTTGCTCTCGGTCGTTTCTAAAGCGCGCCCTAAAGTTGCCGACTACCCATTCACCACCCTCGAACCACACTTGGGGGTAGTGGCCGTCGGGGAGAAAAGTTTTGTTATGGCCGATATCCCCGGTTTAATTGAAGGGGCCCATGTTGGGCAGGGTCTTGGGCACGAGTTTTTGCGGCACATTGAAAGAACCAGAGTTCTCATTCATGTGGTTGATGCTGCCGGCACTGAGGGTCGCGACCCTGTAGCAGACATTGCCACCATCAACAGGGAGCTGGCCAGCTATTCCCCCCTTTTAGCAGAGCGACCGCAGGTAGTCGCTTTGAACAAAATTGACGCCATGGAAGATGAGGAACTGCAAATCCTCATCGCCAAAGTAGAGGCTTTGGGTCTTCAGGTCTTTCCCATTTCCGCGGTCATCGGGGAAGGCGTCATGCCTCTCTTGTATCGGGTCATGGAGTTAGTGGAGGCAGCCCCTGTGCCGAGTATCCATGAAGTGGGCCAATTGCCTGAGCCGGTAGCCGCCGTGCCCCTCTCGGTCAGCGAACAAGATGGGGTCTTTGTGGTGCAAGGTACCGAGGTGGAGAGGCTAATTGCGCGGTGCGACCTTGATGATGATGACTCGGTCATGCGCCTGCAGCGTACACTCAAGCAGCTCAAGGTTTTTGATTTGCTCCGGCAGTCCGGCATTACCGAGGGCGCCCCGGTGCGGATTGGGCAGGCGGAGTTTAATTTTTATGATGAGGAACCCATCTAGGGGAGGTGTGGCATGCGGATAGGAGTAATGGGTGGGACATTTGACCCCATCCACCTTGGGCATCTCGTCACGGCAGAGGCTGCCCGCCACCAGTTTTCGTTGTCGCAAGTGCTGTTTGTCCCCTCGGGGCAGCCCCCTCACAAATTGGGCCGCGCCGTGACCGGGGCCGAGCATCGCTACCTCATGACCTTCTTGGCCATTGCCAGTAACCCCGCTTTTCAAATTTCGCGCATTGAAATCGATCGCCCCGGTCATTCTTACACTTTTGACACCGTTAGGCAACTGTCCACGGAGTTCGGAGCGACGGCTGAGCTGTACTTCATTACGGGTGCTGATGTCATGCGGGACATTCTTTCATGGCATCGTGCCGAAGAGCTGCTGCAGGCCTGTCACTTTGTGGCAGCTAGTCGTCCCGGCTTTACGCTTGAGCACTACCTGGCCAAGGAAGACTTGGCTAGGTTTCGTAGTCAAGGTAATATCCACTTAATTTCGGTGCCCGCCATGGCCATTTCTTCTTCGGACGTGCGGCGGCGAGTAGGGGCCGGGGAATCGATTCGCTATCTCGTTTTGGATGCCGTAGAAAATTACATTTATAAAAACAAACTCTACCGAGCATAGGTGCTTATAAATTTTGGCACTATCTCTAGGGAGCATTTAGGGATACTATTATGTTGAGATAAGCTATGGGAGGCAGAATTTTTATGAACAAGGTGTTGCGATATTTGAGTGCCGCTTTGGGGCTGTTAGTATGTGGCATGGTGGGTACCACTGTTGTTTTACTAAACAGTCTCAGTGTCATTCCCGAGTCCGAAGGCGCCGTCCCTCTCACCCCCCCAATGGTCAATGAGCGAGTGAATGTTCTCGTACTTGGAGTTGACGCTGGGCTTCTCCCAGGTGGGAAAAGGGGGCCGCTACGCACAGATACCATTATTGTCGTGAGTTTTGACCCGGCCACCTCTCGCGTCAACGTGCTATCCATACCGCGTGATAGTCGGGTGAGGATCCCGGGACGGGAGCGGTTAGACAAAATTACGCATGCCCATGTTCATGGTGGCATTAGGTTGGCTGTATCCACCGTGGAACAACTACTGGATTTGCCCATACATTACTATGTGCGTGTCGAGATTGATGCCTTCAGCCAACTGGTCGATGCTATCGGCGGGGTAGACATTTTTGTGGAGAAGAACATGAACTACCGTGATCCATACCAGGATTTAGTTATTAACCTGCGTATGGGGCAACAGACCTTAGATGGCGACAAAGCCATGCAATATGTGCGCTACCGCGGTCCTGATGGCGATATCGGTCGCGTCAAGCGTCAGCAGGCCTTTCTCTTGGCTACGCTCAGAACGGCCCTTCGACCGAGCAATTTGCTAAGAATTAACGAGCTCGTTTCCATTGCCATGAGCAATGTGCGCACCAACATCGATGCTGCGACCGTCCTCCGGCATCTCCCGCAGTTAGACCAAATCGGTCCGAATAAGGTGCAGATGTGGATGATGCCCGGCACTGACGGTTGGATTAATGGGGGGAGTTACTGGCTCCTTGACAATGACGCGTTGGACAATCTCCTTAGCGCGCATTTTTGGCAGAACAGTCTGGAGGAGACTAAAGAAGTTACCGTGATGATTCGTGATGCCACCGGCAATGCTGCTGGGCCGCGCGTCGCGCAGGTGTTGCGCCGGCGGGGCTTTAACGTCATCGGGCTAGAGACCGTGCCCGAAACGGTGGAGAAGACACGAATTACCGCCCATCAAAGGCGGGACGTGGCCGGTCAGATGGTTTTTCGTGCCCTCGGTCAGGGGCAGTTGGTCAGCGAGGCCGGCGCCCGCAACAGCGATGTGACTATCGTCTTAGGGCTTGACTATTTCAGATAGGAGGAGTAGACATTAGCGCACTCGAAGTTGCGCGGCTCGCCGCGGCACTTACCCTCGATAAAAAGGGTCTCCGGCCCATTATCTTAGATCTCAGAGCAGTATCGGTGGTCACTGACTACTTTGTAGTGGTGAGTGGAAGTTCGGGCACGCATACGCAAGCTTTAGCGGACCATGTAGTAGATGGGCTCTCGCTAGCTGGCGCTAAGCTGCAGGGCAAGGAGAGCGACCCTTTTGGCAAGTGGATATTGCTCGACTATGTGGCGGTGATAGTCCATGTGTTTGACGAAGAAACGCGAGATTTCTACAACCTAGAGAGACTGTGGGGCGAAGCCGCGAGTGTGACGCTATGACCGGTGCCTATGGTTCGATGGCCTCGGTCTACGACGAGTGGATGCGCCACCTCGACTACTCTGCCTGGTGGCACTATCTGCGCACCACTTTCGCCATAGGGGACAGTCAGTCCATTTTGGAGCTAGGTTGTGGCACGGGCAATCTCACCAAAGAAATTGCCAAGGACGGGCATGCGGTGCTCGCCTCTGATTTGTCATGCGCCATGCTCACCCAGGCTGAAGCCAAGCTCCGCGACAGAAAAAATGTGAGCTTCATGTTGCTTGATATGCGTAGCCTGCCGAAGGCGCTTGGGAGTTATGACTTCATCGTGGCGGCTTGCGATGCAGTTAACTACCTGAGGAGCTATGACGAGCTAGAGCAGTTCTTGCATGGCGCAAGGGCCTTGCTAAAACCACATGGCCTCCTGCTTTTTGACGTTCATGGTCCCGGCCGCATGGCAGAATTCAGCGAGCGACCTGAGCGAAACCGTGTCGGGGTTAAGAGTTGCTACCTCTGGAGCGTCGCCCTCCATGACACACTCATCACCCATAGACTGACCGGATTTTTACGCAGCGAGGATAATAGATGGTCTCGCTTCGACGAAATACACCTCCAGCGTTATTTCACGCCGACAGACATAGCCAAAGCGGCCACGAGCGCAGGGTTTACACACGTTCAGGTTTATGATTTTCTATCCGCAAGCCAGCCACACGAAAAGAGCAAGCGGTTGCAGTTCTCTTGCTCGGCCGACTAGCTGTAGGCCGCATCTGTTTGGTTCTACAACTCAACGCAGACTTACCTGCCATACTTCAGATCACATCCGATAGTGGGGCTCCTTGCTATAGTTGGATCCAATATAGGTGTTTTTTGGCTGATGAGTGCGCTAAAGCAGTTCCGCTCCTAGTTGGGGGGTATATTAGGAGGGTTTTCGTAGCGACACACCAATGGTGTGTCGTCTGTTTTGTCATCCAAAAAATGGCCCACCCTCCTTCCTGTCGTACATTCTGGATTTCATTTAGCTCCACTCAATCCGCGGTTTGTCTAGCGTTATGGTGGCATTTTCTCAGTCCCTCACAGGGTGATAACCTCAGTGCGACAAAAATTTAACAAATATTGCATTGACATCGAGGGGGGGGGGGTGATAGAATTGCAACAAACAGGTAGTCATTGCTAAAAAAAGACGGGGGTACGGTTGTCTAGAGTCATTGTGGCGACGGTTGCCTGAAAAATTAAAGGAGGGTTAACGTTAATGCAAGGAAGATTCCCCTGCAATAACTGTTTTATTGAGCACCTGCTAAGACTATAGTCCGCACTTTGGGCTATAAAAGAGTATTTCTACTGTCTTTTGCTTGATTTTACGCCCCAGAGTAGGGGGCTGCCCCCACAAATTTTGCGAACAGGTTTCTGCAGTAGAATCAATTATGCAAGAAAGAAAAGGGAGGAGATTGCATGAAAGCGTATTTGGTGGTTGCCCTGTCATTGGTAATGGTGGCAAATGCCATCATGGCTCCTGTTGTTAGAGCTGAGGCAGCCGTAGGGGCGGCTAAGTGCCTCATCGCATCTCTGCTGGACAGCAGTACATATCTGGCTATTAGGGAGTCGCTCAGCCGTGAGGGTACAATACTAATGGAACCACGTATTGCACACCAGGGTGAAGTTAATATCATTGCGTTTGCCACTAACAACCCGGATTTGCCCACAGTGTTGGTGATTATGGATGAGGCCCGCCAAGTACGTGATGTAATAGCAGTGCAAAAGGGTGGAGCGCAATCAGGAAACGAAGTGAGTGTAAGCAGCGCTCCCAACGGACTAACAGCGGTTAGCCTCCTCACTGGTGTTGCCAAGCATGTCGTAACCACGAGTCCGGAGTTGCAGGGGGCTCAAGCTGGCTTTTTTGTCGTCATCTCTGGGGTAGTACTATGGCAAGTGATACAGTGGATGGTGATGTATCAGATAGGCCAGCACAGTTGGGTGGCAGCTGGAGTGCTCACTATTTTATGGGGGACCGCGGTCTGGTACATCGACCAACATGGCAATATTAGCGACCAGGTGATATGGAAGTTTCACACCGAATACGTTTCGCTAGGGAATGCTGTTGTTCATGTATGTCCACATACCGGACTGGTCACTGTACCATGAGTAGAGGGGCCGAGATTTAGGAGGTGACTTTATTAATGGCAATCGGTACGTGGCGCATGGAGCTAGAATTATCGCAGGTATTGTTGATGGTGATAGGTGCTGGCGCTTACTTCTTCCTAGCAGTCTTGCTCATAAGATGTCTGGTAATTTTTGCTCAAACTAAGTTCAAGGCCCTCCATGCCCGTGGGGGTGTGGAGCCAGACGTGAGCGCTGTCAAGAATTTTGAGGAAAAGAGGCGTGGAGATGCAGCATGGAAACACGCCACCTCGCTTTGGGTGGGGGGCAATGCGATGGTTATAGCGATAGAGAGGGACTTAGTCGAGGCAGCCGTTCCTTGGCATGAGCTCTTAATGGTAATTGGTGTTGGCACGATAGCTTTCATGGCGACTGAGCTAACGTGGGCGTTGTGTAGCAAAGCGATTTCTAGGATACGGGCACTACGATCAAAGGGATCAACTACTAATTGAGCGGTTGCCGTGTACCTCGAGTAGACCAGCCCCAAACTCAAGCACCTCGATGGCACGACAATTGAGCCTTTGGTGTTTGGGCTAATGTGCTCTGCAGGCGCTCTCTGCAACTGGCTCGCCGTGATCGCCCAAGCGGCAAGGGGCAAGGTCGCCAATGGATCTGGCACAATCAAGTTTCAGTCGTGCTGAGGCAGCGGCGAGACTTGACCACATCAGAGGATCACCCATTTTCCCTTGTTTCTGAGCGCAGATGGATCTGCCGTGGTACAGAAGAATTAGGGTGTCTAAATCGTCCTGCTCTGGACAGTTCAGTGCCTCGGCATAGCACTCGTCAGCACGGGTTATTTGGCCAAGCCAAAAATAAGTGGACCCGAGCAGGTTTAGCGTTAGCCTTCTCGCCCCGCTCAGTTCCGGGAATGCGGCAATGGCACTAATGGCACGATGACCCAGCTCAAGTACCTGTTCATCTAGACCGCTACTATGCTCCACCCACGCCATGACCTCATGATAATGTGCCCTGGTCTCTATTGTTGCCTGTTTATGTATGGCCTCGCGTTCATCAGTCAAAAAATATGCAAGCCGTTTCCCCTGTCAAGCCTCATCACTCTCCTTGAGTGACATATGTCGCAAAATCGGACTTGTGTCGCAATCTCGGGCTTTTTATTAGGATTTGGTTTATTTGGGATACCAATCGGCCCGTATATAACTCCTCTTGTTATATTTGCACCAGTGCTTGTTAACGTCATCGCTATAGTAATAAATAAAAAAAGGAATTAATAATAAAGATGAGATGTAATTTTTTGATGCAATTTTGATAGCTGCAGGCAAGGATCTGACTTTGCCAACGGTTCAAGTTATAGTTGCTGGTATGATGGTAATGATGACAGCGCTTGTGTGGGGGAGACGACCAGTAGCTGGCTCGGTAGATCTCGAGGGAGCCACCGGGGTTTGGTATCAAGGAAACTGTTAGTTTAGCGCAGGAGAGCCCATGGTTACCATTTTGTGTAAGCACTTCGTGAGTGATTGCGGCGTGTTGACAGCGTAGCGATGCTCGCGTATAATGACAAAGGTAGCGACCGCACACATCGTACAATGGGGCATTAGCTCAGCTGGGAGAGCGCTTGACTGGCAGTCAAGAGGTCAACGGTTCGATCCCGTTATGCTCCACCAAAAGAAATAGGAACACCAAGGACTTTTCGTCCTTGGTGTTTTTTGTTTCGCGCCGAAGTCCCAAAAGTTCTAACACGAGCATTCAGCATTTGGGGAAAGAAAGCGTAAAGTAGTACCCATCTTGCCTTGCGGCCTTGTTTTTTGTGCGCCCGTCAGCCTGCATACTGCGGTTCCGGAGAGCCGCCATCACGGTCGTATATGAGCTAGCGTCACGGTGAAAATGAGCCACTGTCACGGTACAAGTGAGCCACTCGTCTTTGTATGAAACCTGTGTCAACTTATTTAAAAATCTTACCGAACAGAACTGATCACTCATTTAGCAGGACTTATGCAGTTGAAGGATAAAAATCCCAATCTCATAACTTAAGTTCTAAAGATTTTGGCCATAATTTTTTAATTCGCCTTGCAAAGCGCCGGGTTGCTATGTCAAAATAAACTTGGATTATTTGGTTGCTACAGTTGATCCGACAATCGGCGTTGAAAAAGTGCCTAATCACTTCGCAGAGGGACGGGACTTGTTCGGCGCCTTCTTTATTGAACTCCCAGACTGCGAAGCAAATAAGAGTTTTTGCAGTGAACACCAGTTCCAAGTGTGCTTGGTGGCCTGCTTTAGATTGTGCGTAGCAGGATGTTAAGCCCAGATTTTGCTTAACGGTACGGTAGAAAACTTCGATTCTCCATCGTTTTGCGTAGGCGAACGCAGCCTCGTGTGGGGCATCAGCGTGGTTACTAATCAGTAGGAACGAATCTAAACGTCGCCGCTGCTTCTTCCTCCTGAAGAAGACTATATTCTGTTGCTTGCTTTTGATGTGTGACAGCAATGGCTGCAACGGGAACAAATTTTTGCCTGGTAATGGGCTTGCCCTTACGAATTAACGTTTCATACGGCACTTTCAAATAAATTCCAGGGATGCTTATTACAGTTCCCTTGCTAATAGCTCTCAAACGAGGATAGATTTCTTGTGGCAACAGCCTTGGGTTTAATTTAACATAGGTTTCCTTTTGCCGCTGCGGATCGTAAACCAGACGGTACAAAACTGTGTTTCTTTTGGCCTTTGTAACCCAGTCGAAATTGTTGTCTTCAAGCCACTGGAAGAATTTCTTACATAGAAACCAGCGATCCATCGCTACCCACAGCCGAGCCTTATTAAACTTGCGAAAATCCGCCAGCATCTCTTTAGCAAGATCAAGTTTGGTTCGTTTTTCATTACTGTCATCCGCCTTGACCCAAAAACGCCATGACATCGGATACTCTAGACCGTTTTTAAGAACAGCCAGTGTCGTTACAAGGTTCATGCACCACACATGACGTTTGTCGGAACTATCAAATAGCCAGCACAAAAAGGGGATCTTTTCCCCATAGGGGTGTTCAGCCTTTGTGTCATCCGAAGCAATAACGTCTCCGTCCGTCATACGGCTTTCTGGATTTTCCTGTAACCTAGCAAGACGACCAAGGGAGAATGCAAGCCACGAAACAGGCTTTGAAAGAAACCGACTAAAAGCGCTTTGCGTAATTTTCTTCCCCGACAGGAGTTGCTATAGAAATGGGGCATCTTCTGAAAACTTAGCATTTTGGTTAGCAGAACCGGCATATCCAATCAAGCCGCAAATGTAAGCAAACGCGAGAGCCCAAGCTGCAAGTCTAGCAGGAATTCCCGCGCCGCGCCCATAGTCTTTGTTCTCAAAGGTTGGTTTACATACTCCATTCACACGCATCACCCATATCGATAATGTAACGGTAATTAATACCATCCACTTCAATTGTGGGGGCTTTTCGGAAATGTCAAGGTTATTTCTGGAGGTTTGAGCTATTGTGCGAGATATTTTTCTTGCATTCAGTTTCTATATATTTACATCAACTGCATAAGTCCTGTCCAATAGAAGTCTGTGATTATCAGCCTTGTGCTAGGAGGTTGCCATGCGCCGTTTAATCATCGTTCTCGCCTTGGTGTTGTTGCTTACTGCCTGTGCAAGGGTTGCCCCCCTGATAACAGTGCAACTGAACTCCCCTTGAAAGACGTCAGGGTTCTTCAAATTGCATTCTACGGCGAAGGTATCAATATCAGGTGGGATCCGGCGAAGACAAAGGAGTTCCCGATATTTTCATGTAGATTGGTGTCCATTATTCTCAGCGACAAACTGACACCGCACGCGGTTGCACTCTTGCCTTCGGGCTGGCAGTACTGGGAACGGGGAAACTATGGCAATCTGCCAAGTATCGAAATACGTAACCCGGACTTAGAAAGCCTGATGTTAGATATCCCCGATTGGCTAAAGGACAGTGAGGGGAGACCCATTGAAGGCCAGGGCAAATTGGTTTTTCCTCCTGAGCACCTTATCTCCCTTTTCCCACAGGGGCATGGACCAATGGCATATGGCCTGGGTGGGTCGTTTCCAATGGCACAGGGTGAAGGCCTATCGGTGAAGCTTCATTGGCCATTCAAACCGTCTTCGGTTGAGTCGGTAATTACGTCAGCGTTGTCCAGTATCAGGCATACACTCCGGTGGGTAGCAGAGGACGAAATAGTCCTTACGGTAATGGATCGTGCAAACTTTTCCCTTGACTTTAGGGAACTGGAAGACATCTATGGCTGGAGACTGGAGTGGGCTTTCGGATCTGATAGAGTTCGCTTTCCGGACTTCAAAACCTATACTCTGCTCCGAAGCATCAATCTGACTACAGGAGCCGAATCCCAGTATACCCTTTCTCCCGCTGTTAGCGGAGCCTGGCGCGTCTGCCCGGATCACAAGTTGCTAACGGCATACCGTAGCTACTATCCAGGCGGGGACTATAACCACGGGCTGCGCTACGACTTCGTAATTGACTTATCTACGGGCTTGGTTGTATCGTATGAGCCCATAATCTCATGGTGGTGGACCAAAGGCATGAAGGAGGCGAAGGCGCTCATAGAGCCTCATCTCCCTGATGGCCACGCACTTGACTATAGCATCTCTCCGTCAGGTACGAAGGCTGCTGCAATCCATAATTCTTCAGGTGTCGGAAATGTAGCCTATATCCTTGACGTAAATCTCGGTCAAGTTGTTGTGCACGACATAGGTTCTTACAACCATACGCTGGAAGAGCGCCATGTCTTACGCTGGTCATATGATGAAAGGTATCTGGTCTATGGGACATCGGAGTCGGAAAAGATGTTAATCTATCGGATCGATGTGGTCACCGGTGAACGGACACTTATCACCGGCCCCGCCCGTGATGCCTTCCGCGGTCTTTTGCGCGATGTTTCTACTGTTAGCTATCATATCGTAGTCGGAGACAAGGTGCTCGATTTTGACGGGAACGTAGTCCTTGATCTTACTGGTTCCTATGTTGATGCCTGGATAAGCCCTGAAAGGTTCATTGTAGACGGCAGGATACATGACATTTCTACGGGGATAGCAACTGGTAGCAGGTTCCCAGGCAGGGTGTTTCACTACGATCCACAGAGTAATACGGTTTTTATCCTGGATTCCCGCCAACTCATAACGAGGCGGGTGGGTCAACCCCTAAGCATTTATAGATTACCTTATCGACTACGGCTTGTTCAGCGAGAAAACGTCTGGCCAGCTTTGCTTCAGCCGCTGAGGCTGGAATTGGTGTCAAAACGGACAGCGCTTCTTGGCAAAGATTGAGCAGTATCGCTAGCTTAGTATCGCATTCTTGTGCTTTGGCGCGATAGAGAACATTGGTTCTAAAATCGGGCTCCAGTGCTTCAGCCAAAGGTTGCGAGCGCTTATTCTCTGGCATAGCTCTTACTGCTTTGACCAGCACGTCGTAAGCCAAAGACATACGTCAATCCTTCTTGATGTTACTCATAAAGAGCGTTGTGTCCACCCTTTGCTCGCCCAGTGCTATCCCGGCTTTCCCGGCGAAACTATGGAGCAGCCCGATAAACTGACCAAACAAGAGGTCGTCCTTACCGGGGTTTTCGCGGCAATACCGATAAACTCTTTCTCTAAAGTAGTAGAGTGTTCTTTCGGCAAGGTTAATCTCGCCCAGCGTGCGTTGCCCAGTAGCATAATTAACAAGGTAGTCAAAGTGGAAATCGTCGATAATCTCAAGGTCGCTACAGTTTTTCATATGCTTGATGTACTCCAACGACAGCATAATATTCACCGGGAAGTTAGGCTTGCCGGTCGTCCCATATAAGACCGCAAAAGGATCCTCGTCTATTTTATAGAAGACCTACTCGTAGAAGATTGGCGCCCAAGATTTATAGAGCTTTTCACGAATCTTAGGGCTCATCCACTGAGTGCTTTCAAGCAGGGACTGTTGGACGTGGTTGGCATTAGCTCTAAACAAGGTTATCCCACCTTTTTATGCTGTTTATGGTGAATGCTTCTACAACAATTATAGCATAAAAAAAGTCGAAATACCTAGCAGTATCAATGGGCCTTAAGCTAATTTTACTGATGCTGCAATCACGGCTTAGGCAAGAGTTATTGCAGTGGAATAAATAATGAATAACAACATTTCGGGATGGCTTTAAATGAGCACAATAGGCCAAAAAATGCGAAGGGAGTTGCGGTATGATGACAATTGTCGAAAATGAAGAGAAGCTTTTTGAGGAGTGGAAACTAAAACGACCAGGGCTAATAAAAGATGGTGTTGTCAATGAAGAGACATTCTCTAAATCAAAAATAAAAATCCTCTACTTGCTAAAGGAAGTAAATGGGGGTGTAGACTGGGATTTGAGAAAGTTTATATCTGAGGGAGCTCGGACGCAAACATGGGATAATATTGCCCGTTGGACATATGGTATTCAAAATTTAGGGAAAGAGGTTGCTTGGAGCGAGATAAGTAGTTTCTTACTGGAATGGCGAAAAGAACAAATCAGTAGCATTTGTGCAGTAAACTTAAAAAAAATTTCCGGAGGGCATACCACAGTAGCCAATAAGTTGTATGCGATTGCCATTGAGGACAAAGATCTTCTTAAAAAACAACTAGAGTTGTATGGGGCAGACGTAATCATATGTTGTGGTTCAAGTGTCGGTGACCTCTACACAAATTATTTGTATAAAGAAGAAAACCAGCAGTGGAGAACTACCACCCGAGGGGTACGATATTGCACTAAAGGTGATTCGCGTTTTGTAATTCAGTATGCGCATCCGGAGGCAAGAGTGAATGACAGCCTTTTATACTATGGGCTAATTGACGCAGTCAAAGAAATATACGGGGGCGGCTCCCCTGTTCAGCAATATCCTGTGCAGTAGGCATGGGCGTTCTACCGCCAAGCACACCAGCGGAGCAACCTATTTGCAAGAGGGTAACTGGGTGTCAGTCGAAATGTTGATCCGGCTTTGGCCGTAAGCGAGCACTAGAGGACCAATCGGCTTTAGGGGGGACCTGCAGTGCAGTTACAGCAGGCGCTGCTTTGTTTCTGCGGTAGTGTATGTTGCAGCATTCTACGGCATGGTAGCGATTTATCTTTCGTTCAAGCTACGCCTTCAGATGATGGCTAGTGATGATGGGGCATTGATCGGCGGCGTTATAAGACAACTTGTGTTCGGAACTGTCCCAGAGGGACGGAGGACCGCGACATCTTCGAGGTCATTCCCCTTAAGGCGAAAAGGTTTGTCACAGCATGCTACGCCGGCATTGATGACTACGCTTTTTGTGGTGGCTCCAGCAGTTGCGTTTGTCCTGTTGGGCAGAAAAAGGGGAGCGTGGTTCTATGCCATAAAACTGCTATGGGTGTGTCTGTTCTATAGGACGGTAGTCTTATCATTCCGAACACATACGCACGCTAATGCTTGGGTGACCGTTTTTGTTTTCGTAGTGGTGACTTCTGTCGTAGGCTTGTTTAGTAAGCGTGAGCATGGCGATATACTGTTTTTCCTGCTCAGTTATAAATGGACAGACTTGCTCGGGTCAATTCTCCATGGAGTGGTTCTGGAACCTGCTATAGAAGAGCTCTACTTTCGGGGGGTACTTCAGACTACACTGGCTATTACACACGGCATTGGAGTATCAGTTATTGTCACCACCATTTTGTTCTCGTTAAGCCATCCTCCCCGGAAGAGATGGTGGGCATTGTTCGTCGGCGCCTCGGTGTCGGGGGTATATGCCTACACGGTAGTATTGTCCTGGCAGTTATGTTGCATGCAGTAGTCAATGCTACTGACGCACTGCACTTTATCCGGGATGTATCTGTAATGAAGGCAGAAGGAAGGGTCAGGCTATGGAAGCAGTAATCCAGGTCTCAAACCTCTCCAAGGCCTACGGGTCTGTGGTAGCTCTTGAGCGAGTATCTTTTTCCGTGCAAAACGGCGAGATTTTTGGATTCCTAGGCCCAAATGGGGCCGGGAAGACCACTATGGTAAATATCCTATCCGCACAGCTAACCCCTTCCAGCGGGGTAGCTAAAGTCATGGGCCAAGACTGTGCGGCAAGTGCACGAGCGGTTAAATCACTAATTGGAGTAGCTTCCGCCAATCCAAGGGCGCTTTACTGGCGTCTAACCGGTGAGGAAAACTTGAAAAGACTGCTTCCTCTCTATTATCTAAAACGAGGCGAAGGATGCCGCAGGATAGAAGCGCTTCTAAGACAAGTGAGCCTATACGATTGTCGGCATCAGTTGGTAGGAAACTATAGCACCGGGATGAGGGCTAGGCTGATGTTGGCTAAGGCTATGTTACACGACCCTCCAGTCCTCATTCTGGATGAACCCTGGGCTACACTTGACCCAGAGGGGCGGGTAGAACTTACTGAGTACCTGCGCGCTATGGCCAGAGACAGCAAGAAGACAATTCTGGTTTGTGCACACGACTTAGCTTTAATGGAACGGATATGTAGCCGGGTTGCTGTGATACACCGTGGTAAGATTCTCTTTCAGGGAACTATTGATAATATGCGGGAACAGCAGGGACTCGGGCACGTGTTGGAGATAGATATTGTCGAAGGGGCAGAAGCAGCGACACTGGTCGAACAGTGTGCGGGGGTGTTCGACCTCTATAATCTTGATGCAGGGAGGCTTCGCATAGTGACTCCGGATCTATCCTCTGCCTTGCGCTTTATAAATTCTATACCCTGCGACAGAATAAGCGCTGTTACAATACGGAGGTTCTCTCTAGAGGATGCGTACCTGTTAATTATGCGCAACAGTAGAGGAGCAGCCATATGAAGAGAGCGCTTGACGAAGTCCGTATTATCTTTGCGGTCGCCTGGTACAACCTCAAATTAACATATCGGTATCCGGCTAATGTATTCTTCGCCATCGCCATGCCCATAGTGTTCGTTGCAGTAGGAGCGATTTTTGCCCCCCTGGTCGGCTCAGACGAACTGGTGATGTTTACCGGGGGTGAAGCAAGTCTGCCCCTCTATATGGCAGCGGGGCTGATGATGTGGCTAATCTCTAATAGTAGCGCCGGTTTAGCAAAGGCCGTGGAAATGGAGATATCCTGGGGGACGCTATCCTCAAACCTGCAGACCCCAGCGCCGCTAGCATCCATTTTCGCTGGGTTGGCCTTGTCGAACTTATTGTATGGGGGAACGATGAGCGCGATTATAGCAGTTCCTCTTCTGATGTTAGTGCCGGTTCAGTACCCCCAACTACTGGCAGTTAACACCGCCCTAGCCATTGTGTTGTTCCTAGGGGTGGGGATGATTTATGCGTCTCTGGCGCTACTCTGGAAGAAAGTGTCCGGTGTGATACAGGTTCTGTCTTTTGTGGAGCAGTTCTTTTGTGGCGTCTTTCTTCCTGTGAGGCTTATTCCTGTGGGCCTAAGGTGGTTTGCCTATGCTTTGCCCCAAACCTGGGCAATCGATGGTGTGCGCTCTGCTCTGCTCGGGGTTGAGCCCATCGCCACGCGTATCATGGGCACGGTAATTCTGCTTGTGTTGGCTACGGCGACCAACACTGCGGGTCTTATATTGCTAAAGAGAGCGGAGAGAGTTGCCCGGGCTCGAGGCATTTCCGATAGCTATTAGTACTGCTAATTCTTCTATCGTTTTTCGCGAAGGATGCACTGTTACTGTTAACGCGCGATTTCCCTAGAGTTCTTACCGTGGGGTTTTGACCAGATTTGCTCGCGCAGGTTGTGCTTGACACTCTGCATCAGCTATAAAGCACAACTCATGGGCATACGGGTAGAGTATGTGGGCCCACGGTATACAAGCCAGACCTGCCTACGATGTAAGGAACTACACAAGGCCAAGGATTGGGACTATCGGTGTTCGTGCGGATATAGGACGCACCGGGATAGACTAGGCGCAATAAACATACTCTCCGCGCCTATGATAGGTGGTAATAGCCCGTCAGCCTAAGATGTTACATGCACTGTCTTGGGAAGGGCTGATGGCACAACCCTTAACCTAGGGTCACACTCGCTGGACAGAAACGGCCCGGCGTTTAATCACCTACAAAAACTCAATACGCCTTGCGGGTAAATGTCGGTTGGCGGAATAGTATTGACATACGCATAATATCCTGACTTTTGCAGTTCCCACAAAAATTTAGGCCGCAAGGTCCTTGTGCAGCAAGGACCTTGCGGCTTTTTTGCTCTACAATTAGTTGTTGCAGAACAAGGCCTTTTTCGAGGCCCCTAAAATCTTTTTGATGTCGCCTAAGCTGAGATACTTGCGGCTTAGGTCTATGTCTAGGGTCGAGGAAACCGCTCTGGTGATCTCGTCGGCGTGGTCAAAGACATACCAGTTTTCTTCTAACCGACTGCCGGAAGCTTTGTTGAGGCTCTCTACTATCTTGGCGATTGAATATTTGTTGCCTAGGCTTTGCGCTAACAGCGCATTAACTCACGTAAAATCTTACCGAGGGGTGCTATTTGACAAAGTAAACAACCCTTTGATTGTTACGTGGTTGCAGTAAGTCTTGCTCGGTCTCGGTTGCATTTAGTCTTTCAAGTAGGGTATTGCTGTTTTCCTTATCCCCTGCGAAGATAGTATCCCGACTTTGACAGCCCCGCGCGAAAAAAGGGCCGCAACACCCTTATAAATACAGGGTCTGCGGCCTTGGTGCGTCGACACAAATGTGTAGGGGAATGATCATTTTTTGACCGCTGCTAAAATATTTTTTTACCTCGCCTAACCGAAGCCTTTTCTTGGTAAAGTCGATGCCGAGAGAGTCCCCAACGAGGTCTGAAATATTGGCTGGCGACCTCGGCGGTTGTGGTTACGACCTGGGAGGGTCGGCGCGCCGTGTCACGCCGCTACCTATGGAAAATCGGCACGGCGTTACCCGGGGGGTTGTAGCGCCGGCACACGGGCCGGCGACCTCGGCGTGTGCCCGGCATGGGCGTTATCTCTAGGGTGGAAGTCCCGAACGGTGAAGGTAGCAGTAACCGTAGCTTAAGGCAAGGGTGTCCGTGGTGACACGGAATCTGAAGGAAGCCGAAGGCTTTC
>Ga0208735_100137_pt1 | contig 42555 bp, 36 predicted proteins | sample Subbio12Aug_8Aab_FD_184829 | JGI IMG/M metagenome (GOLD analysis project Ga0208735, IMG submission 184829) | Serpentinite rock and fluid subsurface biosphere microbial communities from McLaughlin Reserve, California, USA - CR12Aug_8Aab (SPAdes) | ecosystem: Environmental > Terrestrial > Deep... | reverse complement strand
GCCCGGTCATCAACAGCGGAAAGTCCCGCCTGCGTCTGCAAGAGCGCCGCTTCGGCCTGCGCTACAGCAAGATCGAGCGGCCCGGTGTCGAGCACCGCGATCACACTCCCGGCGCGCACCGTTTGGCCATCCGCGACACGAACTTCGGCAAGCGTCCCGGCGACGGGGGGAAACACGTCGCCTCGCGAGCCCGACTCCACCCGGCCCGGAGCGGTCACCGTCACCGTGAGATCCTCCACCATGGCTGTGGCAACATCTACCTCGGCGGCGGGCCTATTCGCCCCCACCGTCACCGCCGCGGCCACACCTCCGACTACTACAAGCGCAGCCACTAAACCGATCACCTTCGTCTTGGGCGACACTGGCATCCCTTCGCTCTGGGTGACGCGTCCTGCGCGCGACACTCCAAGGTATGTACCTCATCCAACAGCAGACCCTACGCCGAAACCCGGGTGTCGCCAAACAGCAAGCGCCCCCGATCACGCTCTATCCCGGTCGCTTCTCACGCGCTCTAGACGCCTTCCGGCTTATCGAATCCGAGCAGCGCCGGTAGCTCACAAATCGACTCGATCGCATGATCCGGACCGGCGGCGATGAGGGTCTTGGCCGGAAACGCTCCCCACAGTGCGGCAACTGAAACCGCCCCGCCCGCCTGGGCCGCCGCGATGTCGTGAGGACTGTCACCTACGTACACGGTGTGAGCAAGCTCCACGCCGAGTAACGCCGCGGCGTGCGCGAGCGGATACGGATCGGGCTTGTGAACGCTCACGTCATCGGCGGTGACAACCGCGCGGAAGTACCGCCGGATGCCAAACCGCTCAAGACCGCGATGCGCCATCGGAGAACCCTTCGAGGTGACCACTCCCATGGGAACCCCTAGCTCAGCAAACCGATCAAGTACCGCGTTCGTGCCGGAGAACACCCGTGCCAGCTCATCGTGGTGAGCGGCGTTGTGCGCACGATAGACCTCGAGGAGCTCCTCGGCGTGCCCAGGCGCGATCTCTCTGAGCTGCCGGGCAAGCGGCATCCCCATATCACGCAGGAGAAACTCGTCGGGTAGCGTCTCGCCGAGCACCACAAGCGTCGCATGCCTAAACGAAGTCAAGATGAGATCAAGCGTGTCGAGCAAGGTGCCATCAAGGTCGAAGAGAACAGCCTCCACGACCCGTGAGCCCACCTTGCCCTCCATCACTCCCGTTCCTCGAGATCCTCAAACTCCTCGCTGGCGAGCGCCTCGGCCTCGGCCTCCCGGTCGACGGTGCTCATCGGCCTGGGCGCGGACCCTGGTTCGCCCACACCATGTGAAGCCGCGTGCTCGTCAAGGAGCGTGCCCTGTCCTTCAGCCACCCCGCGAACCGTCCTCATCTGACCCGCCGACACTCGAGCGATCGCCCGAACCTTGTCGTTCTCCGAAACGTTCATCACTTTGACGCCCTGTGTCGAACGACCGAGTCGTGAGATATCCCGCGCGCGAACCCTAATTACCACGCCTTCCTCGGAGATCAACATCAGTTCGTGCTCGGGCTGAACGATCTTCATCCCGGCGAGCGGCCCCTTCTTCGCAGTGACCTGGATCGTCTTAACCCCCATGCCTCCGCGCTTCTGGATCGGGTACTCGCCTGCTGGCGTACGCTTGCCGTACCCCCGCTCGGTCACGACAAAAAGCTCGCTCGTCTCCGGAGCGATTTCCATACCGAGAACCGCGTCGTCGCCCTTGATTGCCATACCCTTCACGCCGGTCGTGTCCCTGCCCATCGGGCGGGCGTCAGCCTCGTCCCACATGATCGCCTTGCCCGAGGTCGACACCATGATGACGCGCTGCCCCTGCCCCACGCGGCGGACCGAGATCAGCTCATCGCCGTCTCGCAGATTGATGGCGATGATCCCGTCTCGGCGTGACCGGTCATACGCCGACATCGCTGTTTTCTTACACATCCCCTTCTTGGTGGCGAACAGCAGGTAGTCCTCGGCGTCAAATCCCCTGGTGTTGATGACGGCCGCGATGCGCTCGTCGGTGGCAAACGGCAGAAGGTTTACGATCGCCGTGCCTCGCGCATGCCGGGAACCGACCGGGAGTTCGTGCACCTTGAGTCGGTACACCTTGCCCGCCGAGGAGAAAAAGAGCACGTAATCGTGGGTCGAGCTGATGAAGAGATGCTCGACGAAATCGTGCTCGCGCAGATTCACGCCGGCGACCCCTTTGCCGCCGCGCTTCTGCTGACGATACGTCGCTACCGGCAGCCGTTTGACGTAGCCGGCCTTCGTAATCGTGACCACCATGTCTTCCTCGGCGATGAGATCTTCCACGTCGAGATCGTGGGCGACTCCAGTTATCTCGGTTCGCCGGGCATCAGCGAACTTCGCCCGCACCTCCCCCATCTCGTCCTTGATGATCTGCAGCACGAGCGAAACGTCTCCGAGGACTTTTTGGTGCCAGGCGATCTTCTCTCGCAACTCGGCCAGCTCGCCGTCGATCTTGCCCCGCTCGAGGCCGGTCAGGCGACGCAAGCGCATCTCGAGAATCGCGTCGGCTTGCGTTTCTGATAACGAAAAGCGCCCAATGAGCCGCTGCCTAGCCTCAGCGTCGTCCGCCGAGGAGCGAATAATCTTGATGACCTCGTCGATATTGTCGAGAGCGATGACGTAGCCCTCGAGGATGTGCGCCCGTTCCTCGGCTTTGCGCAGCTCAAAACGAGTCCGCCTCGTGATGACTTCTTTTTGAAACTCGATGTAGTGCGAGAGGATCTCCCGCAGCGTGAGTGTTCTAGGAACGCCATCGACGAGGGCAAGCATGTTCATCCCGAAACTCGTCTGCAGCGGTGTGTGTTTGTAGAGCTTGTTGAGCACCACCTGGGGCACACAAGCTTGCTTGAGCTCGATCACGACGCGCATCCCCTTGCGGTCGGATTCGTCTCGCAAGTCTGATATCTCGGTCAGCTTCTTCTCCCGGACAAGATCGGCGATCTTTGTCACGAGTTTCGCTTTGTTAACGGCGTAGGGTATCTCGGTGATGATGATGCGGGTGCGCCCGGTCGAGGTCTGCTCGATGTGCGCTTTGCCTCTCACCTTGATCGACCCTCGGCCTGTCGAGTACGCGTCAAGCATGCCGTCGGTGCCCATAATGAGACCGCCGGTCGGGAAGTCCGGACCCGGCAATACCGCCATCAGCTGCTCAATAGTCGCCTCAGGGTTGTCGATGAGCAGGTTGGCAGCATCGATGACTTCACCCAAATTGTGCGGCGGAATGTTGGTCGCCATACCTACGGCAATGCCCGCGCTACCGTTTACCAGCAGATTTGGGAATCTGCTTGGAAGCACCTTGGGCTCGGAGAGCGACTCGTCGTAGTTGGGACCAAAGTCCACGGTCTCCTTGTCGAGATCACGCAGCAACTCCATCGATATCTTCTGCAGCCGCGCCTCCGTGTAACGCATCGCCGCCGCAGAGTCACCATCAACGGAGCCAAAGTTGCCGTGCCCGTCGACGAGAGGCGCGCGCATCGCGAACGTCTGCGCCATTCGTACCATCGTGTCGTAGACGGCAGCGTCCCCGTGCGGGTGGTACTTGCCGATGACCTCACCGACCGTCCACGCCGACTTCTTGTACGCCCGCCCTGGAGTGAGGCCCGACTCGCTCATCGCGAAAAGAATTCGCCTGTGCACGGGCTTCAGGCCATCGCGGACATCTGGCAGCGCGCGCGAAACGATGACGCTCATCGAGTACTCGAGGAAGCTGTCTCGCAGCTCTTTTTGGATCTCTATCGGCAGTACTGTGCTTTCCGCTATCTCATCCGACACCTAAAGCACTCCTTGATTTCGAAGACTACGGCCGCCAAGCCACACTCCGAGCGCGACGAGCCCGATGCCCATCAAGCTCACGATCCCTGAACCCATCCACCCCGCCGGTCCAGCTCTGAGCGTCGCGGCAAGTGCAACTGACGCCCACACGATGAACACAAGGCCGAGCACTACCAGAAACGCCCCTGCCATAACGCCAGCTTTCCAAGCTCCGGCAACCGTTTTCGGTTCTTCGTCCTTCAGCCGGGAGAGCATCTCTTCGATCGCGGGATCCTCCAGACGCTCAGACACCTCGCCGCTAGGCTGAGCGGCACCGCTCGTCCGCTCTGGCGTGCTGTCGCCTTCGCCTCCGGCTTGTCTTTCCTGGTCGACGTCTGCCGTCTTCCCCAGGCGCTCGGCCCGTTGTGCCCCGAGCCGCTCGAACGCCTCCTTCTCCCAAGGCGGCGGTTCGAAGGCGCGCGATTCTCGCCGCCTCGGCGGGTCGAACCGGGTGTCTTTGGGGTCGCCCATTCACGTCAGATATCGAGAAAGCGGACGTCTTTTGCGTGACGCTGGATGAACTCCCGCCGAGGCTCTACTTGGTCCCCCATTAAGTCAACAAACGACTTCTCGGCCGCGAGAGCATCGTCGAGGGTTACCTGCAAAAGCGTTCTCTTCCCCGGATCCATCGTCGTCTCCCAGAGCTGCTCGGGATTCATCTCGCCAAGACCCTTGTAGCGTTGAATCGTGTACCGCGAGCCCTCGGGAACCTTGGCGAGGAGCTGCTGCAATTGACGCTCGCTATACGCATACTCCTGCTTCTTGCCTACGCTCACCTTGTACAGTGGCGGTTGTGCAATGTAGATGTAGCCCGCCTCGATCATCTCTCGCATGTAGCGATAGAAGAACGTGAGAATGAGACAGCGGATGTGGGCGCCGTCTACATCCGCGTCGGTCATGATGATCGCTTTATGATAACGCGCCTGTGTGAGATCGAACTCCTCGGCGATACTCGTACCGAGGGCGGTGATCATCGCCTGAATCTCTTCTGAGGCGAGCGCCCTGTTTATTCCGGCCTTCTCAACGTTCAGTATCTTGCCTTTGAGGGGCAAGATCGCCTGAAACGAGCGGTCTCTTGCCTGCTTGGCCGAGCCGCCCGCCGAATCACCCTCGACAAGGTATATCTCGGCAAGCTCCGCGTCCTTGATCGAGCAGTCAGCAAGCTTGCCGGGAAGCGTTGTCGACTCGAGCAGCCCTTTGCGTCTCGTCAGCTCACGGGCCTTTCGCGCGGCCGCTCTCGCTTTGGCGGCCTGGGTGGCCTTGGTGAGGATCGTTCGCGCGGGTCGCGGATTCTCCTCAAGGTACTCGGAAAGAGCCTGCATAACCGTGGACTGGACGAATCCTCGCATCTCGGTATTGCCGAGCTTGGTCTTTGTCTGCCCCTCGAACTGTGGTTCATTCAGCTTGACCGAGATGATCGCTACCAATCCCTCTCGGATGTCTTCGCCAGAAAGGTTGTCCTCTTTCTCCTTGAGAATCCCCTGGCGGCGCGCATAGTCATTGAGCGTTCTTGTCAAAGCGTTCTTGAAGCCCTCGAGGTGTGTTCCGCCCTCGTGCGTGTTGATGTTGTTCGCAAACGCCAACACTGAGTCCGAGTAAGCCGTGTTCCACTGGAGCGCGACTTCGACGTGCCCCTCCTCGGCGTCGGACTCAAAGTAGATGACCTTGTTGTGGAGCGCTTCCTTATTCTCGTTTAAGTATTTAACAAAATCGACGATGCCACCAGCGTAGCGAAACTCCTCCACTCTGGGTTCGAGCTCGCGCTCGTCGGTGAGAGTGATCTTGAGGTTCCTGTTAAGAAACGCCGTCTCGCGAAACCTTGTGGAAAGCGTGTCGTAGTCGTGGTCGACCGTCTCGAACACGTCGGTATCCGGCCAGTACCTAACTTTCGTGCCGGAAGACTTGGACTTCCCGGTAACCGCAAGCGGGGCCTTTGGCCTGCCTCTCTCATACGATTGAGACCATATCTTGCCGTCGCGCCTAACCTCGACCTCAAGCCTTGAGGATAGGGCGTTTACGACTGACACCCCGACACCGTGAAGGCCGCCGGAAACCTTGTACCCCTCTCCGCCAAACTTGCCGCCCGCGTGCAGGATCGTAAGTACCACCTCTACCGCGGGCTTTCGGTGTTTTGGAACGTTGTCGACAGGGATTCCGCGCCCGTTGTCTGTGACGCCTACCGACCCATCTGCGTGCAACACCACGTCGATCGCGGTGCAGTGGCCCGCCAGCGCTTCGTCTACTGAATTGTCCACCACCTCGTATACGAGGTGGTGGAGGCCCTTCGGACCGGTCGATCCAATGTACATGCTGGGCCTCTTCCGAACCGCTTCGAGGCCCTCAAGCACCTGGATATCTTTACCGGAGTACGACTGTCTCGTCACTCAAGCTCCTTCTTGATCACTGCGGCCACCGTAAGACGTGGAGGACACCACCATATCTTGTGGTGCCGCTCATAATTCTAACACAATTACTAGGGTAACAGCCCCGTCGTTGGGTCTGTGAGTTCACCATCTGCCCCTGGGCCCTCGGTAGCGGCCCTCCGAGCCTTTTTCCATTCCATGTCACTCTTCGTAGCACTGATCGCGGCTGAGCGAAGCGTTTCGCTCTTGATTATCGCCGCAGAACCTTCAATCGCCTCGGCGTCCTCGAGATCCAAAGGCTTCCTATCGACTCGCCGAGTCGCACTGCGCCCGCCCTTCTGGCTGCGTTGTGTCGCACCCGATGCTCCGTCCCGGTCTGGCCCCCCCACAGTAAACCGCACCCGGTGCACTATGGGATCCCCAAGCGCTGAATTCAACCGTATTCTCAGTTCCTCTGAAAGCGCGCCGAGCTGCGTCGCCCAGGCGTGGGAATCCACGGAAACCGAGAGTTCTCCGTCGCGAAATGAAACCCTTCCCGTGCGAGACGCTATCTCTTCGCCCGCCACCTGTTCCCACGCGTCCGCTATCTGGATCGCCTTTACGGCACGTCCGTAACCGAGGGGTTTCGCGATCCTTGCCAACACCTCACCGAGGCGCTCTGGCCCCCCGCCCCTACCCATCAGAAACCACGTTCACCACGAGCGCCTCACTGATCTCGGCTCGCTCAAAGTACGACAGATTGGTCGTGGTCATAATTGTCTGAGGCCCTTCACTGATGAAGCGTAACAACGCCGACCTGCGCCGCTCATCAAGCTCCGACATCACATCATCGAGAAGCAGTACCGGATCAACACCCGCGATCCTTCGCAAGGTTGATACCTCCGCCATCTTCCACGCAAGGGCGACCGTCCTCTGTTGCCCCTGAGAAGAGAAGAAGCGAGCGGGCATTCCTTTGATCTCAAAGATCAGGTCATCCCTATGGGGCCCCACGAGGGTCATCCCGCGCCTCTTTTCGGCGGCGCTGTGCTTTATGAGGGCTTTTCTCATACTTTCTTTGACGTCCTCACGCTCCATCGCGGCGAACTCCTCGGCTCGCCCTCTCTCTTGAAGAAACGAGCACTCCACGTACATGGTCAGAGACTCTTCCTCGGCCAACTCGCTATATGCCGGAAACAGGCTCTCCCCCACGCGGGCAGTCAGTCTCATCCGATGCTGGAAGAACGCTGCACCCGCTTCAACAAGGTGAGCGTCCCACACGTATATCTCCTCCGGCGAACAACCGTTTTTTAGTAATGCATTTCTGTGGCGCACCGTTCTTGCATACTCGCTCCGTAACGCTGCGTACGCTCCTGACATTTGACTCCCGAGTGTGTCGAGCGCAACCCTGCGCGCCTCGGGGTTACCTTTTGCCAACTGTAAATCGTCGGGGACAAATGTAACCGTGGGTACACGTCCCGAGATATCTGCGATCCTCTTAGAGGGTGCTCTATTGATCCGGTGTTCTCTCTTGCCTGAGCTGCTCACTTCCAATCCGAGCTCTACCGCCACACCTCCCCTGCTCCCGTCCAAATGGACAGAAGCCGCGCTTCTCCCCGCCCTGACCACATCACTCCACGTGAGTGATCGAAAAGATGTTCCGCTGGTTACCAGAGTGATCGCCTCAAGAACGTTTGTCTTCCCGGCGGCGTTGGGACCCACAAGAATCGTGAGCCCATCACTCGGCAGAATTGAAGTCGCCGCATGATTCCTGAAATCGTGCAGCTTTATCGAGTGGATATTTGTTCGCAGAGTCACGCAGTTAACTCAAGCGCACTGGCATAAGCAAGTAGAGAAATCCGCTGTCTTGCGGGCTAGTGATAACTCCCGGCTTCAACGGACTGACAATACTGATCGAAACGGTATCGCCTTCCGCTGAGAGAAGACCATCGATCAAAAACGAGTGATTGAATGCTATCTCGACGTCAGCTCCTCGAACTTCTGCCATAAGATCCTCTGATGCGTCTCCCACATCATGTGTTTTTGCGGAAAGGGAGAGTGTCTGATCTTCGGCTCTCACACTGAGGCGGAGAGGAGCGTTATGTTGGGCAAGAAGGGAGACCCTCTTGACCGCCGAGATCATCTCTTCTCGAGAAACGACCACTGTGGTCTCTTCATCTTTTGGTATCAGTTGGCGATAGTTTGGGAACGTCCCTTCGATCCTCCTCGTGACGAACGTTGTTTCTCTGAAGCGGATCACTATCTGATTATCGGTGACGCTGATGGACACCGAATCCTTCTCATCCATCGACCTGACAACCTCGTCGAGCGTTCTCGCGGGTACAACCACCTCTACATTTTGTGTATTTGGCTGCTCAAGAACACTCTCTTTTACCGCTAAGCGATATGAGTCGGTTGCCACGGTCTTAAGTATTGGGCCGTCTATCGCCAAAAGGATCCCAGTTAAAATAGGCCGTGTTTCGTCCCTGCTTGTCGCCTTGATCACATGATGCACAGCGTCTTTAACGCTTGTAGCCGGCAGTGAGAAAGACTCTTTTTCATCTACTTCCGGGAACCGGGGAAAGTCATCTGCTGGCAGAACCCGTAAGGTGAATGACGACTGAAGGCAAGAAACTATAGCCACCTCTCCTTCCACTGCGATAGTAACCGCAGCTTCAGGAAGAGATCGGATGATGTCTGTCAGTAGTTTTCCTGGGAGCACCGCACTCCCGGGTCTTTCGATTCCCGCCATAGGGATAGTGTGCCGCACTGAGACTTCTAAATCCGTTGCTTGCAGCACTACCCCTCCCGAAGAGGAGGAAGAGATAAGGAAACCTGAGAGGATAGGTAAGGTTGATCGGGAAGATACCGCACGCCCCGCAATAGCCAGAGCGTTCACTAGTTCACCTCGGGCTACCGAGAATCTCATACTGTTTCCTCTCTTAGAGTGTATTCAGTAACAGTAGTAGTAATACATGTGGAAGATGTGGAAAGACCCTTCCTGGCCAGGTGGTGTGGCCTTTATCGCGGGGCACAAGATGTTGAAGATATGTTCGCCTTCCTCCACATTATCCAGAGGGTGTATCCCTTAGAGCGTAATCCGGGATTCCCTACACCATTCGTCCCGGTCGGGCACACATCTTTATCCACAAGAAGCGTCTCTAATTTCTCTGTCTGATCGTGTTTGTTAGCGTCTGAATCTGATTGTAGACGTCGCGGTCTGCGTTCATCATCTTTTGAATTTTCGCCGTTGCGTGCATGACTGTCGTGTGGTCTCTCCCCCCGAATTCAGCTCCAATACGTGGAAGAGAGAGATCCGTCATTTCCCGTGCTAAATACATCGCTATTTGGCGTGGATACACTATCGACTGCGATCTCTTATTTCCCACGAGCTCCGTTTGAGAGATCGAGTAAAACTTGCAGACCTCCCTTTGGATGGTCGAAATGGAGATAGGTCTGGCCGACCGCTCAGGAAAGATGTCCTTCAGGACACTGCGAGTAAGCTCAAGCGTCACGGTGCTGCGCGTTAGAGAGCTGAACGCAACAACTCTAATAAGCGCACCCTCAAGTTCTCTAATATTTGAGGACACGCGATCAGCGATGAAAGAAATGACGTCATCAGGAACAACTAAGTTTTCCGTGCCGATCTTCCGTCGAAGTATAGCGATTCGCGTTTCCAAATCAGGCGGCTGGATGTCTGTGGTCAGCCCCATCTCAAAACGGCTTCTCAAGCGTTCTTCAAGTCGCTCGATATCTTTAGGTGGGCGATCGGACGACAACACTACCTGTTTTCCTGCTTGCTGAAGCGTGTTGAATGTATGAAAGAACTCTTCCTGGGTGCCTTCTTTTCCTCTAAGGAACTGAATATCGTCAACGAGCAGGACATCATTAGTCCGGTACTGTCTCCGGAATCCCTCGATGCGCTTCTTGTCGCGATCTCCAATCGAGTTAATAAAGTCATTAGTGAACTGTTCGGTGGAGACGTACTTTACTTTCATGTGAGGGAAAGCAAGCTGCACATATCGTCCGATTGCTTGGAGTAAATGGGTCTTGCCTAATCCGACTCCCCCGTAGACAAAGAGAGGGTTATACGCCCTTCCTGGGGCCTCGGCAACCGCTAGCGCCGCAGCATGAGCAAACTGATTCGACGGACCCATAACGTAGGAATCGAAGGTGTACTTAGGATTGAACCCGCCTTCCCGAGTGACGGCGTTTGCGGGAGCTTCCTCGTCTCTTGATCTCCTCGGCGAAGACGGTATCACCGAGGGAGCTGGTGTCCGGGACTCCTCGGCAGTGGATGGAGATCCTTCGGGCACTGTGAAACGAACGGCCACGGGGCGTTCGCAGACCTGTAGTAGAGCCGAGGTCAACAAACCAGAGTAGCGGGACTCAAGCCACTCCCTCGCAAATTCGTTTTGCACAGAGACTACGAGCCCGTCATCGTCCAATTCGAGGGCGGACGTGTGTTCGAACCACGTCTTAAAAGTCGGCGTGTTTAGTTCTGATCGGACGACAGACAGAACATCATTCCAAACACCCTGCGCATTTGCGTGGTTCATATAGACTCTCCGCAACTCTTCATCGGGTTAGTAGGCTGTCTAGGTATTGAGAGCCGCGCTCGGTTAACACGCGCTTACCGCTCTCATCGGCTCGTATCAAACCGGACTCCTCCAGAAAGGCGAGATCACGGTAGGCCGTCGAGAGGGCAACACGTAGTTCTCGCGAAACGATCGTTGGCCCTGCTTCGCCTAGCTCCAACACAAGCGAAAGCACCTGCTTCTGTCTTGTTGAGAGGGCGGGAAGATCAACTGGGTAGTGGGGCGCGGTGTCGTGCGCTGAGTCGGGAATGGAGTCGGCTTGATGTGATGCTTGGGCGAAAGATATCGTTACTACAGTGCCGTCTCGCAGGTTGTCTTCGATCAAGAGAAACCCCCCAGACAAACCGAGCCACTCCTGAACGATGGGAAGGCCCGATCCTACACCGCGAATGATCCTCTTCATCTCACCTGTGGCGGTTGTGAACCCAGGTAGAATGGCGCGCTTCTTGTCGGGAAGCCCAGGGCCCTGGTCAGCGAAGCGGATGGTGGAGCCCCCATCAAGGATAGATACGACTGGTTCGGCAAAGTTTGCGTGAACGAAGTTTTCTACTAGCTCCCTTATCACGGTGTAGGGAAGACGGCCCCCCGCCTCTTGTGCAAGCGAGTACACCCGCGAGGAAAGGGAGTCGATAAGCTCCCGAGCTTCGGATTCTTCTACATCCTCAGTTCGTGGGGCGGCCACGGGAGAGTCGTAGACGGCCACTCGTGCGCAGAGTCGAGTGTGAGCGGGGTAAGCCGACACGGTGTGGGCCCTCGGGCCGATAGCTTCTAAGGTCGCGGCCCGGGTGCCCGCTTCATCTGTGGCGGCATCAGAGAAAAATGTCTTCATTACGCCCCTCTTTCGACGGAGTGCTGACTGGGCACACCGTTATCAACAACCCCCACCTAAACGCCCATCTCAACAAACACCTGCTATAGACCGTATCCGTGCTCGTTCTCGGAGTGCCTATCACTTTAAACAAGGCCCCAGCGTGCGGTTTCCTCGATGATCCACACAACTTTCCACATCTGTGGAAAAAACACTCTGCACCTAGGTACGAGAACCCTCTAGTTTCCAGCGTAGGGGCCACGAAAGGGTTTCTCTCCTTTCCCGGCTGTTGAAAAGTGGCCGGACGAGCGGAGCGGTGCTGTGGATACCCATAGCGAACGGATTCCGGCAAGCAGCAGAACTCTTGCCCGAGAAGAATTCCGGAATGAGCACCGCGGTAGGTAATCAGAAAAATACCGTACTATCAGGTGTTTTCAAGGAGCTCTTTCACGAAAGCACTCTCGTGCGAGCGGGCTTGAGTCTATCAAGGCGAACAGCGTCCCACAACGGACAGACGGAGGATATCCACAGGTTCAACAATCGCCCCGCCTGGGTTTTCCACACTTTCCACAGATTTCACTTCAATTTGGCGCTCAGCGGAGCTCCCCGCCTTTCGGTCCTGGCATGAGCGGATAGTCTCGCATGTAGCGGACGGTTTGACACTCTTGAAACGGCACAGATATAATTGCCGGGCTTTGCCCCGTTTCGGGGCGTGGAATCGGAGGAATCGTGAAGAGGACGTACCAACCAAACAACCGCAAGCGAAGTAAGACCCATGGTTTCAGGGCGCGTATGTCCACACGGGCCGGGCGCAGGATTCTCGCCAACCGCCGCCGCAAGGGCCGGGAGCTTCTCTCGGCCTAAGCAGGCTACCCGACCACCGGAGCGTGACCGGTGCACACGATTCGCTCGAGGCGGGAGATGGAAGCCATCTTCACCGTAGGCCACCGGGTAGGCAGTCCGCTCGCCGTTGCCCTTATACTCAAGACCCCCACAGAACGCGGCCAGCCCGGCCGCGTTGCGTTTGTGGCGGGCAAGCGCGTGGGCGGTGCCGTTGTCCGGAACCGCTCTAAGCGTGTGTTAAGAGAGGCCGCTCGCAGGATGGGGGCACCTTGGCAGGGAGCCGACGTTGTGCTGATCGCTCGGCGTGGTACGGCTGACGCCCCTCCGGCTGCGATCGACAACGCAGTCGAGTCCCTGTTGCGGCGGGGAGGTGTTCGGTGAATGGAAACACTTCCCAGGAGAGCCGCAGTGGCCCTCGTGAGGGTGTATCAGGCGGTGGTATCCCCGCTCTTTCCACAGTCGTGCCGCTTTCACCCAACCTGTTCGTCGTATGCGATAACATCTCTTGAGCGGTATGGTGTGTTGAAGGGTGCCTGGTTGGCGATCCGCAGGATTACCCGATGCCACCCGTGGAATCCCGGAGGACACGATCCCGTGCCCTAAGATCTGCAGTTGACGGCGAATGGAGGGCCGAAAGCCCTCCTTGAACAAGGAGGTACTCCACCCGTGTGGCAGGCGATCAAAGAGTCAATCTTCGCGGGGCTGCAGTACCTGCACGATGTGACGGGCGACTACGGAGTGGCTATCGTGCTGCTGACGGTAGTCGTACGTTTACTGATGGTCCCCCTCACCGTGAAGCAGACGCGCTCGATGTACGAGCTCCAGAGGATACAGCCCAAGATCAAGGAGTTACAGAAGAAGTACAAGAACGACAAAGAGAAGCTCCAGGAAGAGACGCTCAAGTTCTACCAAGAGAATAAGATCAACCCGTTTGGCGGCTGTCTCCCCCTCCTATTGCAGATGCCAGTATTTCTTGCGCTCTACCAGGTTTTGGGGGGAACGCCTGACAATCCTGGACTTTTCCTCAAGTACGTTGCGGACTTGCCCGAGGCCCAACAAGCAGCGGTTACCAGATTCTGGATATTCCTGCCAGATCTGACCGCCACTCCCGCTGCGGTTTGGGCGGAAGCAGGACTTTTCGCCACACTCCCCTACATCGTGATAGTTGGACTGTTTGGGCTCAGCATCTGGGTTCCGACCATGCTGATGCCAGGCGAGAACCAACAAAAGCAGATCATCGGCATTATGGCTGTAATGATGCTCTACATCGGATGGATCAGTCCCGCCGGCGTACTCGTGTACTGGGTAACGTCAAGCTTGATCGGGATCGCCCAGCAGCAGCTGCAGATGAAGTTCCTCACTCAGAGAGAGGCAGCGTGATAGCGATGTTGCGTGAGTGTGTTGCCGAAGGGCCCACGTTCGAGGACGCTGTTGATGCGGCCCTCGAGATGCTTGGAGTCCAGCAAGACGCCGTCGAATATGAAGTGATCGAGGAGCCGTCGCGAAAGTTCCTTGGGATAGGAGCAGGTCGTGGCGTCAAGGTACGGGCCTGGCTCAAGGACGATTTTGTTCGCGAAATCGAATCCGCACGTATTGATGACGGTGCCACTTTCGAGGCGGGCGACGCGGCGCAACCAGCAACGGGAGAACGTATCACGAGCGACGCGCGACGCGCCCCCTCACAGGTTCCCGATGACTTGAGCGAAGAGGACCTTGACCGCGTTGCCGACACGGCGACAGACGCACTTGAGACCGTGTTGTCTTCCTTCGGAATCGAAGCCGCTATCGAGGAGTATGAGGGAGACGAAGGCGAGATCATACTCGACGTGGTTGGCTCGGATCTTGCGATTCTTATCGGACGGCATGGGCACACGCTCGACAGCGTCCAAGTCCTGATCTCGGCGATCACCCACAAGAAGCTCGGGTTTAGATACCCGGTACTAGTCGATGTCGAGGGGTATCGCAACAGGCGGAAGGGTAAGCTGGAGGAGATCAGCCTGAGAGCCGCCGCGAAGGCAACGAGGCAAGGGTTTCCTGTCAAGCTGAGGCCGATGACCGCTATGGAGAGAAGAATCGTCCACATGACTCTCCGAGACGACGCGAAGATTCGGACCTCGAGCGAGGGAGAAGATCCATTTCGCGCCGTGGTGATACATCCCAACAAGCGCTAACACCACTTCCCAACAAACACCAGCACCATAGCGATTCAGACACTGTGACGACGCGCCGACCGGCGCGTCGTTTACGTTATTGCGGGATGACAGTGCGGCGAAGCACGATGTGGCTGATGCAGTTTATAGGGCCGCGTTGAAAGAACAAACGGACGGTGTTGGGGGATTGGCTGGAAGCGCACCAGGTCTCGATCATCCGTAGGCTCGATGAGCGGCACAATTCGAGGGGCGGTCGAGCGGGTTGGCAGCAGATGGTCATAATGAATCGTGTGACCGAGGCGGCGGCTCTATTAGTTTTGTGGCCGAGAGTACAGCGGAAAGCCCACGAAATCTGAAGTGTGACGGCGAGGGGCGCACACGGCCCGGAACCCCCACGCTTGTGCCAAAGCTCCACCAATCGGGGAGTTTCGGCGCGCATCGGCGACGCCGCTTCGTTCTTATGGCTAGGTGAACGACCAGGGCGTGGACGTTTCACCAGCCCCAACATAAGCGTTGCATCTACACGATTGAGTCAGATCGCTAGGCAGTGGTCGGGATTATCGGGATCTTTGGTTGAAGGTGTCGCCGGTTGTGCTGCCCAACAGGATAGACCGCTGATTGCCGGGGGATGTTTCACGTGAAACAATGGGCGTGAGGAACGCAGTAGTTTCACGTGAAACATAGGTGAGAGATGAACATGAGAGATGCAATAATCGCCGCCTGTGGTCGACTTACGGTGTCAATATCCGATAAACAGGCGTATTTGCTCTCGAAGCATCTGGAAATGGTTCTAGACGGCAATCGCAAGTTCAACCTTACAGCAATCACCGATGTCGCTGATGCGATTGTTCTGCACGTGGTTGATTCCCTGATGGTGCTTCCCGAGATATCGAGTGCTCCAGAAGGGCCCATTGCGGACATAGGAACTGGGCCGGGGTTTCCAGGGATTCCGCTTGCGGTCATGACTGGCCGACGAGTTGACCTAGTTGAGTCAATTGGCAAAAAAGCACGGTTCCTTGAAACCGTGGTCGACACACTTGAACTGTGTGACACCGTCAAGGTGATCAACGAGCGCGCCGAACAACTTGCCAGCCACACACGTGGCGCATACGGAGCGGTCACGGCCCGAGCAGTCACATCGCTTCCCGCACTGGTCGAGCTCTCTGCGCCCTTGCTAAGACTCGAGGGAATCCTTGTCTCTCTGAAAGGACGGGTTGGAGCGGATGAACTAGATTCCGGCGCGAAGGCCGCGGCGATGGTGGGTCTCACCTACTCCGGAATACGGAAATACACCCTCCTAGATCACGATGCCGCTCGCAGTTGTGTGACATACACAAGAACAGGCAGCTCAAGCATCCAATTGCCAAGGAGGGCTGGTTTGGCACAGCGAAAGCCACTCGCGTGATCCCAAGTGGACGGTTATTCGGGTTGAATGAGCGCTTCTCATGTTCGCAGCTAACACATATACTGCAAGTCATCGCTTTGCAGTGCGCGAGGGAGGGAATCAGGTGTCAGGCGGAACCGATACGGGCGCTACGGCCACCAAGCGCGCAAGAGTTTTTGCGATAGTCAATCAGAAGGGCGGTGTGGGCAAGAGTACTACCGCCGTCAACCTTACCGCATGCCTGGGCGACGCCGGGAAGAAGGTTCTTCTTGTGGACCTGGATCCGCAGGGCAACGCAACGTCCGGCTATGGTCTCAACAAGAACCAGCGGCAATCGTGCATTTATGACGCTCTTCTTGGCGGCGAACCCATGGAGGGGCTGATCGAACCCGTCGAAATCGAACGTGTGTTCGTTGTTCCGGCGACCATCCAGCTTGCAGGAGCCGAGATCGAACTTGTATCGGCGATGAGTCGTGAGGGGCGGCTCAAGAGCATCCTAGAGTCTGTTGTGTACGACTTTGACTACATCATCATTGACTGCCCGCCGTCGCTGGGGCTGCTCACCATCAACGCCCTTACTGCGGCAAATGGTTTGATCGTCCCGATTCAGTGTGAGTATTACGCCCTAGAGGGCCTTTCAAAGCTTCTTGATAGCGTACGGCTCGTGAAGGCACACCTGAATCCTGAACTTGAAGTCTTCGGCGTGGTGATGACCATGTACGACGTGCGGACTCGTCTTTCACAACAGGTGGTGGACGAGGTCAGGGACTTCTTCGGGGAGAGGGTCTTCGAGTCCCTGATACCGCGGAGTGTTCGGCTGTCGGAGGCTCCAAGTTTCGGACAGCCAGTGACCCTTTACGACCCCACCGGCAAGGGGGCGGATTCCTATCGAGCACTGGCGAAGGAAGTGATCGATCGTGTCGACTAGACGAGGTCTTGGGAGAGGGTTATCGGCGCTCATCCCTAACGCGGTGCAGGCCGGATCAGGAGCCGAGGCATATGAGATTCCCATCGATCAGATCACCCCTAACCCTCGGCAGCCACGAACCGACATAGATGAAGGCGGCATCGCTGAGCTCGCGGAATCGGTACGAGCCGTCGGCGTCCTGCAACCTATCATTGTCCGACCGCATGGCGCGGGATACCAGATTATCGCTGGTGAGAGGCGGTGGAGGGCCGCGCGCGCCGCAGGGCTGGAGCGGGTCCCCGTTCGTGTGCTCGCCACATCGGAGACCGAGTCGCTTGCGCTGGCGCTAATAGAGAACCTTCAGCGGGAGGATCTCAACCCCATCGAGGAGGCGCGCGGTTATCGAAGATTGTTGAGCGAGCATCAGATGACCCAGGCGGAACTTGCCGAGAAGGTTTCGAAATCGCGCTCAACGATTACCAATGCACTGCGGCTCCTGGATCTTCCAGAAGAGGTGCAGGTGCTTGTCTACGAGGGCAAGCTTAGTGCGGGGCATGCGCGGGCGATTCTCACCGTGCAAGACGAGGCATCTCGAGCGCGACTCGCAGAAAAGGTTGTCGCTGAAAAACTCTCGGTGCGCGAGGTAGAGAATCTGGCGAGACTCTATCTTGTCGGCCAGACCGATCGTCCTCCACGTTCACCCGCACCGAAATCGTTCAAGATCGTGGCCCGGAAGCTGCGTAAAGTGCTTGGCACGGCGGTGCGTGTGCGGCATACAGAACGCAAAGGCAAGATCGAGATCGACTTCCACGGCGAAGATGAGCTGGAACGGATCTACAGGATCCTCGTTGAGGGGGAAGCAGAGCGCAAGATAGGGGAGGAGGCACAGTGACTCGCTACAAAGTGGAATATTTTGCCATAGGCGCAATTTCCGGCATGATCGTCGGAATCGTTGTAGGTCTCCTTGTGGCACCAGCCAGCGGGGATCGCACCCGCCGGAGGCTAGTTGCTGAGGCGCGAAGGGCTGCGAACGCGGCTAAGGCAGTGGCTGAGCGGGCGGAGGAGGCGGCAGAAATTCTTAGTGGCCGGGTGGAGCACTACCTCGGCCGTGATGAAGAAGCGGCGTGGCGAAAGGTCCGGGAGATCAAAGAGGGCGTTCAGCGCTACACAAGGGCGCAAACCGTTCAGTAGTGATGTCAGACGTGCGTGAGACGATGACCCCGACAAGAGAGGGGACGTCGTGCCACTGACGATTGTCACCGGACGGGCGAACGCAGGGAAGACACGTATTCTTCACGAGGCCGTGGAGAGATCCTTGGATGCGGGAGACAGCCCCGTGCTACTCCTTCCCGCTCTGCCAGATGTTGAGCGGGTACAGCGCGAACTTGCCGAAAAGGGCATGAGTGGCGTACGGATTGCCGCTTTCGATACGTGGTTTGCCGGGCAGTGGGCGGTTCATGGCGATGGGCGCCGACTTGTCAGCGAACATGAGCGTCGAGCTCTGGTCGTGCGCGCGATTGAAAGAACCGCTCTGCGGCACGTTGCCGAAAGTTCTGCATTTCTGGGCTTCGCCGCGGTGGTCACTTCTTTGGTGAGAAACGTGGGCTCTAGTGACCTTCTCCGGATGCCGAAACATGATGACCGTCTGGCAGAGATCGTTCACGTAGTTGAGTCGTACACAAGACTTCTTGAAAGCCACTGGCTTGTGGAGCAATCGGTGGCGATGAGAGGGCTCGGAACATCTCCGCCGCGGCTCGATGGTGTGGTCGCCGTGAACAGGTTCGTGACCCTATCTGAGCCGCAAGAACACCTCATACGCGGGATTTCGTCAGTGGGGGAGGTGTACGTCTCGCTCACCTGGGAGCGAGGTCATGCGGCGACCGAGTGGATCACAGAACTCGTGGAGCGCCTGCTCAACTGCGGAGCAAGCCATACGGTGTGTCCCCCAAAGCCCGCGCGCGACGAGCTTGATCTGCTGGAGGCCGGACTATTTAGGCCTTCTGCGACGATCACCCCAACCGGTACGGTGCGGCTGGTTCACGCCACGGGACCCGAGGAAGAGGTCGCCGCCGTGTTCGAAGAGATAGAAGGCTTTGTGCGGAGGGGCGTGCGCCCGGACCGGATCGCCGTTGCTTTCAGAGATCCGGATCGCAGAATTCACCTGCTGAGCGCCGCTGCAGCGAAGGTCGCCGCACCGGTCAGAATCGAGGCGCTTAGGCCCCTGGCGAGAATGCCGTTTGGCGCAGCGCTGATGGCGCTGCTTGATGTGGTCCGGAAAGAGACAAGGGATAGAACCCGCTTTCTTGCTTTCGCGTCGAGCCCTTACTCGGGTGTGCCGCTCGATCGTGTGGCGGCCGCCGATTTGGGTTGGCGACGGGCACGATTGTCCGGAGTCGATCTCCTGGAGTCGGCTTGCTCGCTGGGCAGCAACATTTCATCGATCGTTGCTGCCGCGCTGCGTGTCACAGGCAAAGACACGGTAAGCGACGATGGCTGGAAACAACTGGCTGGATTAATGCTCTCAGCCGCCCGAGACCGGCATCCAGTCGGCTCCGTTGAGGCCTTGCAGGACGCGGTGTGTCATGAAGGCGTCGTCGCAATGGCATCGTCGCTTGCTCAGGTGTCGGGGGGGCAGGCCAGGCTCGATGATGCGATTGAAGCGCTGCGCTCGATTCATGTGCCAGTAGTGCTCGGGCCCGAGGGTCCTGCCGTAGTCGTCACTGAGGCGCATAGGCTACAGTCGCGGCGTTACGAAGTCTTGATCGTCGCCGGGCTTTCAGCAGATGAGTTCTCCCCTGATAGGCCGAAGCGCCTTGCACGGGAGATCGCGGAAGCGCTCGGAGTGGATGATCGAGCGGCTGGCAGCGAGTCTGAGCGAGCGCTCTTCTACTCGCTGGTTACGAAGGCCGCGCGACAACTCGTGCTCGTGGACCCCACGGCCTCTCCAGGAGGCGACGGTCCCCGGCGCTCATCCTTCGTCGACGACGTGCTTGACCTCTACAGAAGCTCACAAGAGCGAGCCGAGGGGGACGCGCCGTCGCAACCGCCACCGGGTCGCGGCGGGCCAGATGGCTTGCCTGGGCGCTCGGAATTGTCGCTGGGTGTGGATCGCTCGAGCCTTCGGAGGCGAGCCGCTCCCGGCCTGTTAGACATCCAGTGCCCCGAAGTGGGAAAGGTGGACAGTCGCGAATACACGGTGTCTGAGTTAGAGACATACCTGAAGTGCCCGTTCCGTTGGTTTGCGCAGTACGCCGCACGCTTGAGTCCGATCGACGTCTTACTCGGGCCTGCCGAGACGGGCACCCTCGCCCACGCCGCGCTCGCTGGATTCTACAGAGCGTGGACCGAGAAGCACGGACTGCAACGCGTCACGCCATCAACCGTGCACGATGCGGTGGCGCTACTAGCCGAGGTTTGGGCGGCCGCTGTAGAAAAGCAATGGGACGCTGGCGTCGCAGGACGATACATGCTGGATAGGACTCACCAGCGCGCAGCGGCTCTGATCAGGGATGACGCTGAGGCTCTACCGGGATTCGCTCCCACCGAACACGAATACCGGTTTGGCGCGTCAGTCGGACGCCCGTTTGAAATCGACGGGTGTCACCTCAAGGGAAGTGTTGACCGCATCGACTCAGGCACGACAGGCATCGTCGTCATGGACTACAAGAGCGGAAGCGGGATACTCGGGCATGGCTCGTTCGGATCCGCAGGGCTGCTGCAACTACCGGTGTATGCCGCAGTCGCGGCTCGATACTTTGACCGCCCAATCGCGGCCATCGTGTATCGCTCGCTTAGCACGCTTCAGGTTCGTGGCGCGTGGAACTCGGCGCGAGTCGATCTGAGTGCGCGCGGCACTCGTACGGATACTGTCGATGACGAGGGGATGGAGAAGGTGATCGCGCAGGGGGAGGCGCGCCTGGCGGAGGCATGCGCGGGGATTCGCGCGGGCAAGATCGCCCCGCAGCCAGTGAAAGGCGCGTGCCGATTCTGTCCAGTCTCTCCCGTTTGCGAACAGGAGGAGCGGTTGTGGTAGCGCGGTTGAACGACGATCAGCGGCGTGCGGTAGAGCATGTTGGCGGACGGTTACTCGTGACAGCCGGCGCCGGTTCAGGCAAGACCCGCACTCTAGCCGAGCGCTTTGCGCGCGCCGTCGACTCGCATGGTCCGGAGACCGGTTGCGACGTGAATCGCCTTCTCACCATCACATATACAGAAAAAGCGGCGGGTGAGCTGGCTGAACGTGTCCGGGCCGCGTTACGAAACAGGGATCTCGGAAACGAGGCCCGGAAGGTGGACGGCGCGTGGATATCGACGATACACGCGTTTTGTGCAAAGGTGCTGCGCCGCGAAGCGCTGATTGCCGGAATCGACCCTGCATTCCGAGTGGCTGATGAGGTCGCAGTCGCCGCACTGGGGGTCAAAACGTTTGACGAGGTTGTCAGCGCTCGACTCGATCGCGGCGATGAGGGAAGTGAACGCCTCTTTGAGGAGTACGGATACGAGGAGGTGAGAGCCGCTGCCGCCTCGCTTAGCCGAACACTTCGTGCGCGGGGAATTGGGGCCCCGCACGTGGCGCTCGAAGCCGTCCGTTCGATCGAGGACCTCGTGGCCGAAGCAGAAGCGCTGTTCGCGGAGGCGGGCGAGTGTTTCGCGGCGTACTGTGGACGGGCGACCACGCCGGCCGCTCAACAAGCGGCGTGCCACGGAGTACTCGAAAGACTCGACCGGATGCGCACAAGCCACGGTGATGAAATCAGCCGAGCGCGTGCCGTATGGTCAGCGATCGTGGAGTTCGACGCGGCGCTTCGGCCAACAAAGGAAACTGCCGAGGCGGTCGAGCGGTTGAAGGACGGCCGTGCCGCTCTCGCGGCGCAATGCTCGGCAATTGTCGCTCATGCGGACGCTAAGGCGCTTCTCAATCTCAGCAATGAATACATGGAGCGCTTCCAGGCAGCCAAGAAGGAATTGAGCGTGCTCGACTACGAAGACCTCATCATCGAGACGGAGCGATTGTTTGTGCGTCACCCGGACGTGCTCGAACGGTACCAAGCTTGGTTCAAGCTTGTCATGGTCGACGAGTTCCAGGACACCGATGAGCTTCAGCTCGCCCTAATCGAGCGGATCGCAGGGGCGAACCTCGCGACGGTCGGTGATGTCAAACAGTCGATCTATGCATTCCGCGGCGCGGATGTCGAGGTATATCGTAGGCATCGGGAGTCTATGGCGAACGCCAACGCCGAGCGGGTAGTGCTGTCCGACAACTACCGGTCCCATGAGGATTTGATCCGATTCGTCAACCGCGTGTTCAGTCAGGATGAGCTGTTCGGTCCAGAAGAGGAAGGGTTGCGTGCGGCACGCACGGATCCCGCCCCAGTGCGCATCGCTAGCGGTAGCCCGCGTGTCGAGATCTGTGTCGTGGATACCCGCGATGGAGGCACTGTTCGAGAGACGTGTGCAGTCGAGGCCCGTGTAGTCGCGCAACGCTTCTCTGAGCTGCGAGATGCGGGGTTCGCTCCTTCTGAGATGGTCGTATTACTGCGAGCGTACGCAGACGCGCCCACGTTTGCCGACGCACTCGAGCAGGTCGGGTTTGTCACCAGCGTGGTCGGGGGCAACCGATTCTTCGAGCTTCGCGAAGTGGGCGCGATGCGCGCGCTTTGCAGAGTGATTGCCAACCCGCACGACGATGAAGCGCTTGCACAGTTGCTCGTGTCTGACCTTCTCGAGGGCGGAACTCGCCTTCTCGCTCGATGTGCGGCTATCGCGCACGAAAGCCAGCAGCGCCGCTCTCTTTGGGATCGCCTTAGCCGGGTGGCCAAGAGCACGGATCAGGACAGTGAGCGAGCGGCAGTGATTGTCCGAATCGTGGAGCGAGCGCGGGACGCTGCTCCCGTGACGGGGTTGGCTCAGGCGTTGGCCAGCGCCGGTGAAGGACTGGGAATCGACGCGTACCTCGACGCACTCGGAGCTCAAGGCCGCATCATTAGAGCCAACATCACCCAGTTCTACAGAAAGGCGGCCGCATTCGAGGCCGCAGGCGGAATGGGGGCCGCCGGACTTGCCGCCTCGCTCGACGCGGAACAAGCGGTCGGGGTACGACACGGCGGGGTCACGTGCGTAGGGGGAGCGGAAACGGTGACGATCATGAGCGTGCATGCCGCCAAAGGCCTGGAGTTTCCCGTGGTCGCGGTACCGACGCTCTCGAAAAAGACGGTACGGACAGCGAGAGGGTTCTGGTTGCTTCGTGTGAAAGACGGGCTGGCCAGACTCAGCGTGCGACCGTCGATGGAACGCGTCTCAAGCCAGGACAGGAAGCTTACGACCCCACCGCTCTTCGCCGAGCTTGCCAAGACCGACGCGGTTTCCCAGCGAGAAGAAGCGATTCGTGTGTTCTATGTTGCCTGCACCAGGGCCAAAGAGGTGTTGGTGCTCACAGGCTCCGCTCCGGTCGAAGAGGGACTGGGGGGAGCTGACACGCCGCTGGCCTGGGCACTCAGTGCGTATGGCCGCTGTCTCATCGATCCTGTCCTCAGCATGGATTCGGGAAGTTCGGTCACAGTGAACGCGGAGGGCATTCCCGTACGCATCGAGAAGCGAGACGGGGCGTGCGGTGAGGAGCCGCATAACGGCGGATCACAGCCGCCCTCGGTAGTGACGGTAGCGATACCGTCGACCGTCGCCACGGTTGTTCCAGGGGCACGCGAAACGCCGCGGCTGAGCCGACCGAGACGGATCTCATACACCGATCTTGCCCTTCACCAGCGGTGCTCGCTCAGGTACTGGGCTGAGCGTGTTGCCGGTATGGGGAGAGCCGCCGCATCGAGTCCGGCGAGCGCCAGGGCGTCAGGATCAGCAATGCACGTGCTACTGCAACAAGCGTTCGTCACAGGAGAGCTTCCGGATGCTGCTCGCGTCACCGCAGTCGCCCGAGGCCTCAGGCTATCCGACAGCGAAGCACGGGCTCTCCGGGAAACGACGGAGACGTTTCTTCGCACTCGGTACGGACGTGAGCTTCTAGCCCGGCGGCGGCAAGCCAAAACGGAGATGCCATTCGGGGTCGTGCTGGGAGGGGAGGGGGGTCCGTTGCTGGTAGGAGCAATTGACGTGTGTTTTCTCGGTGGCGGGGGTGCTGAGCTGGTCGATTATAAGAGCGGGCGCGGGTCGTTTGAGAAGGACAGATCTAGGTCGCCGGGTGAGGCATACGAACTCCAGGCCAAGTGCTACGCGCTTGCAGCGCTGATGGGCGGAGCGGAGACAGCGACGGTGAGATTTGTGTACCCAGAGGTGCTTGGAGGCGACCGTGAACCGCGCCAGTTGCTGTATCGCTACGAGTCCCGTGACGCGAAAAGGATCGAGAGCTCGCTACTTGCGCAGTGGGAGGCGATGGCTGACAAGCCATATCGAGCTACCTCCAGGTGGTGCCCGGAACCGTGCTCCGGGTGTCCCGCGTCCGGTTCGGTGTGCGAACTCACCGATCCGCGGCTCGGCGCTGTGTGAGCTGACCGCACGCGGCCTCGATGTCGGCACCACGTTCGATCCTTACTGATGCCTCTGTGCCGCTGCGGGTAAGTGCCGAGGCGAACTCACGCGCCCGGGTCCCGGAAGGACGGGCGAGAGTGGCGACGGGTGTTGGATTTACAGGAATGATGTTGACGTGACAGTGCAGGCCCCGGCAGAAAGAGATCAGCGCGTCGAGCTCGGCGGCAGAGTCATTGACTCCGCCGATCAGGGCGTATTCGAGACTAGGACGTCGGCCAGTAATGGCTATGTAGCGCTGGAGGGCCGAGCGCAACTCCGACAGGGGCTGTTTCCGCATAGCTGGAACGAGATGGTCACGGGTCGTTTGTATGGCTGAGTGAATCGAGACAGCTAACGTGAACTGTTCCGGCTCAGCGGAAAGGCGATTGATACCCGCGACGATGCCGCACGTGGAGACGGTGAGATGCCGCGCTCCAATACCGAGAGCGTCGGCGTCGTTCATCAGGCGCAAGCCGGCGAGCGTCGCGTCGTAGGCGGCGAACGGCTCTCCTTGTCCCATCGCGACCGCGTTCGTCACGCTTCGGCCGAGGTCCGCTCCCACAAGCATGACTTGCATCGCCATTTCGCCGGCGCCGAGGCTTCGCTTCAGTCCACTCGCGCCGGTTGCGCAAAAGGAGCACCCCATTGCGCAACCGGCTTGCGTGGAGAAACACACGGTGAGCCGTTCTTTCGTGGGCAAGCCCACGCTTTCAACGGTCACACCGTCGTAAAGCTCCCAAAGATAGCGTCTCGTGCCGTCGACAGAGGACGTCTCTCGCGCTGCAAGGCGCGGGAGCACGATCGGCATTTCGTTGGCGAGGACATTTCGCAAAGAGGAGGGCAGGTCCGTCATCCCGGCGTAGTCGTTCGCGCCGCGCTGATAGACCCATCGTAGAAGTTGGGCCGTGCGGTAGGATGGCTCGCCTAAAGCTGCGAGGACCCGCTCGATCTCGCTTCTTCCGAGCACCGTAAGTGGCGCGCGCCCGGTCATCGCGGTGGAGCCGGGGTGGGGGTCACGCACCAGTGACTGCTCAGGTGAGTTCCCCAAGCGCCTTCTTGTATTCGTCACGATGCGACGCCTCGTACTTGCCGACCGAGCGGAAGAAAAACGCGATGTCGTCGAAGCCCTCCTCTTCGGCTGCCGCCGCGAACAGCGGGTACATGTCTTGACACTCGTAGTCCTCTCCGGCGGCGGCTTTCTCCAGGTTCGCCCGAGTGTCTCCAAACCCGCCCATGTAGGCGAGGTGGCCGTGAGCGTGGGCGGTCTCTTCGCGTGCGGCTCTATCGAACGCGTCAAGAACCGACTGAGGCGCTCCCTCGAGCTCCGCGATTCTCCGGAAGAGAGTGTACATCCGATTGGCTTGTGACTCACCCGAGTACGCCGAGCGGAGATTCTCCAGAGTCTTAGTGCCCTCAAGATCGGGGAGATTCGTGTATGGGGCAAAGAGGCTTCGCGGAGCTCCGCACACTGGACAGATATCGGGGGCCGGTCCGACATGCAGATAGCCACATCCCTTGCAGCGGTTCATTTCGGTCATGGGTGCTCCTCTCGGGCAGTGGCGCGCGGGCGGCGCAGCCGTGTTGGCAAGCGTGAGCGAATGGACGTGCATGCGGGCCTCACGTTGCTGTCATCCCCGTTTCCGATACGTTCTAAAACAGAATGATTCCTGCATGCTATTTACTATTGCCAGAAGTAGGTTGCTGGGGTAGAACGTGAGATGAATCATTTGAGCTCACGCGCGTATTTGGCAAGGCACTACTCTTGTTCGCGGAGAACGGAAAGAGCGGGAGGTGTGGCGGTGAGGGCGTCCCGGTTCGTAGCCGCGACTCTCGTCGTCGGGGCGATTGCTCTAACGGCGGGGGTTGCTCTCGCGCTTCCGCCCGCACCAATAGAGGCGTTTGAGTCGGCGCAAGCGTGCGGGTGTCATGCGGAGTTTGTCGAGCAGTGGAGCACATCGATGCACGCGCAAGCGGTCACCGACCCTCTCTACCAGTACAAATTAAGAAAGGGCAATGAGCAGACTGGTGGGACGATAGGACCGTTTTGCGAGACGTGCCACTCACCGGCAGCGGCGATGTTCGGGGAACTCGGACAAGATGAGTACTCACCGGTGGCGATGGAAGGTGTCACGTGTGACGTCTGCCATCAGGTCACCGGGCACACCGAGCCCATCGGCAACACGTCTCTCGTATGGACACCGGACGGGGTCAAGAGAGGCCCGCACGACGACGCGGTCTCTCCAGCCCACGCGACCGCATACTCGGAGATCCACACGAGTGCCGAAATCTGCGGCTCGTGCCACGACGTGAGGCATCCCGGCAATGACCTCTTGCTTGAAGGTACGTACACCGAGTGGAAGAACGGTCCCTACGCTGCCGAAGGCATACTCTGCCAGGATTGCCATATGACCCCCGGACCCGGAGTAACCAAGCCTAATCCTGGCAGGTCAGCGGCGGGTGCTCCGGAACGGGAGCACATCTACATCATGACATTCGTGGGAGGTAACGCGGGCCTCGGCGATCCGATCCTGGCCGAGGAGCGATTGCGGGCCGCTGCGGCCATCGAACTCACCGCGCCAAAGGTAACTGAGCCGGGCCAACGCGTTCCGGTAACCGTGCGCATCACGAACGTGGGCGCCGGTCACTACCTGCCTACGGGACTGACGGATGTGCGCCGGATGTGGCTAGAACTCATCGCGGTGGGGCCGGACGGACAGGCGATCGAAATAGGACGCAGGGAGTTTCACACGGTATTCCACGACGCCGAGGGAAACTCGCCGGCCGAGATATGGTTTGCCGTTGGAGTGGAAAGCGATGATCGTATCCCACCGAGAGAGTCCGTCGAGAACACGTGGGACGTGACGATGCCGGAAGGTCCACTCGAGCTGAAGGCAACTCTGTACTACCGGTCGGCGCCAGAGGAGATGGCGAAAGCGGCTGGGGTGGAGATCCCGACGACCACGATGACCGAGGCGGCGGCGACGGTCTTCACGAGCGACACGGAGGCTGCGGTCAGTGAATCGGCACCTGGCATCGCGCGAGGCGATGACAACACCACCTTGCTAGTAACCGCGGTGCTGGCCGCCGTGGTGCTGCTCGCCGCTATCGGCGCAGGGCTCGTCTGGAAGTTTCGCAACACGTCCTGAGCGCGCCCAGGCATGACGCGCCCAGGCACCAATTGTGAGCCGCTAGTCTGTTTGCGGATCTTCAGGAACGGGAACCCCCGGCGCTCCAGGCGTTGGGGTTGCCTCACGCGTTGGCATTTCGAGGTTCGCGGGTTTTACCCCGACTTCCATCTCGACATCTATCAGTTCGCCGTTGCGCCAGAGGCCCAGCACGACGACGTCACCAATGGCGTGACGGCGAACCTCGAGGATGAGGTCGTCCATGCCTCGGATCACGACTTCGTCGAGTTTGACGATCACGTCACCCGGCCCGATTCCCGCTTCCGCCGCCTTGCCGCCCTCAATCACCTCAACGACCCACGCGCCCGAAGCCGTGGGCAGGTTTTCTGCCGCGGCGAGCTCTTCGTTCACTGTCTGACCTACGACGCCGAGGAACGGGTGCTGAGCTACACCGGTTTCGATCAGTTGGTCAGCGATGCGCAGCGCGGTGTTAACCGGCACCGCGAATCCGATGCCTCCGGAAGCTCCCGTCTCCGAGAAGATCGCAGTGTTGATGCCCACAAGTTTGCCCTCACGGTCAACGAGAGCGCCCCCCGAGTTGCCAGGGTTGATTGCCGCGTCCGTCTGAATCACGTCCACAAGCGGGTAGACGCCGGGCTGGCCTCCCGCAGACGTGATGGACCGCCCAATCGCTGAGATGACTCCGGATGTCACGGTGTGGGAGAGACCAAAAGGAGAGCCGATCGCGGTTACAAGCTGGCCGACCGCTATCGTTGAGGAGTCGCCGAGAGCAACGGCGGGCAGCGAAATCGGCACGTGCACCACCGCAATATCCGTGTCGGCGTCAAGGCCGACGAGGGTGGCCGAGCGCCGCTCTCCGTCCGTGCCGCTGACATGGATGGCGTCCGCGCCATCTACCACGTGCGCGTTGGTAAGAATGTACGTGCCGCCATCGGAAGCCTCACGAAAAGCGACGCCGGAGCCGTTTCCGGCGCGTGGGGTGTCGGGATGGCCTTCGGGAAGCGAGCCGTCGCGAGCCGTGCTGACTCCTTCGACCTCGATGTTGACGACACTCGGAAGCGCGGCGGTGGCCGCGGCAACTACCGGCTCGTCAGTCTCGGCCGGTACGACGGTGATGGTGCCCGATTTCTGTGTAGCGCCCCCCAGATGGCCGACGATCCATGCTCCGGCAAGACCGCCAAAGCCTCCGGCAATCGCGCCTGCGAACAACGAGACCGCAAGGGCGATGGCGACGACTGCGCCCGCCGAGATGCCCTGCCGCGGTGGGCTCGTGTAGCCGACGTTGGGTGAGGACGCGTCAACGGCTGGAGGAGCCGGAGCATCGTGCGGAGTGGGAGTCTGGTCGTACATGGTTCACCTCGGTGTCATCTAGTGCCGGATGAGTACCCGATCTGACGCATATACTATGCCGGGTTGGTGTGCGGTGCGACTCTCGGCGAGAAATTGCACCAAAGCACCACACGGCGGGGGGCGGTTGGCGAACATCGAGGCGGAGTGAGGTGTCGCATACGGCTAGGGAACGTGTGCTCACGTGTGATGGTCGACAGATCGATGAGAGAGTGGTGCTCGCTCTCATCGCAGCGGGCACGTTCCTCGCACCGCTCGATTCGAGCATCGTCAATATCGCGCTTCCCGCGATCGCCGGCGATCTAGGGGCGCGTCTTCCCGCAGTGGGATGGGTGGCGACCTCGTACGTGCTGACGATCGCGTCGCTTGTGCTTGCGATGGGCCGTCTTGCCGACATTCACGGGTTACGGCGCATCTACGTGCTGGGCTTCCTCGTATTCGCAGCGGGTTCAGCGGCGTGCGCTATCGCGCCCTCGCTCGGTGTGCTCATCGCGACGCGCGTGCTGCAGGCAACGGGGGCGGCGATGATGTTTGCCGCAGGCCCGGCACTGTTGAACAGTGTCTTTCCTCGTGAGCGCAAGGGGTGGGCCATCGGTTGGATCAGCTTGTCGGTCTCGGCGGGGTTGACCGTAGGACCCGCCCTCGGAGGCACGCTCGTCGAGCTTTTTGGGTGGCAAGGCATATTTGTGATCAACGTGCCGCTCGCGCTTGGGATTGCCGCGGTTGCGCGACGGATTCTTCCGGAGGACTGCCCCGGCTCAGAACCGTTTGACATTCCTGGCGCGGTGCTGGCGGCAGCCGCGCTCACGCTATCGTTGCTGGCGCTCTCCGAGATATCGCGCTCTGGACCGATAGCAGTGTCGACCTTGGCACTTGCTGGCGGCGCGGTGGTGTGCGGCGCGGCGTTCGTTGCGGTTGAGAAGAGGGTCGCACACCCGCTGCTCGATCTTTCGCTTTTCGAGCGATGGCCGTTATTGGCGGGTCTGCTCGCGGCGGTACTTGGCTACGTGGCCCTCTTCTCGGTGACGTTTACTATGCCGTTCTATTTGATGAGCATTCGGGGATTGTCGCCCCAATCCGCCGGATTGCTGCTCACAGCGACTCCGCTCGCCATGGCGGTCTTCGCTCCGCTCGCCGGCCGGGCCTCGGATCGAGGCCAAGGGCACCGCTTATCGACCGTCGGCCTCGGGTTGCTCGCCGCGACACTCGGCTGCTTTACGCTGCTTGGACGAGAGACGCATCCAGCGCTCATTGCTCTCGGACTATTCTTGGTGGGAACGGGCCTGGCGATCTTCCTGTCTCCCAACACGGCGGACATTCTCCGCGCGACCCCCCGGGCTCGTGCAGGTGTCGGGTCGGCTCTGATCGGGCAGGCGCGCAACATCGGGATGGCGTTTGGGATCGGTATCACGGCCCTTGTGATCTCGCTCGGCACCGGTGACGTGGACGTGATGTCGTCGCGCGAAACGCTGTCGCCCGCCCAAGGGGAGCTTTTCGTGAGCGCGATGCGCTCCGCGTTCGCGCTGGCCGCACTGCTCTCGCTTGCGGCCGGAGCGCTTGCATGGTCGAGAGGCGCGAATCGGGCAGTGAGAGGGAGAGGGAGTATCGACGAGCTGGCGCCGCCTCGCGTAGACTCACGACCAACGACGGCGGGAAGTGGGGACCATGAGTGACGAGTGTGTAGCGCCGCCCGAGTGCCCGCCACGAAGCCAGACTGGCGGCGTCGCATGGTGGCCGTTTTTCGCCAATCTTGCCGGGTGGGCGGGGCTTGTCGCCGCGACTGTATACCTGCTCGGTGGACCGCAGGCGACCACCGTGCCACTGGAGAACCCCGCGTACCCCGTCTTACTCTTGGCCGCCGTCACCCTGACCGCGTTTGGGCCGCTCATGGCCCTCTTCGTGTGGCTCGTGGCGTGGAGCGCGGCTGCCCCGGAGTGCCGGAGCGGCCTGCTCACGACGGCACTCGTGCGTGGTGCGGGCGCCACTGCGGCTGGGGTGCTCGTGTGGTGGGCGGCGCTCATCATCGTTGATTCGATTCGTCTCGGAGCACTCGGATGACACACGCGCGACCGGAGGAGATCAGGTGAACGAGAACCGCTCAGCGCTGCGTGTCGCTGTTCTCATGGGTGGGCGCTCCGCAGAGCGAGAAGTCTCGCTCAACACAGGGGCACAGGTCGCCTCGGCATTGGCCGAGAAGGGCCATGACATCGTGTGCATCGACACGCTTGAGCACTCCTTCATCACACAGATAGTGTCTGCCGAGCCAGACGTGGTATTCATCTGCCTCCACGGACGTTTTGGTGAGGATGGGACCGTACAGGGCCTGCTCGAGCTACTCGAAATCGCGTACGTGGGATCAGGTGTGCTCGCGAGCGCTCTGGCCATGGACAAAGTGATGTCCAAGCACTTCTTCAGTCATGCGGGCATCCCGACTCCCGACTACGTCCACGTGCGCGCGGGTGAGCATGTGGACGCGGCTCAGATAGCCGTGCGCGTTGGAGAGAAGAGCGTCGTGAAGCCGGCCAACGAGGGGTCAGCCCTCGGCGTCACTATTGTTCACGAGCCCGGAGAGCTTGCTGGAGCACTTGCCGAGGCGTTCCGTTACGACGATGACGTGCTTGTCGAACGGTTCATCGCCGGCGTGGAGGTGACGGTCGGCGTGATCGGCAACGAGGACCCGATCGCGCTGCCCACACTCGAGATCGTTCCAGAACATGAGTTCTACGACTACGAGTCAAAGTACGTGCCGGGCATGAGCCTGCACATCATCCCAGCCCGGATCAGCGAGAGCGCGGCGCTGGAGTGCCAGCGGCTTGCGCTCGCAGCCCACCGCGCCCTCGGCTGCCGGGGCATGTCACGCGCGGACACGATCGTGGACGGCTCCGGAGAAGTGTGGTTGCTCGAGACGAACACGATACCCGGCATGACCAAGACGTCTCTCCTTCCGGACGCGGCGCGCGCGGCGGGCATTGAGTTTCCTGAGCTCTGCGAAAGGCTCGTCCGGCTTGCGCTAGAAACCCGGTAGCTACGCTCTACGCTGGTCGAGATCAGGCGGCTGGCAGGTCGATAACGAACCGCGCCCCGCGCTCGCCATCGGGGCGGGCCTCGGCTTTCACGGTGCCCCCATGGCTTTCGATGATCGCGCGCACGATGTAGAGGCCCAATCCAATACCCGGGCGGTTTTCGCCAGCTTCTCGCAATCGGGCGAACCGTTCGAAGATGATTTCGCGTTCGCTTTGGGGAATGCCGGGCCCGTCGTCGTGCACGGCGACGGTGATCCGATCGCCGCGCGGCTCGACGAGGATGCGGATCGTCCCGGAGGGGGGCGTGTGCTTGATCGCGTTGCTCACAAGGTTGACGAGCGCTTGCCGGAGCCGCCGCTCCTCGCCGAGGACCACACCTCGCCCTTCGAGGGTGACAGACAGCGTGTGCTCCGTCGTGTGCTCGAACGAGGTGACGGTTTCCTCGGCGAGATCCGAAAGCGAGACCGGCTCCAACATGACGGGCGAGAAGAGTTCTTCGGCGCGGGTAGCGCAAAGCAAGTCCTCGAGCAAAAGCCCCATGCGCTCAGCGCTCCGTCTTGCGGCACCTGCGGCTTTGAGCCGCGACGCATCAGGAAGCGGGCGTTCGAGGAGGTCAAGGTATCCGCCGATGACGGTAAGCGGCGCACGCAGATCGTGCGTGACGAGGGATACGATTTCGTCGCGGATCGCGTCGACACGCAACCGTTCGGTCACGTCGCGGCCGGTCAGAAGTGTCGTGCGGCGAGGGTCGTCGTGCTCCACGGCCCTGAGCTCCGCCCAACGCGTGGGAATTCCGGGACCGGCAAATTTCGCGACAACGACCCGGTCGAGGGCGCGGAGGAGAAGCTCTTCTGTCGAGAGGGATTCTCCTGTTTCGGATTCGATCGTCAGGGAGTCGAGGAACGAGGAAAATGCGACCTGTGAGCGTCCGGCTGGAAGGCCAAACAGCGCCGAAGCGGCGGCGTTGACGAGCGCTACCTGGCCGTCTCGCACAAGTATCTTCGCTTCAAAGGAGTCGTCTACCGCGAAACGCAAGGCGCTCGCCGCCTCGGTCGCCTCGGCCTGCTTTCTCGCAAGGTGGTCCAAGAGGCTCTCATAGACCTCCGCGAGTGTGCGCATCTCGGATGGGAGCCAGGGGTCGACGGCGAGGGGTGCGACCGCGTGACCCTCCAGCGCCGCGTGGCCGTGGTGCCGCACATGTCCCACGAGTGTCTCCAGCGGGCGGCGAATGAGGATAGTGAGACCCACTCCCACGAGCAGACCGGCGATCACCGCGAGGCCCGCCGCAACAAGCAGCGAGAGTGTGAGCACATCCGCGGCGCCTCGATCGGCCTCCGCGGACGCTGAGATCCAGCCGACGGATCGTTCGTCGATGCCACGAAGTTCGGCCCTGAGCCATGTGCCGTCGGGTGAGTCCGTGAAGAGCGTGATGCCGAGATGCTCTGTATCGGTGCCGGCGAGCACTGTGTCGCCCGGTTGTGTGATGTAGGTGCGAGTGAAGGTGAGCGGATGACGGGACGGGAGTCCAGCGGTATCGAGCATACGCAGGACCGCGAGCGATCCCGTGCTCGCGCTAAGTGGAGTCAGCGAGATGACGGCCACACCGTCTTCGCCGACCGCGATGAGCCCGGAGGTTGCCTTCGCGCCGAGCGCGTCCACATGAGAAGTGATAGCGGCTACCGCATAAGGGGCACCTTCGTGTGCGACTACGCGCCCGTCGGCTGTCACGAGAGCAGCGGCGTCGATCACCGTACGGTCCACGAGGGCGGCGAGCCGGATGTTGCCAAGCGACAGAGCCGCGGGATCATCAAGGTCGATGAGGTTCGGGGAGATGGCGCCGCTCACCCCGATCGTCTCTACGAGCTCAGTCTGCGCCTCCAGATCGTAGGCCAGAGCGCGGAGAGCCTGTCGAGCTTCGTGTTCGATCTGGTTCGGGCGGTCAATCGCGAACAGAAGGAGGAAGACGGACGTGCCCACGACAACGAGTGCGACGTTGGCGAGGAGCACCGTGAGGGTGAGGCGGGATCTCAGGCTCGACGGCAAGATGCGCGCGAGAAACGGCTGTCGTACAGCCGCCGTCACGGGACTAACGTCCGTTCCGCGGCCATCTTGCGTGCGGCAGGTGTCGCTGCAAGGCCGCCTCGGCCCGTCTCTCTCAGGTCCTCGGGAAGTGAGCGTCCTACCGCGGACGCCGCGTCGACGACCTCGTCGAAGGGGACCGGAAATGTCATGCCGGCTAGCGCCATCTCCACAGCCGCTAGCGCTACGGCCGCCCCGGTGGCGTTACGGGCCACACACGGCACTTCGACGAGTCCTCCGATCGGGTCGCAGACGAGGCCGAGAAGCCCCTGGAGCGCGAAGGACGCCGCGTGTCCTGCCGCCTCGGCTGAGCCGCCCGCCATTTCGACGGCTGCGGCTGCCGCCATCGCAGCGGCCGAGCCTATCTCGGCTTGACATCCCCCTGCCGCACCGGCGAGTGAGGCGCGCGCGGCGATGACTCCGCCTACCGCAGCTGCGGTGAGCAGCGCGTCCACGATGGCCTCGTCACTGGCGCCGATCTGCTCGGCGACGGTGACGAGCACCCCCGGCAGCACGCCTGAAGCTCCACCGGTCGGCGCGGCGACCACGCGTCCCATAGCAGCGTTGACCTCGGCGACGGCGAGCGACGCGGAGAGCGCCCGTCCAAACTGCGGGCCAAGCAACTCGTGGCTTGAGCGCTCAAGGCGTGCGGCGTCGCCGCCGACTCGGCCTGACCGGGAGAGTGCCCGTCCGCTTCGCCCTTCGTCGATGCCCTCGCGCATCGTCTTGAGGATGTAGTTCATGCGTGCGCGGATGGCTTCGGGCGGCTCGCCTGAGTCGAGCATCTCTCGTGCGAGGGCGGCTGCCGAAAGCGAACCGTGCCCGGTCGCCGCATCAGCTAGGGCATCGAATGATTCGAACGCCATGCTCGGGACTCCTTTCCACAACTACCATCGTACTCCTCAGAGCAGAACAGCGCGACGGCGCGCGATCGGTACACGTGCCCGGACGCCTCCTCCTTTGCAGACGGGATGTGGAAGTATTGACGGACACTTGACAACCGATGTAGCATGGGCGTGCAGATAGATTAGTGGACACTAAGTGTCTAACGTTCTAACTAGGAGGCAGCCACGATGGCGTCACACGCTCACGCAACCGGCTCACACACGGGCGCAACGCTCACGCTCGACAAGCTTCGTAGAGGTGAGTCGTGCGAGGTGGTGGCCATCGGGGACGAGATGGCGCGCATCGCCGCGGTGCGTTTTGGGATGGCAGAAGGCGCGTGTATCTCGTGTATCACCCGCGTGCCTGCGGGTCCGATAGTGGTGCGCTCGGGGATGCAGGAAATCGCGATCGGACGCAAGCTCGCCCAGCGAATCAACGTGCGGCCTTTGAGAGGGGACAATTAGAATGGCGACAGACGTCTCTACGCACCGCCACGCTCCTGCTTCCGTTGAACAACGCAAGGGCGCGGCGGGACTCGTGCTTGCCGGTAACCCGAATGTGGGCAAGTCGGTGGTGTTCAACGCGTTCACTGGCACCTACGTTGACGTGAGCAACTTCCCGGGCACCACCGTCGAGATCACCCGGGGGCAGATGGGTGAGTACGACATCGTCGACACCCCGGGGGTTTACGGTGTGTCCTCGTTCAACGACGAAGAGCGTGTGGCGCGTGACGTAATCCTCGACGGTGACCTCGTTGTCAACGTTGTAGACGCGGTGCACCTTGAGCGCGACCTGTTTCTGACCCTGCAGTTGATCGACATGGGCAAGCGGATGGTAGTGGCGCTCAACATGGCCGATGAGGCCCGCGCCCGTGGAGTCGATGTCGATCGCGACCTGCTCGCTGACCTTCTCGGCGTGCCCGTGATCGAGACAGTCGCGGTTCGCGGCAAGGGAATTCCCGAACTGAAGGCGGCCCTTGCGGACGCTCGCTGCGGTCATGCGGATCCTGTACTCGAAGAGCCGCTCGTGCTCATGGCTGCTCGCGTGGGTTCGCGCGCCGAGGCCCTTCTTGTACTCGAGGGCGATGAGCACATCGCCTCCCTCCACGGCATTGAGCCTGAGGGGAAGCGTGACGAGATCTACCTGCGCCGCCGGGATCGCGTGAACGATATCGTCGGCCACGTGGTGAAACACACCACCGAAGGCGCCAGCTTCTCGACGCGCCTCTCGCACGCGATGATGCATCCGGCGACCGGGATACCGATGCTCGCTTTGCTGCTGTGGGGGATGTACAAGGTGCTTGGCGAGTGGGTGGCCGGTGGAGTCGTTGGGCTGCTCGAAGAGGAGCTCATGATCGGCCGCGTCGAGCCGGTGGTCCGCGGCGTCGTAGGCTCAGTGTTTGCCGAGGGAAGCGTGGCCAATACGCTGTTGGCCGGCGAGTTTGGCGTGCTCACAATGGCGCCAACGTACCTGATCGGCGTGATCCTTCCGCTCGTCGCCGGTTTCTACCTTTTGCTCTCGCTCCTCGAGGATACGGGCTACCTGCCGAGAATCGCCACGCTCGCGGACCGCTCTCTAACGGCAGTAGGGCTGAACGGAAGAGCGGTCATCCCGCTTATCCTAGGCCTGGGATGCGTGACCATGGGAACGCTCACGACCCGCATTCTCGGATCGAAGCGCGAGCGGATCATCACGACCGCGCTCATGGCCATCGCGGTGCCCTGCACAGCCCAGATCGCCGTCATAGCGGCGCTCATGGCTGGAGTGGGTCCGATGTATGCCGCAGGCTACTTTGCCGCGCTGTTCGTCATCTTCGTAGGCGTGGGCACCGCGCTTGCACGCGTCACCCCCGGCGTGTCGACCGATTTGTTGATTGACATCCCGAGTCTGAGAATCCCGCGCCTCGACAATGTCGCACGCAAGACGTTCATCAAGGTCTGGCACTTCATGAAAGAGGTCACACTCTTCTTTGTCGCCGGTGCGGCACTCATCTCTACGCTCGATGTGACCGGCGCACTCGGCGCTATACAGCGCGCAGCTGTTCCGCTCACCGTCGGCTGGCTTGGACTTCCCGCAGAAGCGGCAACCGCGTTTGTGATGGGCTTTGTTCGCCGCGATTTTGGTGCGGCCGGGTTCTTCACGATGGAGCTAACCGCCGCCCAGCTGCTGGTTTCGATGGTGACCATCACGCTGTTTGTTCCGTGCGTCGCGAGCGTGATGGTGATCGCCAAAGAACGGGGCGTTCGCTACCTCGCCGGTCTGTCTGTGGCGTCGGTCGGCCTCGCGTTTCTTACCGGCGGCTTGCTTGCCCGGCTCATCGGGGTGATCTAGGTGAGCGGCACCCCGGTCAGGTGCCCAGTCTGCGGAGCGCCCGCGGCCGGGATCCGCTGCGCGCGGTGCAATGCGCTCACTTTGACGGGGTGTTCTGGATCGTGCGCCGCGTGCGATCAGGCGCGCGGCCCATCGCAACTACACAGTCGGGACGACGCGCACGCCGGTGATCCCCGGCGCCGCCGCGATTAAGCCGAGCACCATATCGCTTGGCTGAATGTCGGTTTCGATCAGCATGAGGGCGGCGGCGCCCCGGCGCTCTCGCGACACGCGCATTCGCGCGATGTTGACACCCTCCTCGGCGAGGACGGACGTGACGGCCGCGATCTCACCAGGCTGGTCGAGGTGCGCGACGAGCAGCATGGGAAGCTCGCCGGTGACCTCGACTTCGTAGGCGCCGATACGCGTGAGAACGACGACGCCGCCTCCAAGGGATGCGCCCTCGATGTAGACATCGGGACGGCCGGCGCCCGCGAGGTCGAAGGCGACGGAGTTTGGGTGGACCGCGCCGAGGTCGGCCTCGGCAATCTCAACTGAGAGTCCGGCGTTCTTGGCGAGGGAGTGCGCGTCTTTGATTGCGAGGTCGTCGGGAGCGAGGCCGAGCAATCCCGCGACGAGTGCCAGGTCAGTGCCGTGGCCGTGGCCTGTCGAGGCGAACGATCCGTGGAGACCGATCCGGGCGCTTTGGGGTGTTGCGCCGAAGACCGCGCGCGCCAGCAGGCCGAGCCGGACCGCACCAGCCGTGTGACTCGATGAGGGCCCCACCATGATCGGACCGACGATGTCGAAAAGCGAGCGTTGGCGCACCATTCGCTGATTGTACCCTGTGCATGAAGGGTTCGCGGCAGTATCATCGGTGCGCGCGCCAAGCGCTGTTCAGGCAAGCGACGGAAGGAACAGAAGATGTCTCAGCCCGCACTCGGTCAGAAGCAGATCATGATCGCACTCGCGGCGGTGATCGTCCTGCTCGCGGTCCTCATCGGTGTGCTCGTGTGGCAGAACTCGCGCGCATCGCTCGCGGAGACCTCCGCACTTGTCCCCGCCGACCCGACCGCCGCAGTCACCGGTATGCCGTCCGGGTCTTCACCGGAAGTGTCGCCGGGAATGCCGTCGGGAATGGGTGGCCAGTCGTCGGCAGCTTCGTTCGACCCGGCGACCGCGCCGGTCGTGCCCTCAGGCATGACGCCGAGCGATTTTGTCACCTCGTACTATGAAGCGTGCGCAGCCAAGGAGTACGAGCGCGCTTTCACGCTCCTGCCGGTTGCGACCCAGACAACGTATGGCGATGCGACGACCTTCGCCAACACGCTTGAGGGTTACGGCATCTCAGGCTTCAGCGTTGATCCGCCGGTAGAGACCGCTGATACCTACTCAGTCATTGGATGGCAGGTTGCCCAGGGCATGTCCTTCGGGTACGAGTGGGTGTTTGTAAAGGGCGGCTCGGGCGAGTGGCTCTTGAAGTCGCGCACCATGGCGGGATCCCAGTAACGAGAAGCGTAAGTTACCGCACGCCGCCCCAAACGTGTCGGGGCGGCGTGCTAGTCTGTAGCGGTTATGAGCCTGACTCTGGCCCGCCTCCTGGTTCCCGGCACCGATGACGACGTCGCTCACGCGTACGCCGCAACATCCGCGCGCGTTGCCGAGGAGACGTTCGGGCTTGAGGAAGAGGTCGCGCTCGTCGACATCGAGACGACCGGCTTTGACCCCGGACGCGACGCGCCGATAGAGTTCGCGGCCGCCATAATGCGCGGTCCTGAGATCGTCGCGCGCTTTCACACGATGGTCGATCCCGGACGCGATGTGCCACTCGAGATCGTGCAACTCACCGGCATCACGCAAGAGGCCCTCATTGGAGCGCCGCCCGCTGAAAAGGCCGCGCTTGATCTTGCCGAGTTCGTGGGCGGCCGCGATGTTGTGGCGCACAACGCACCGTTCGATCGCGGCTTTCTCGAGCATCTCGCGGGGCCGTCACGTTTTCCGGGCGAGTGGATCGACACACTGCAACTCTCGCTGATCGCGTTTCCGCGACTCGCGAGCCATCGCTTGCGTGATCTTGCGGAGGCGTTTGGCGCACACACGCCTTCGCACCGTGCTCAAGACGATGTCGAGGCGCTCGCTACGGTGTGGCGCGCGTGCCTATGCGGCCTGAACGATCTCGGTCCGGCGTTGCTTGGGCGGCTCGCCGCTTTGGCTCCGGGTGCGAAGTGGCCAGCACGATCCACGCTCGCGCACCTCGCCGCCGGTGCGCCAGCGACGCGGTTCGATCTGCGCACCGCGCGATCTGAGCGCGTCTCGGCGGAGAAAGGCGACGCGCTTTGCGACGCGAACGACATTGAGTGCGCTACCCCCGCGGTCGATCAGATCGCCGCCGAGTTCGACTCAGGGGGCATTGCGGGCCGGATGTACGCGGGTTTTGAGGCGCGCGCGGAGCAAGCCGAGATGGCGCGTGTCGTCACTAGCGCGTTTGCGAGCGGTGCGTACGCGGCGATAGAGGCGGGCACCGGTGTGGGGAAATCGCTCGCGTACCTCGTGCCCGCGGTCCGGTTCGCGCTCATGAACGAGGTGGGCGTTGGGATAGCGACCAAGACCAACGCGCTCATGGACCAGCTGATTTACGGGGAACTCCCCGCGCTTGCGTCAGCCCTCGGCGACCTGCCCGCCGCCGAGCTGCGCTTCGTCGCGCTCAAGGGCTACGAGCACTATCCGTGCGTCAGGAAGCTCGAGCGATTCGCGAACTCGCTTGACGATCGGGCCGCACCGGACGCTATCGGCGTTGTCGCCGCGCTTATCGCGTGGTGCGTCCAGTCGTCGTGGGGGGATGTGAGCGCGATCAATGCGCACCTGCCGCGCGAGGTGCTCGGCGAGGTGACGGCGTCGGCGGCGGAGTGCACCCGCAAGCACTGCGGCTACTTTCCTTACCGGTGCTACCTGCACGGAGTACGGCGCCGCGCCGCGTCGGCTCACATCGTCGTGACCAACCACGCACTGCTCTTCAGGGATGCGGTAGCCTCAGGCGGGATACTCCCTCCGATTCGTTTCTGGGTGGTTGACGAGGCGCACGCCGCGGAATCGGAGGCGCGCAAACAGCTCTCGATGGTGTGCTCGCGCCTCGAACTGTCGCTGCTGTTCACCGCGCTTGGGGGCTCGCGCGGAGGATTCGCCGAGGAGATCTCGAAGCGTGCGCGCAGGGCGGGCGTGGCTGATCCTGGTGCGATCGATTCTGCCTCGGCGGAACTATCCCAGACAATCGAGGAAGCAGCCACGCTCACGGCGTCACTTTTCGAGTTCGTGCGTGACGCTGTCCCTGCCGCCGATGACGGCTACGACGTCGTCGACGTTCGCATCGACACACAAATTCGGCAGAGTCCGTCGTGGGCCGCGGCGCTGCGCGTGGGGCGTTCGCTCGCCCAACGGCTCGATGCGGCCGTGCTTGCGGGCAGACGGCTCGCGCTTGCGCTGGAGGAAGGCGGAGGGGCTACGGCCGACGCACGCGCCGATCTCGCGGGCCTGCTCACCCGCGTTGCCGACCAGCACATCGCGCTCACAACCGTCATCGATGGTGAGGCCAGCGAGTACGTGTATCACGCGACGATAGATCGCCGTCCCGCCGCGCGCGCCGACAGACTCGCGGCATCCCGTCTCGATGTGGGCGAGGCGCTGCTAGACGACTTTTATCCGCGGATCCGCTCGGTAGTGTTTACCTCGGCCACGATCGCCGCAGGTGACGATTTCTCGCACTTCGCGCACGCGGTGGGACTCGATCGGCTCGGTGAGGAAGAGGCGTATCGTACGGTACGGCTTGCTTCGAGTTACGACTTCGCTCGGCAGATGGGGGCGTTTGTCCCGACGGACCTCGGCGAGCCGGGCACTCCCGCCTACCACGAGGCGCTTGAGCGGCTACTTTACAGCGTGCATGTGGCGATGGGCGGCTCGGTGCTTACGCTGTTCACCAATCGGCGTGACATGGACCGGCTGTATCGCGTGCTGGCGCCGCGCCTGGCCGAGCAGGGCCTCTCACTCCTCGTGCAGGGTCGCGGGGTCTCGACCAAGCGGTTGCGAGACGAGTTCCTCGCCGATGTTCACGCCTCCCTTTTCGCGACCAAGTCGTTTTGGGAGGGATTCGACGCTCCTGGAGAAACGCTTCGGTGTGTGGTGGTGCCCAAGTTGCCGTTTGGGCAGGTGGGCGACCCGCTCACGCGCGAGCGTGAGGAGCGCTACGGACGCGCGGCGTGGAGCAGGTTCTACCTGCCCGCCGCGATCATAGAGCTCAAGCAGGCAGCCGGGCGGCTGATCCGCTCGGCAAGCGACACGGGATGCCTTATCATCGCTGACGGCCGGGTGCTTACGAAGTCCTACGGGCGAGAGTTTCTTGGTGCTTTGCCAGTGGCTGATGTCGAGCGGATGCCGACGGCGACGATGGTGGCTCGAGTCAGCGAGCGCTTTGGGAGGTAGTGGCGTCGTGTTCGCGGCGGCGTGTCTCGCGAGCGACGAGCGCAGCGACCGCCTCTCGGACCTCGAACGGCTCGATCACCGTCGCGTCGCCGAGATAAGAAGCCACCTGCCGGGCGATCCACGCGGTGCCTGCGTACGGGACCTCGACGAGCGTGCCCGGACCATCACCAGGAACCACGCGCATGCCCGGCCATTCGCGTTCCGGCGGATCGATGCCGGGGGCAAGTGCGATCGTGGCGTGCGGCAGTTTACCCGCGGGCAGGATCTGACCGTCAGGTTCGAAGTGCGGTGATTCGAAGTGCTCGCCCAGGGGGGTCGCCTCGAAAATCCGGTCGATGCGAAACGTGCGCGGAGCGCCAGCGTGGCGGCAGAACGCGTGCGCGTACCACGCGCCGCGCTCGCTTTGGAGCGCGAGGGGCTCGATGGTGCGCCTGGCAGGCGTGTCGTCAGCGCGGCCTTGGTACTCGATGCGGACGCGCTCGCGATTCGCCACCGCGGCGGCCAGGATGGTGAGAGCGCCATTGTCCGGAGCGGTTGCCGCCCGGACTGCGCGCTCTACCTCGCCTGCGTCGATGGTGGACGCCGCCGCGAGCACTCGGGTGACGAGCGGGTCGTCTTGGGTGCGCCCCGCCGTTTGTAGCGCGGCGACGAGAGCGCGCGCCTCTGCGGCGGTGAGCCGGATCGCACGGTCGAGGGCGGGCATCTGGCCGAAGACGTGCACCACCCCGTCTTCCACGTAAAGCGGTACGGCGGTGAGCGGGTCGTACGGGTCGGCCGCGCACAGTGAGAGCGTCTCGAGATCGGCCGTCAGCCCGAGCTCGCTCACGCCGAGCTGCTCGGCGAGGTCGGCGACGCGTGTCTCAAGACCCGGCTCCAGGTGGCGGATGAGAGCGAGGAGGCGCCGGGCCCGG
>Ga0208735_100136_pt1 | contig 42568 bp, 39 predicted proteins | sample Subbio12Aug_8Aab_FD_184829 | JGI IMG/M metagenome (GOLD analysis project Ga0208735, IMG submission 184829) | Serpentinite rock and fluid subsurface biosphere microbial communities from McLaughlin Reserve, California, USA - CR12Aug_8Aab (SPAdes) | ecosystem: Environmental > Terrestrial > Deep... | reverse complement strand
CTCATCCCTATCCTGAACAGCGATTTGGCGTTACTCACCCAAGGCAGGAGCCTTGTGCGGTAATTCCGCTCGCAGGGATCTGTGCGGGGGGCGTCGGGTAACCGGCGTCCCTACCGCGACCCTTCGTCGATTATTTGACGTTTTGCGCCACATGGTTGCTAGCTTAATTTATTCAATTGGTTAGCGATATTCTCGCGCAACGTGTTGAAGCTCGCCAGCCGCTCGCGCTCCTGCGCCACGACGGCGGCGGGCGCGCGGGCGACGAAGCTCTCGGTGGCGAGCTTTTTTTCCGCCTTGGCGATCTCGCCCTCGACGCGGGCAAGCTCCTTGCCGAGGCGCTCCTTCTCGGCGGCGACGTCGATCTCGATCTTGAGCATCAGGCGGTAATTGCCTACGATCTGCACCGGGGCATCCGAATCGGGCAGGGTGTCGGCAACCGCAACTTCCGAGAGCTTGCCGAGCGCGGCGAGGTAGGGAGCGTAGTCTTCGAGGGCCGCGTCGCCGGCGCCGACCAGCGGAACTTTCTGTGCCGGCGAAATGTTCATCTCGCCGCGCAGACTGCGGCAGGCAGTGACCAGAGACTTGAGAGTGGCAACCCATTGCTCCGCCTTCTCGTCGCAGCGGGCCGGGTCGGCGACCGGGTAGGGCTGCAACATCACCGTGGGCGCCGTCTCGCCAGCGCCGACTTTTCCTGCGACAGGCGCGACGGTCTGCCAGAGCTCCTCGGTGATGAAGGGAATCAGCGGGTGGGCGAGCCGCAGCACGGTTTCCAGCACGCGGACCAGGGTGCGACGCGTGGCCCGCTGCTGGGCTGCGGCGCCTGCCTGCATCTGCACCTTGGCAAGCTCGACATACCAATCGCAATATTCGTCCCAGACGAATTCGTAGATGGCCTTGGCGAGCAGGTCGAAGCGGTAGTCGGCGAAATGCTTTGCCACTTCTGTTTCCAGGCGCTGCAACAGGCTGACAATCCACTGGTCGGCGGGCAAGAACTCAAGCGGCAGGCTGGCGTCGAGGCCGACGTCCTGGCCTTCGCAGTTCATCAGCACGAAGCGCGAGGCGTTCCACAGTTTGTTGCAGAAGTTGCGATAACCCTCGCAGCGCTGCATGTCGAACTTGATATCGCGGCCGGGGCTGGCGAGCGACAGGAAGGTGAAGCGCAGAGCGTCGGCGCCGAAGCCCGGGATGCCGTTCGGGTACTCCTTGCGGGTGCGTTTTTCGATCTGCGCCGCCTGCTTCGGGTTCATCAGGCCGGTGGTGCGTTTGGCGACAAGGTCGTTTAGGCTGATGCCGTCGATCAGGTCGATCGGATCGAGCACGTTGCCCTTCGACTTCGACATCTTCTGGCCTTCGGCGTCGCGGATCAGGCCGTGCACATAGACGTGCCTGAACGGAATTTTCCCCGTGATGTGTTTCGTCATCATCACCATGCGCGCCACCCAGAAGAAGATGATGTCGAAGCCGGTGACCAGCACCGTCGAAGGGAGATAGAGATCGAGGGCCGGGTTCGACCTGGCCGGCCACTCGGGCGTCCAGTCGAGCGTCGAGAAGGGCCAGAGCGCGGAGGAGTACCAGGTGTCGAGCACGTCCGGGTCGCGTTCCAGCCCGCCGGTATAGCCCTCCTGCTTCGCCAGGGCATAGGCCTCGGCCTCGTCGTGGGCAACCCAGACGCGACCGTCGTCGCCATGCCAGGCCGGAATCTGGTGGCCCCACCAGAGCTGGCGGGAGATGCACCAGTCCTGGATGTTGCCCAGCCACTGGTTGTAGGTATTGACCCAGTTCTCGGGCACGAACTTGATCTCGCCCGAACTCACGCATTCAAGGGCCTTGCCCGCAATGCTCTTGCCATCGGCGCCGGGCTTGGACATGGCGACGAACCACTGGTCGGTGAGCATCGGTTCGACGACGACGCCTGTGCGGTCGCCGCGCGGCACCATCAGCTTGTGCGGCTTGGTGGCGACCAGCAGGCCTGCGGCTTCGAGGTCGGCGACGATCGCCTTGCGGGCATCGTAGCGGTCCATGCCCCGATATTTCTCGGGACCGTGCTCGTTGATGCGCGCGTCGAGGGTGAAGATCGAGATCGGCGTCAGGCCGTGCCGGTGGCCGACCTGCCAGTCGTTGAAGTCGTGGGCCGGCGTGATCTTGACGCAGCCGGTGCCGAATTCCTTGTCGACCCAGACGTCGGCGATGACCGGGATCGTACGTCCGGTGAGCGGCAGCTGGACAGGCTTGCCGATCAGGTGTTTGTAGCGATCATCCTCGGGATTCACGGCGACCGCGACGTCGCCGAGCAGGGTCTCCGGCCGCGTGGTGGCGACGGTGAGCGAGCCATTGCCCATGTTGGCAGATTCGGCGAACGGGTAGCTGATCTCCCACATGAAGCCGTCTTCCTCCTCGCTGACGACTTCGAGGTCGGAGACGGCGGTGAGCAGCTTCGGATCCCAGTTGACCAGGCGCTTGCCGCGATAGATCAGCCCTTCCTGGCGGAGACGGACGAAGGTCTCGGTGACGATCTTCGACAGACCGGCATCCATGGTGAAGCGCTCGCGCGTCCAGTCGGGCGAGGTGCCGAGGCGGCGCATCTGGCGCGTGATGGTGTTGCCGGAAAACTCCTTCCACTCCCAGACTTTTTCGAGGAACTTCTCGCGGCCGAGGTCGTGACGCGAGATGCCTTGTGCATCGAGTTGGCGTTCGACGACGATCTGCGTGGCGATGCCGGCATGGTCGGTGCCCGGCTGCCACAGCGTGTTGGCGCCGCGCATGCGGTGGTAGCGCGTCAGCGCATCCATGATCGCCTGGTTGAAGCCGTGGCCCATGTGCAGCGTGCCGGTGACGTTCGGCGGCGGCAGCAGGATGCAGAAGTTGTCGGTCTTGTCACGGTCGAGACCGGCGGCGAAATAGCCGTTCGACTCCCAGACGGGATACCAGCGCCGCTCGATCTCTGCGGGCTCGAAGCTTTTGGCGAGTTCCATGACGATCAGGGGTTGCGGCGCGCCGACGGAGGCGGGCGATTATAGCGAGGGGGGCTGTCCATCGATCCGCTCCGCCTCGCCGCGCTGCGCATCGATCAGCGCGGCGAGGCGCGGCAGGAGGTTGTGGCGCGCCTTGCCGTCGAGTTCGTCGAGGAGCTGCTGGCTGGCGGTGGAGACGGCTGCGGGCAGGGCTTGCGCAAGCCAGGCGGAAACCTCACCGTCAATTTCGTCGCGCAGCGACGCGAGCAGATTAGCGACGTCCCGGCGGTCGAGGGCTTGCGCGTCGACGATGTCGGTGAGCAGGGGGACGTCGTCCTCCGCGCCGGCATCCGCAGGCTCGGGGAGGGGCGGCGGCGGTTCGGCCGGCCGGGCGACGAAGCTGCGAAAACGCCTCTGGAACGTCTCGGAATGGACGATCTCTTCTGCGCCGTCCGTCATTCCATTCCTCCGCAAATGTCGCGGTTGTCGATCGCATAGCCGCGATCGCGGTAGAACTTGAAGCGCTCGCGCGCCGGCAGGCGGTCGGAGTCGTCGGTGCTGACGACCTCGACCACGTGCTCGAAACGCGAGAAGGCCGGCGGCAGATCGTTGCTCAGGTTGAGCAGGCAGCGCTCGTGCGGCGGACTGTCCAGCCGGTCGGTCAGCAGGATCGGCGTTTCTCCCGCCCAGGGCGAGTCCGCCCGACAGTGCGGCAGGAATGACAGGGCCGGCTGGGTCCACAGCATGCGATCGAGCCGGGCGGCCTGCTCGGCATCCGGGACATACACCAGCACCGCCTGCCTTTCGGCCCAGGCCTGTCGCAGCCATTGGGCAGCGGACTGGAGCCGTTCCGGCGCGCCGTGCAGGAAGGAGATGCGCGTCATGGCCTACTGCGATGCCGTCCCGCCGGCGCCGACTTTCGCTGCGCGCTCAATCAGAAAATGGGTCAGCAGCGGCACCGGGCGGCCGGTGGAACCCTTCTCCTTGCCCGACTTGTAGGCGGTGCCGGCGATGTCGAGATGCGCCCACTCGTACTTCTTGGCGAAGCGCGACAGGAAGCAGGCGGCCGTGATCGTGCCGGCGGGGCGTCCGCCGATGTTGCCCAGGTCGGCGAAGTTGCTCTGCAATTGTTCCTGGTAGTCCTCGAACAGGGGCAACTGCCAGGCGCGATCCCAGCTCGCGTTGCCGGCATCGAGCAGTTCGCGCGCCAGCCCATCGTCGTTGGCGAGCAGGCCGCTGACGACATGGCCGAGCGCGATCACGCAGGCGCCGGTCAGCGTGGCGACATCGATGACGCAGTCGGGCTCGAAGCGCTCGACATAGGTCAGCGCATCGCAGAGGATCAGCCGGCCTTCGGCATCGGTGTTGAGAATTTCGACGGTCTGGCCGGACATCGAGGTGACGATGTCGCCGGGACGCGTCGCGCTGCCGCCGGGCATGTTCTCGACCGCCGGCACGACGGCGATGATGTTGAGCGGCAGTTTCATCAGGGCGGCGGCCTTGATGGCGGCCAGCACGCTGGCGGCGCCGGACATGTCGAACTTCATTTCGTCCATCTCGGGCGGGGGCTTGAGGGAGATGCCGCCCGTGTCGAAGGTGACGCCCTTGCCGACGAGGACGATCGGCTTGTCGTTGCCCTTGCCGGACTTGCCGCCCTGATATTTCAGGACGATGAACTGCGGCGGCTGGTGCGAACCCCTGGCGACGGCCAGCAGGGTGTTCATGCCCAGCTGCTCCATTTCTTCACGACCGAGGATTTCGGCCGCGAGGCCATGTTCGGCGGCCAGCGCGCGGGCCTGTTCGGCCAGATAGGTCGGGGTGCAGAGGTTGCCCGGCAGGTTGGCCAGGTTTTTCATCAAACTCATGCCGGCGGCGATGGCCTGACCCTCCCGCAGGGCCTGCTCGGCGGCGGCCAGCTCGCCGCGTCGCTCGACGCAGAAGGTCAGCTTACGCAGGGGGCGGCGCACCTCGTCCTTCTTCGATTTGAGCCGATCGAAGCGGTAGAGCGTCTCCTCAACCGCGATGATGGCCTGGCGCACGCGCCAGGCGATGTCGCGTTTTTTCACCGGCAGTTCAGTCAGGTAGATCGTGCCGTCGAAGCCGCCGGTTTCGTTGAGTGTGCGTACGGTCGCGGCGATGGCCGCACGATACTCCTTTTCGCGGAACTCGCGCTCCTTGCCCAGGCCGACCAGCAGGATGCGGTCCGCCTCGGCGCCGGGCACCTTGTGCAGCAACAGGGTGTTGCCCGCCTTGCCTTCCATGTCGCCGCGCCGCAGCAGTTCGGAGAGATGGCCGCGCGCCGCGTTGTCCAGCAGTTCCGCAGGCAGGGAGAGTTTGCGCGATTCGAACACGCCGACGACCACGCAGGCCGTGCGCTGCTTTTCCGGGCTGCCGCTCTTTATGCTAAATTCCACCGCCGACTCCTGGAAGATGAACGAAACGCGCAGTTTACGCATTTTTTCGGCCCGATCCCCGTCCGGACCGAAATTCCGCAAACTTCTCCATGCCAGCCTCGACCGATGATCTTCCGGCGTTCCGCCCAGCGTGAGTTCGCGCAGACCGCAATCGCGGTGTTTGTCGCTCTTTTCGCTATCATGCTGACGCTACAACTGGTGCGCCTGCTGGGCCGGGCTGCGGCGGGGCAGGTCGCCTCGGAAGCGGTCGCGGCCATGCTCGGCTTCGCCGCATTGAACTATCTCCCGATTTTGTTGGCCCTGACGCTGTTTGTTGCCGTTTTGCTGTCGCTGTCGCGGGTTTACCGGGATTCCGAGATGACGATCTGGTTCTCGGCGGGCGTGCCGCTCACCGCCTGGATCGCACCGGTGCTGCGCTTCGCCTTTCCCGTCGTCCTGGCCATCGCCGTCCTGGCCCTGTTCCTGTCGCCCTGGGCGCAGGGCAAGCGCGCCGAATACCAGCAGCGCCTGGATCAGCGCGACGACGTGGCGCGCGTCACGCCGGGCGCCTTCAAGGAGTCCGCGCGCGGCGACCGCGTGTTTTTCGTCGAGTCGATCCCGGCTGGCGCGGGACAGAACCAGGTCGGCAACATCTTCGTCAGCTCGATGCAGCACGGCCGGCTGGGCGTGGTCACCGCCGCCCGGGGCCGCACCGAGGTCGCGGAAAACGGCGACCGGTTCCTCGTCCTGAGCCAGGGCCGGCGCTACGAGGGCGTCGCCGGTGCGGCCGAATACCGGGTGATGGAGTTCGCCAGCTACGCGATGCGCATCGAGACGGCCGAAAACGATGGCCCGGCAAGAACAGCCAAGAGCCTCGCGCTCTGGGAACTGCTGCGGGAGCGCACGCCGATCAACCAGGGCGAACTGCTGTGGCGCATCGGCGTCCCGCTGTCCGCCCTGTTGCTCGCCCTGCTGGCGATTCCGCTGTCCTTCGTCAATCCGCGCGCCGGCCGCACCAACAACCTGATCTTCGCGCTGCTGACTTTCATGATTTACAGCAACCTGCTCTCGGTCAGCCAGGCCTGGGTGGCGCAGGGGCGCATCTCTTTCGCCGTGGGCGTCTGGGCGGTCCACCTGCCGATGTTGCTGGTCCTGCTGTTGCTGTTCTGGCAGCGCATCAGGGTGTTTTCGCCCTGGCGCTTCGCCCGTCGGGGCCCCTAGGATGCTGATCTTCCAGCGCCACCTGGCCAGGGAAATTTATGGCGACACGCTGCTCGCGCTCGCGGCCTTTCTCGCCCTCTTCGCGTTTTTCGACCTGATCCACGAACTGGAGTCGGTCGGCCGCAACGGCTACGAGTTCCATCATGCGCTCGGCTTCGTCGCGCTGACGCTGCCGGGGCGCGCCTATGAAATCCTGCCGATCGCCGTGCTGATCGGCGCGCTCTACGGCCTGACCCGCCTGGCGCATCATTCCGAAATCACGGTGCTGCGCGCGTCCGGATTGTCGACCGGGACGCTGTTGCTGACTCTGGCCAGGATCGGCAGCCTTTTCGTCGTCCTGACTTTCCTGCTCGGCGAGTTTGTCGCTCCGCAAACCGAGCGGATCGCGCAACAGTTGCGGCTGACGGCGAAGAGTCAGCTGGTGGGCCAGGAATTTCGCTCCGGCCTCTGGATCAAGGACGGTCAGACCTTCATCAACGTGCGCGAGGTGCTCCCGGATGCCAGCCTGCGCGGCGTGCGCCTGTATGACTTCGACGAAAACCATCGCCTGCGCTCGATCAGCGAGGCGGAGCGGGGAAGTTTCATGCCCCCCGGCCACTGGCAGCTGAGTCGGGTGGCGCAGACCCTCTTTGCCGAGGAGAGGACGACGGTGGTGCACCACGACCAGATCGAGTGGCGCTCCGCGCTCAACCCCGACATTCTGGCGGTTCTCCTCGTCGTGCCCGAGCGCATGTCGCTCGATAAGCTGCACCAGTATATCCGCCACCTGCGGGATAACCAGCAGAACACGCAGCGCTACGAGATCGCCTTCTGGAAAAAAATCGTCTATCCCCTGGCGACCCTGGTGATGCTCGCGCTCGCGCTTCCCTTCGCCTATGCCCATGACCGCATGGGCGCCGTGAGCGTGAAGGTCTTCATCGGCGTCATGCTGGGGATCTTCTTCCACATGCTCAACGGCCTGTTTTCCCATCTCGGCATGATCGCCAGCTGGAAGCCCCTGGTGGCGGCCGTGACGCCGAGCGTCATTTTCCTGCTGGCGGCGGCGGCGATGCTTTGGCGGGTGGAGCGTAGATGAGGCGCGTGCCGGCGAGACGGTCGTGCAGGAACTGGCGATCGCGGTCGACCAGGGCCCAGAGAATCCCCAGGCCCAGGCCGATGCTCGGCCAGGCGAGGACATAGCGCCAGGCCAGGAGGATCAGCGCCGGCGGACGTCCCAGCCGGTCAACCAGATGCAGATGCCAGGTGCGCATCGGCAGGGTCTGGCGGCCGTCCTGCCAGTGCCAGAGGAAGTAGATCGCCAGCGCCAGGAAGACGAGCGCCCGAATGGTCGCGACCGGCGCCGGCCGCTGCGACAGGGCGCTGAATGCGGTGAGCAGCAGGACGAGCACACCCACGATGCCGGCGACGAGCAGGCCTTCGTAGAACATGCTGGCAAGGCGGCGGCCGATGCTGGCCGGGGCGCCGAGGGCTGTCGGACTCCCAAGAAGTTCGCCGGGCCGCCCCAAGAGTCTCTTGCCCCTTGAGGGGAGAACCGAGCGAAGCGAAGGTTTTCGGGGTGGGCTCACTCGCTGCCGGGGGGGTCAGCCGGAGGGGCAACGTCCGCCGGAGGGTCGGTCGCCGCCTCGTCGGATTGGTGGGCCAACAGGCTTTGCGGCGGCTTGAGCGGCGAGATGGGCGAGGCGGGCGCAGGAACCTCCGGCGTCGCCACACGGCTGGCGGAAGGCGCCCTAACCTTGGCAGGGGGCCGCGCAGGGGTCTTGACCTTTTGGGGCTTCCTGGGCGCCTTGCTGCGCAGACGCTCTTTTTCCTCCTCCGTGAGCGTGGCATACTCCTCCCACCGCTGCCGGACGATCTGGCGTTTCTCGGGCGAGCTGCGCATCAGCGACTTGTATCTTTCCCGCGCCAGCCTACGCTCCTCCGGCGCCAGGCGGGCCCATTCGCGCATGTTGCGCTGGATGCTGGCCTGCTCCTCGGGTTTCATGACGGGGAAGCGCTGGGCGATGCCAATCCACTTCTTGCGCCGAAAGGCATCCATCTGGGCCCACTCCTGCTGCAAGGGGGCGAGAATTCTCCTTTGTTCCGGCGTCAGGGCGGTCCAGCCGGGCTGCTGGAACTGCGGCAGGGCGGCGCAGGCCGGGCCGGACAGCAGCACGGCGAAGATCGCCCAGGCTATTGCCCAGCCGACGAGTCTTTTTCCAGCCATGCCTGAAACCCTTTGTCGAGATACGCATTGGGCGGCAGGACGTCGGCCAGCAGGGCGCTGTCGATCGCCTCGTTCTCGCTCGCCCGGCTGAAGCCGTTCCAGTAGTAGGACAGGCCCACGCCGAACAGCAGAACGAGGATGGCCAGGGTCGTGCGCAGCGGGTGTTTTTTCTCGTCGCCGCCCAGCAGCGCCGTCCCGCCGGCGCCGATCTGGACAGCGCCGGGGACGAGAACCGGCTGGCGCTGCAAGGCGCGCTCGCGCGCGGCGCGCAGGCGTTCGGCGACGCCGCGCTCGAGTTGCGCCGCGCCCCGATCGAGTACGCGGCAGATCTGTCGGGCAAATTGTTCTTCGCGGCTCATGGTCTGATTCCTTTTGCATCGAGCGCGACCGCCAGGGTATGGGTGGCGCGCGAACAATGGGTCTTGACGCTGCCTTCGGTACAGCCCATGGCGGCGGCGGTTTCGGCGATGTCCAATCCCTCCCAGTAACGCAGCAGGAAGGCTTCGCGTTGACGCGGGGGGAGTTTTTGCAAGGCTTCCTCCACGAGGGTCAGGGTTTCGGCCCGCAGCAAGGCGGTGTGCGGCGCGGCGAACGGGCTGATGTCGTCGTTCAATTCTAGGGTTTCCAGCGGATCTGCGGGGTTCTCGTCATCGCCTTCGAACGCCGTGAGGGAGGTGAAACGCTCCGCTTTGGTGCGCGAACGCCGGTAATGGTCGCGGATGGCGTTTTGCAGGATGCGCTGGAACAGCAGCGGCAGTTCTGCCGCGGGGCGGTCGCCATATTTTTCGCTGAGTCGCATCATGCTGTCCTGGACGATGTCGAGGGCGGCATCCTCGTCGCGCACGGCGTAGAGGGCCTGTTTGTAGGCGCGTCGCTCGACCTCGGCAAGGAAATTGGAAAGCTCGGCGCGGGAAGCCAAGAGATGCTTACTCGTTCTGGAATTGGCTGTGAGCCTTGACCACAAGCGTGACAGTCAAGTATTGTTGCACGTTTCGGGTGTAAAACCGGCAACGACGGATCCAAAGTATGCAACTCACGGGCGCGGAAATTGTCATCAGGTGCCTTCAGGAAGAAAAGGTCGAACACGTGTTCGGCTACCCTGGCGGCTCGGTATTGTTCATCTACGACGAACTGTTCAAGCAGGACCAGATCAAGCACATCCTGGTGCGTCACGAGCAGGCGGCGGTGCATGCGGCGGACGCGTATTCGCGTTCGTCCGACAGGATCGGGGTGTGCATGGTGACCTCCGGCCCTGGCGTCACCAACGCCGTGACCGGCATCGCCACTGCCCACATGGACTCGGTGCCGCTGGTGGTCATCACCGGTCAGGTGCCGACCGCCTACATCGGCCAGGACGCCTTCCAGGAGGCCGATACGGTCGGCATCACCCGGCCCTGCGTCAAGCACAACTTCCTCGTCAAGGACGTCAAGGACCTGGCCGTCACCCTCAAGAAGGCCTTCTATCTGGCCAGGACGGGGCGACCCGGCCCGGTGCTGGTGGATGTGCCGAAGGACATCACGGTCCAGAGGTGCGAGTATCACTATCCGAAATCGATATCGATGCGTTCGTATAACCCGGTAGTCAAGGGGCATGCCGGCCAGATCAAGAAGGCCGTGCAATTGCTGCTCGACGCCAGGCGCCCGATCATCTACGCCGGCGGCGGCGTGATTCTGTCCGACGCCGCCGAGAAGCTGACCAAGCTGACGCGCATGCTCGGCTTTCCGATCACCCAGACCCTGATGGGCCTGGGCGGTTATCCCGCCACCGATCGCCAGTTCCTCGGCATGCTCGGCATGCACGGCACCTACGAGGCCAACATGGCGATGCAGGAATGCGACGTGCTGCTCGCGATCGGCGCCCGTTTCGACGACCGCGTCATCGGCAACCCGACCCATTTCGCCCGCGTCGCCCGCAAGATCATCCATGTCGATATCGATCCCTCGTCGATTTCCAAGCGCGTGCGCGTCGATGTGCCGATCGTCGGCAACGTGCCCGACGTGCTCGACGAGATCGTCAAGCAGATTGAGGCCAGCGCGGGCAAGCCCGATGCGAAGCACCTGGCCGCCTGGTGGCAGCAGATCGAGGAGTGGCGCAGCCGCGACTGCCTCAAGTACAAGATGGGCGACGCTCTGATCATGCCGCAGTATGTCGTCGAGAAGCTCTACGAAATCACCGGCGGCGACGCCTTCGTCACCTCCGACGTCGGCCAGCACCAGATGTGGGCGGCGCAGTACTACAAGTTCGACAAACCGCGCCGCTGGATCAATTCCGGCGGCCTCGGCACGATGGGTTTCGGCCTGCCGGCGGCGATGGGGGTGCGCTTCGCCAATCCCGAAGCGACCGTCGCCTGCATCACCGGCGAGGGCTCGATCCAGATGAACATCCAGGAGCTGTCGACTTGCAGGCAGTTCCACCTGCCGGTCAAGATCCTCTGCCTCAACAACGGCTATCTCGGCATGGTGCGGCAGTGGCAGCAGATGTTCCACGGCAACCGCTACGCCGAATCCTACGTCGATGCCCTGCCCGATTTCGTCAAGCTGGCCGAGGCCTACGGCCATGTCGGCATCCGCGTCACCCGGCCCGCCGATGTCGAGCCGGCGCTGAAGGAAGCCTTCGTCAAGCACAAGAACGAACTGGTGTTCCTCGATTTCCTGACCGACAAGACCGCCAACGTCTTCCCGATGGTCGCGGCGGGCAAGGGCCTGTCCGAAATGATCCTGGCGGAGGAACTCTGATCATGCGCCACATCATTTCCATCCTGATCGAGAACGAAGCCGGCGCCCTGTCGCGCGTCTCGGGCCTGTTCTCCGCGCGCGGCTACAACATCGACTCCCTGACGGTTGCCCCGACCGAGGACCCCTCGCTGTCGCGCATGACCGTCGTCAGCATCGGTTCCGACGACATCATCGAGCAGATCACCAAGCAGCTCAACAAGCTGATCGACATCGTCAAGGTGGTCGACCTGTCCGAGGCGGCCCATGTCGAGCGCGAGCTGATGCTCGTCAAGGTGCGCGCCACCGGCAAGGACCGCGAGGAGATGAAGCGCGTCGCCGACATCTTCCGCGGCCGCATCATCGACGTCACCGAGTCGTCCTACGTCATCGAACTGACCGGCAACACCTCGAAGCTCGATTCCTTCCTCAAGGCCATCGATGCTTCCCTGATCCTCGAAACCGTGCGCACCGGCGTTTGCGGCATCGGCCGCGGCGACCGCATTCTCAAAGTCTGAACTATCAACAAAGGAAAGTCATGAAAGTTTATTACGACAAGGACGCCGATCTCTCCCTCATCAAGGGCAAGAAAGTCACCATCGTCGGCTACGGCTCGCAGGGCCATGCCCACGCCCAGAACCTCAAGGATTCCGGCGTCAAGGTCACCGTCGGCCTGCGCAAGGGCGGCGCCTCATGGGACAAGGCCGAGAAGGCCGGCCTCAGGGTCGAGGAGATCGCCAAGGCGGTCAAGGGCGCCGACGTCGTCATGATGCTGCTGCCCGACGAGACCATCCCGTCCGTCTATTACGCCGATGTCGAGCCGAACATGAAGAAAGGCGCCGCGCTGGCCTTCGCCCACGGCTTCAACATCCACTACAACCAGGTCGTGCCGCGCGCCGACGTGGACGTCATCATGATCGCGCCCAAGGGCCCCGGCCACACCGTGCGCTCCGAATATCTGCGCGGCGGCGGCGTGCCCTCCCTGATCGCCGTCTATCAGGACAAGTCGGGCAAGGCGCGTGACGTTGCGCTGTCCTATGCCGCTGCCAACGGCGGCGCCAAGGGCGGCGTGATCGAGACCAACTTCCGCGAGGAAACCGAGACCGACCTGTTCGGCGAACAGGCCGTGCTGTGCGGCGGCCTCGTCGAACTCATCAAGGCCGGCTTCGAGACGCTGACCGAGGCCGGCTACGCGCCCGAGATGGCCTACTTCGAGTGCCTGCACGAGGTGAAGCTGATCGTCGATCTGATCTTCGAGGGCGGCATCGCCAATATGAACTACTCGATCTCGAACAACGCCGAGTACGGCGAATACGTGACCGGCCCCGAGGTCATCAACGACCAGTCGCGCGCCGCCATGCGGAACGCCCTCAAGCGCATCCAGAACGGCGACTACGCGAAGATGTTCATCCTTGAAGGCCGCACCAACTACCCGGCCATGACCGCGCGCCGCCGCCTGACCGCCGCCCACCCGATCGAGCAGGTCGGCCAGGAGCTGCGCGACATGATGCCCTGGATCAAGGCCAAGGCCCTGGTCGACAAGTCGAAGAATTGACCCGGTGAACTACCCGCACCCTATCGTCGCCCGGGAAGGCTGGCCCTTCCTGGGTGGCGCCATTGTCCTGGCCCTGCTGGCGACCTTCGGCGGCGGTCCGCTCTGGTCGATACCTTTCTGGCTGGTCGTCTTGTTCATCTTGCAGTTCTTCCGCGATCCGGCGCGCGCCGTGGCGGGAGGCGCGAAGAGCATCCTGTCGCCCGCCGACGGCCGCATCGTCGTCATCGAGCCTGCCCGCGACCCCTGGCTCGACCGGGAAACCCTCAAGATCAGCGTGTTCATGAACGTGTTCAACGTGCACTCGAACCGCAGCCCGGTCGATGGCGATGTCATGAGGCGCTGGTATCGCCCCGGCAAGTTCGTCAACGCCAGTCTCGACAAGGCCTCGACCGAAAACGAGCGCAACGCCCTGCACATCCGCACCGCCGACGGCCAGGATGTCACCTGCGTGCAGGTGGCGGGCCTGATCGCGCGGCGCATCCTCTGCTACGTCGGGACGGGGGCCCGACTCCAACGCGGCCAGCGCTACGGCTTCATCCGCTTCGGTTCGCGCGTCGACCTCTATCTGCCCAAGGAGGTGGCCGTCAAGGTCGGTGTTGGCCAGAAGGTGCATGCCACCTCGACGATTCTCGCTGAACTCCCGTAAGCAGAGCGGGCGGCTACAATCCGCCGCATCGCCATCGTAGCCCGCACTGACATGCCCGAATACCGCCCCCGCAAGACCCTGTTCAACCCCGAGCTGCGTCGGCGCGGCATCTACATCCTGCCCAACCTGTTCACCACGGCGGCGCTGTTCTCGGGTTTCTTCGCCATCGTCCAGGCCATGAACGACAAATTCGAGGCGGCGGCCGTGGCAATCTTCATCGCCATGCTGTTCGATGGCCTGGACGGCCGCGTGGCGCGCCTGACGCGCACCCAGAGCGCCTTTGGGGCGGAGTACGATTCGCTCTCCGACATGGTGTCTTTCGGCGCCGCCCCGGCGCTGGTGATTTACGAATGGGCGCTCAAGGATCTCGGCAAGCTGGGCTGGATCGCGGCGTTTATCTTCTGCGTCGGGGCCGCCTTGCGGCTCGCGCGGTTCAACACCAACATCGGGGTGGTCGACAAGCGCTACTTTCAGGGCTTGCCCAGTCCGGCTGCGGCTGCCCTGGTGGCCGGCCTGGTCTGGGTGCTGATCGATTTCGAATGGAACGGCAGCGAGGCGCGCTGGTATGCGTTTGTCCTGACACTGTTCGCCGGCGTCTCGATGGTCACCAGCCTGCGCTATTACTCCGGCAAGGACATCAACCTGAGAAAGAGCGTCCCCTTCATCATCGTGGTGGCGATCGCGCTCGGCTTTGCGCTGGTGTCGACCCATCCTCCCGGGGTGCTGTTCACCCTGTTCCTGGCGTATGCGCTGTCCGGTTACGTCATAGCCGCTGTCGATCGGTTCGATAGGCGCAAAAAACTTGCGCGGCCGGAATAGTTTGTTATAGTCGGCGCCATGGACGCGACCCCACTTCCCGTCATTGCCGCAGTTGCCGCCTTGCTTGCCCTCGCGGCGCCTGCCGCAGCCCGCGCGCTGCGCTCGAAATTGCGGCCGCTGCTGCGCCGCGCGCGCTAAAAACCCCCGCCCCACAATTCGACTACCGATTGCCGCCGCCCGCCAGCGGCGGGTTGCGATCTTCTGCAGGCGTTTCCATCGGAGAAAGAAAAATGAGCAAGCCCCGGTTGTTGATTTTCGATACCACCTTGCGCGACGGCGAGCAGAGCCCCGGCGCCGCCATGACGCGCGAGGAAAAGATGCGCATCGCTCGCCAGCTCGAGCGGTTGCGGGTCGATGTCATCGAGGCCGGTTTTGCCGCGGCGAGTACGGGCGATTTCGAGTCGATCCGCGCCATCGCCGAGACCATCAAGGAGTCTACGGTCTGCTCCCTGGCGCGCGCCAACGAGAAGGACGTGCGCCGTGCCGGCGAAGCGATCCAGCCCGCCGCCCGGGGTCGCATCCATACCTTCATCGCCACCTCGCCGATCCACATGGAAAAGAAACTGCGCATGCAGCCGGACGAGGTTGTCGCGGCGGCGGTTCAGGCGGTCCAGTGGGCGCTCGAATACACGGACGACGTCGAATTCTCCGCCGAGGACGCGGTGCGCTCCGAGTTCGACTTCCTGTGCCGCGTCTTCGACGCGGTGATCCGCGCCGGCGCCAAGACGATCAACGTGCCCGACACCGTCGGCTACAGCATCCCGGTGCAGTGGGGCGAACGCATGCGCGCCCTCATCGAGCACGTGCCGAATTCAGACCGGGTGGTCTGGTCCACCCACTGCCACAATGATCTCGGCATGGCTGCGGCCAACTCGCTGGCGGCCGTGCTCAACGGCGCGCGGCAGGTGGAATGCACGATCAACGGACTCGGCGAGCGCGCCGGTAACGCCTCGCTCGAGGAAATCGTCATGGCGGTAAGGACGCGCCAGGACCTCTTCCCGGTTGAAACCCGCATCGATGCCGCCCAGATCGTGCCGACTTCCCGGTTGGTGTCGCAAATTACCGGTTACGTCGTGCAGCCGAACAAGGCGATCGTCGGCGCCAACGCCTTCGCCCATGAATCCGGCATCCACCAGGATGGCGTGCTCAAGCACCGCGAAACCTATGAGATCATGCGCGCCGAGGATGTCGGCTGGCATGCCAACAAGCTGTCCCTCGGCAAGCTCTCGGGCCGCAACGCCTTCCGCACCAAGCTGGCCGAGCTGGGCATCGCGCTCGCCAGCGAGGAAGCGCTGAACGCCGCTTTTGCCAAGTTCAAGGAACTCGCCGACAAGAAACGCGAGATTTTCGACGAAGATCTGCAGGCCCTGGTCTCCGACGAGGGGGTGACGCCGGAGATCGAACACTACAAACTGGTTGCGTCGCTCTTTCACTCGGAAACCGGCGAGGCGCCCGTCGCCGAACTGACCCTGTCGGTCGGCGGCGCCGAGCGCCATGCGCGAGCCACGGGCAGCGGTCCGGTCGACGCGGCTTTCCTGGCGATCGAGAGCATCGCCGGCAGCGGTTCCGACCTGCTGCTTTACTCCGTCAATGCGATCACCACCGGAACCGACGCCCAGGGCGAGGTGACGGTGCGGCTGTCGAAGAGCGGGCGCATCGTCAATGGCCAGGGGGCGGATACCGACATCATCGTCGCTTCGGCGAAGGCCTACCTGAATGCGCTCAACAAACTGTACGCAGGACCGGAGCGGGTCAATCCGCAGCTTTGAACCGGCCGGGCGCGGTGATGCGCGCGTAGGCCAGGGCCGCGACGAAAAACGCGGTGGCGAGCGCCACTTCGACCATGGCCAGCCATTGCATCGCGCCGTGGTCGGTGGTGGCGCGCACCAGACCCTCGAGCAGATAGAACTGGATCAGCAGGCTCGACCACTGGTAGGTGTAACGCCGGCCGCGCAGGATGCCGAACAGGGGCAGAAGCAAAGGCAGTGCCTTGAGCGCCAGCCACGAGCCGCCGGGCCGCAGCGGCGCGAGCCAAAGCTCCCAGGCGAGGCAAAGGGCGATCAGCGCGATCAGGCTGGCGCTGGCTGCGAGGCGAAGGATGCGCATGCGCCGCAAGTCGGCGCCGGCAGGACGGCAGGTCATGTCGAGGTCGGCGCGGGGGAAAGGTCGGGTCGCGCAGGTTCCGGCAGGCCGGAAAGCTTGACCCGGAGCGGCCGCCGAAATAAACTGAGGAACGTTGTCAACTATTAGTGAGAGTCAAGGATATGAACAAGGAAAGGATTCACCAGCTGGTCACCGCAGCCCCCGTCGTGCTCTTCATGAAGGGCACCAAGCAGTTCCCGCGCTGTGGCTTTTCCGGCCGGGCCGCACAGCTTCTCAAGCTCTGCAACGTCGAGTTTACCGACGTCAACGTGCTGAGCGACGAGGAAACCGTGCCAGCGCTGCGCGAGTATGCCGACTGGCCGACCATCCCGGTCCTGTATATCCGCGGCGAGTTCATCGGCGGTTGCGACATCATGACCGAGATGTACCAGGCCGGCGAGTTGCAGCAGAAACTCGGCGACCTGATGAAATCGCCCGCCTGAACACCGGTCATCCCCGCAGTTCGGCGGCAACCGGCTCGGCCGCGCCGCGAACGATTGGACCGGGGCGTTGCGCCGGCTTCATCAGGTGTGGGAAAGCAGGACATTGGTGCGCGCCAGGCGCTCCGCCAGCACGCGCAGGAAGCCCTGATAGAAATGCATGCGGCAGGCATCGGAGGATCGGTTCAGCGACTGGGCGCCGATCATGACGAAACGCACGTCCGTCAGGGCGACGACGTCGGCGCCGCGCCGCGGGTGGCGCCGGTCGATCACGGCCATCTCGCCGATCACCTCGCCGGGACCCAGTTCGTCCAGAATGCGATCCTCCTTGCAAACTTGCGCGCAGCCCTCGACCAGAAAGATCAGGTGGTTACCGGGGTCGCCGTCGCGCATCAGGTGGGTGCCGGCGATCGCCGCTTCCCAGCGGGCGAAGCGCACGATCTCCCAGATCTCGACGTCCGAGAACTCGTCGAAGAAGCGCATGCCGCGCAGGGTCTCGAATTTCTCGCTGTCCTGGATGACTGGCTGGTGCGGCGCCAGTCCCTGATTGCGGAAAGCCTGGGCGAGGTCGTGGGCGAATTCCTGCCAGGTCGCGTAACGCTGCTCGGTCTCCTTGCGCATGGCGCGGTAGACGATGGCGTCCAGCGCCGGCGGCAGATCGTCGCGCAGGGCCGACGGCAGCGGCGGTTCGATGTTGCAGATCTGGTAGATCATGCTGTAGTTGCTGCTGGCCTGAAAGGGCAGGCGACCGGTCAGCAGCTGAAACATCACCACGCCGAGGGAATAGATGTCGGTCTGGTGATCGAGCGCCTCCTCGCGCAATTGCTGCGGCGACATGTAGGCGGGCGAGCCGACCCCGGTCACCTGGGTGCGGGCTTGCTCGGCGCCGGACTGGATGCAGGCGCCGAAGTCGGAGATCTTGATCTCGCCATCCGCATAGCCTCTCGGCCCGTCGGTATGCGCGAACAGAATGTTCGCCGGCTTGATGTCCCGGTGCGTGATGCCGAGACGGTTGGCGTACTCCAGCGCATGCGTGCATTTGAAAATGATCTCGACCACGCGCTCGATGGGGAGCAGGGCAGCGGGGGTGCAGAACGGTTCGAGCGTGCCTCCCTGGATATATTCCATGACGATATAGCTCTCGTCCGCGCCGATGACCGCATCGAAAATCTGCACGATGTGGGGGTGGATCAGCTTGCCGGCGAGCGCGGCCTCGTTCATCAACAGATGGCGAAACTGCTTGCCGCGTTCGCGGTCCTGCAGCACTTCGGGAAGGATGCGCTTGACTGCGACCTCGCGCTCGGTGAAGGGGTCGAAACACAAATACACCGCGGCCGTTGCGCCTTGGCCGAGCTGGCGGAATATCTCATACTTGCCGCCGATGGTCTTCATGGCGGTCAGGGCATCGAACGCAGGCGCGCGATGGCGGCTCTCACTTGTTGCGGCGCCGTGCCGCCGATATGGTTGCGCGCCGCGAGGGAACCCTCGACCGTCAGCACGGCATAGACGTCGGCGCCGATCAGTGCGGAGAAGCTTTGCAGTTCCTCGAGCGGCAGGTTGGCCAGATCGCGGCCCTTCTGCTCGGCGGCGCGCACGGCGCGCGCCACGGCCTCGTGGGCGTCGCGGAACGGCAGGCCCTTTTTCACCAGATAGTCGGCGAGGTCGGTCGCCGTGGCGTAGCCCTGCTTGAGCGCGGCCGCCATCGCCTCCGGCTTGACGCGGATGCCGGGCGCCATTTCGGCAAAGATGCGCAGGGTGTCGATCAGCGTGTCGGCGGTGTCGAACAGAGGTTCCTTGTCCTCCTGATTGTCCTTGTTGTAGGCCAGCGGCTGGCCCTTCATCAGGGTCAAGAGGCCCATCAGGTGGCCGAAGACGCGCCCGCTCTTGCCGCGCGCCAGCTCCGGCACGTCGGGATTCTTCTTCTGCGGCATGATCGAGGAGCCGGTGCAGAAGCGGTCGGCGAGATCGATGAAGCCGACGCGCGGATTCATCCATAGGATCAGCTCTTCGGAGAAACGGGAGATATGCACCATCGTCAGCGCCGCGGCGGCGCAAAACTCGATGGCGAAGTCGCGGTCCGAGACGGCGTCGATCGAGTTCGTGCAAACGCCCTCGAAGCCAAGCTCGCGCGCGACGAATTCACGGTCGATGGGGAAGGTGGTGCCGGCCAGCGCGGCGGCGCCGAGCGGCAGGCGATTGACGCGTTTGCGGCAATCGGCGCAGCGCGCACGGTCGCGGCGCAGCATCTCGACATAGGCGAGCAGGTGGTGGCCGAAAGTCACCGGCTGGGCCACCTGCAGATGGGTGAAGCCGGGCAGCGGGGTTTCCGCATGGGCTTCCGCCAGATCGAGCAGGGCGCGGATCAAGGCGTCGAACAGGCCGTCGAGCGTATCGATCGCGTCGCGCAGCCAGAGACGAATGTCGGTGGCCACCTGGTCGTTGCGCGAGCGGCCGGTGTGCAGCCGCTTGCCCGCGTCGCCGACCAGCGCGGTGAGTCGCTTCTCGATATTGAGATGCACGTCCTCGTCGTCGAGGTTCCAGGCGAAGGCGCCGGCCGCGATCTCGGCCGCGATCTGCGCCATGCCGCGCTCGATGGCGGCGAGGTCCTCTGCCGAAATGATCCCCTGGCGCGCGAGCATTTTCGCGTGGGCGAGCGAGCCGCGGATGTCCTGGCGCCACATGCGCTGGTCGAAGGACACCGAGGCGGTGTAGCGCTTGACGAGATCGGAAACGGGTTCGGCAAAGCGCCCCGACCAGGCATTGTCAGTCATGGGTGGGTCTCGATAGGCGGGTTGCCGCGGCTTGCGGCGGTGGTGCTACGCGCAGGCACGCGAGTATAGGTCAATCAAAACGGCTTCCCCGGCGCTAGACGACGCTGACGACGAGCGCGGCGTCGAGCCGCTCCCAGCAAAACGGAATGACGTAGGCCTTGACGCCCTTGGGCAGAGAGATGGTCTGCCCCAGCCCCTTGATCACCACCGGGACGGAGATCAGGAATTCATGGCCGAACTGCCTGCGTGCGTTGCCGGAAATCGTGTTGCCGATCTCGCCCGCCAGGTCGGCGAGATTGCGCACGGACAGGTCGGTTTCGCCGGCGTGCTTCAGGATCCGGCGCAGCATTTCGGCGGGCGCGGTGAAATAAACGCAGCCTTGCCGGACGCCGGAAATGCCGATGACGCCGGTGTAGTCGAAAATCGGCAGGGCGGTCGGGTCGGCCAAGTAGGGCGTGTAGACGTCCGCCGCAACGGCGGTCTGCTGCTCGAAGTAGTTTTTGACGATGGCGACGAAAACGCGCAGTTCCACTTCAGTCATATTCTTCCTCGTCCAAGAGTTCTCCGGTGGCCGCGGTGAGGTCGTCATCCGTGAACGGTTTGCACAGAAAGCCCTGTGCGCCCTCCTTGAGCGCCTGGATGGCGGTCGCCTTGTCGGCGAGCGCCGAGACGACGAGGATGCGTACCGCCGGATCGAGGGCATGGATCGCGCGGATGCACCCGATGCCATCCATTTCGGGCATGGTCAGATCCATGGTGACGATCTGGGGGCGGGTTTCCACGAAAATCTCGATGGCCATTTTTCCGTTGGATGCCATCCCGACGATTTCGAGACCGTAGGTATCCATTGCCCGGGCGATCTTGTTGCGAATGATGTTCGAGTCATCGACGATCATGAGCCTCTTGCTCATCGCGCGGAGCCCATCGCCGGCGCGCCGAGGCCGACGCGGAAACGGCAGTACTCGTTCGCCGTGGTGCCCAGGCGGATGCTGCCGCCCAGGCGCGCGACGACCTCGCGCACGGCATCGAGGCCGACGCCGCGGCCGGCGTCGCCGTCCGCCGTGGCGCGCGTGCTCACGCTCGGTTCGAAGATCAGGCCGATGATGCGGCGGGGATCCCAGGTGGCGGCCTCCTCTGCGCTGAGCCGACCCTTCTCGAGCGCGACCTGGCGGACGTGCTCCACCGAGATGCCGCGCCCATCGTCGCGGAAACTGAGATCGACGCCGCCATCCTCGCGTTGCGCGAGATGGATGGTCAGCCGCCCGGTGGCCGGCTTGCCCAGGCGCTTGCGGTCCTCGGCCGGTTCGATGCCATGGACGACGGCGTTGCGGATGAACTGATTGACGATGGTGTTGACCGCGTCCTGCAACGCGTCCGGCAGGACGGCGAGGTCAGGCCCGCAGTAGTTGAGTTCGACGGTATTGCCGTGGCGGACTGCGATTTCTTGCGCGAAGTCGTTCCAGCGTTGCACGAACGGCTGCTGTGCCGTTGCCGGATCGTGGCCAACGCGATGCGGCTCGAGCGAAACGGAAACGCGCGCCTGCCCGATTTGCGCGAACACGCTCTCGATGGCATCGAGTTGCTCGTAAATGCTCTTGACCTGAACGGTGACCGGCAGAAAGTCCTCCCCGGTCAGACTGTGGTTCTCGTGCATGCCGGTGAGCGTCCCTTCGAGGCGCTCGAAGGCGGCCGCCATGTTCTTCAGTCCCAGGGCGGCGGCATCGCCCTTCATGCGGTGCGACTGGCGGAACAGCGCATGCACCTTGCTGCCGCGCTCCGTCGCCCCCGTCTCCTGTGCCTGCAACAGGCCGTTGATGGTCTGCACCCCCTCCCGCGCAGTGCGCAGGAATTGCTGCAGGGCCGCGGGTTCGATCTGCAGAATATCGACCAGCATGCCGACCTGGTCGCGCGCCCGCGCCTCGGTTTCCTTCAGCGAGCGTTCGAGCAGAATGCGTTGCGTGATGTCGTTCGCCGTCACCAGCAGATGCGTGATCCGGCCGGCTTCCTTGACGCGGTTGAAGCCGAACTCCAGATAGCGGGTCTCCGGTCTGCCGGTGCCCTGGCCGACGAAGACCTGCACGCAATTCAGCGGATTGAGGTCGGCGACCAGCTTTTCCTTGACGTCGTGCTTGAACAGGAGTTCGATATATTCGCGCGTGGTCGCCAGGGTCTTCTCGCTGACCATCGGCTGGAGCAGACTGAAAAAGTCCTTGCCGGAGAATTCCGTGGTGCCGAGGATCCTTTCCAGGGCCCGCGAGTACTGCGTGCCGGTCCTGTTTTGCTGATCGAGCAGGAACAGGCCTTCCTGGGTCGTGCGCAGGATGTCGGCCGTTTCCTTCCGGGCGCGCTCCAGTTCCTGGTCGCTGCGGCGCAAATAGACGGCCAGGTAAAAAAGGATCGCAAAGAAATTGACCGCGGCGAGGGAAAGCGCGCCAATCTTGGCCATCCCGAGCGTGGCCGCCCGCTCGGAGGCGACATCGTCCATCAGCGTGGCCACCTCGACCATTTCCTTGCGCAGGGGCGGCACGGCGGTCAGGATGACGCGGGCGGGTTCAGCGGCCTCGGCCGGCCCCGGCGCGGCCTTGAGCGCGGCAATTGCCGCCGCGACGGGAGACCAGGCGGTTTGCGCGGTGCGCAGGATTTCCTGGGCGCGAGGAATGGCGAGCGCCTCGACATGGACCTCGATGTCCCGTTTACCGACGGTTGTGCCACCCGTGGAGAAGACCTCCAGGGTGCGGCCGAAATGGGTTGCCGAGCGGTCGAGCTGGCGGATGCGATCTTCGCGCTGCTTGTCGGTCAACGCGCCGCCGTGCAGCAGCAGCGTCGAGTCTTGGATGACCTGCAGATGCACCGCGAACTGCCGCGAGGCGAGCCGCTCGTAGACCGCATCGGCACGGAGTTGCGCGGAAATGTTCCGATCCAGAGCGAACAAGCCGACCTGCAAGAGCAAAAACAGCCCGATGGCCAAAGCCAGCGCACGATACCTGCCAAATCCGAAACGAGTCACGGCCGAGCACCTCCCGCGTTATGGAAGCGTTGATCTGAGATAATGCGACATCAATGCTGGAAACTGGATGAGGACTCGTGAGTATACCCCTACGCCCGGCCGTTTTCATCATTCCGGACTTTCGCAATCAAGGCGTCTGGTTGCGCGCCTTGCTGGCCGCGAACCTCCTGATGCTCGTCGTTGCGCTGATTGGCCACCGGTCGATCGACCGGCTGCCGGGTGAGATCGTCGAGCTCGCCGCCCGGGTCGAGCCGGCGCTGGTCCTGACCCTGATGCTGCTTTACGGACTCGCGCCCTGGCTGAAAAGCCAGCCCGCCTGGCGCTCCGCCCTGCTGGTCGTGGTGCTGGCGATGCTGGCGATGCTCGGGATGGAAGCGTTGCTGGCGCGACTGCTGGGCGGCGAGACGGGCTGGCGCGCCCCGCTGGCGGCAGGGGCGAGTGCCGCGCTGCTGCTCGGCTGGTTCGATCTGCGCGCGCGTGCGCTGGCCCCGGCGCTGGCCGAGGCGCGGCTGGCCGCGCTGACGGCGCGCATCCGGCCGCATTTTTTTTTCAACAGCCTGAACGCCGTGCTCGGGGTGATGCGCGACGACCCGCGTCGCGCGGAACTCGCCCTGGAGGAACTTAGCGAACTGTTCCGCGCGCTGATGCGCGACAATCGCAAGTTCGTGCCGCTGTCCGAGGAACTCGCCCTGGCGCGCAAGTATCTCGACATCGAGAAGCTGCGTCTGGGCGAACGCCTGCAGGTGCGCTGGGAGGTCGCCGACTGTCCCGCGGACCTGATCGTCTTGCCCCTGTTGCTGCAGCCGCTGCTGGAGAATGCCGTTTATCACGGCATCGAACCGGGCCGGGAAAAGGGCGAGATTCGCGTCCATATCGCGGCGGAGCGCGACGGCGTGCATATCGAGATCGACAATCCGGTTTCGCCGGCGCAGGAGCCCCATCGCAGCGGCAATCGCATGGCGCTGGCCAACCTGCGCGAGCGCCTGATGCTCTTTTACGACCTCGAGGCGCGTCTGGAATACGGCGAGCGCGCCGGGCGCTATCGCGTCTGCATCGACCTGCCGAAGCGGAGCGCGCGATGAGCGTGCCGCGCCTCCTGATCGTCGACGACGAGGCGCCGGCGCGCGCGCGCTTGCGCCACATGCTCGCCGACAGTGCCGCAGCGTTTCCGCACCGGATCGTCGGCGAGGCGGCCGACGGCATCGCGGCGCTCGAGATGCTGGCGGCGCAGCCGGCCGATATCGCATTGATCGACATCCGCATGCCGCGCATGGACGGCATCGAGCTGGTGCAGCAGCTTGCCGGCCAGCCGCAAGCTCCGGCGGTCGTCTTCGTCACGGCCTACGACGAATTCGCCCTCAAGGCCTTCGAACTTGCTGCGGCCGACTACCTGCTCAAGCCGGTGCGCGCCGCCCGCCTGCTCGATGCGCTGATGAAGGCGCGGCGCCTGACGCCCGGCGCGGCGCCGCTCAAGGCGCTTGCGCCGGCGCCGCGCACGCGGCTGCGCGTGTGCGAGCGCGGCCGGGTGATCCTGCTGCCGGTCGAGGAAATCCTTTACCTGCGCGCCGGGCAGAAATACGTTACCGCCCGCACGGCGCAACGCGAATACCTGATCGAGGAGTCCCTCACCCATCTGGAAACGGAGTTCGCCGCCCGCTTCGTGCGCATCCATCGCAACTGCCTGGTGGCGCCGGATGCAGTGGCCGGCGTGGTGCGCGCAGCGGACAGGGAGAGCGCGGGCGGGGAACTTCACTGGGCGCTCTGCCTCAAGGCCGTGCCGGAGCGCCTGGCGGTGAGCCGGCGCCTATGGCCCCAGGCCAAGGCACAACTGGGCCTGTAGCAATGTCGGCGCCGGCGGGACGGCGGAATGAGGCCACCCCGCAATCGCCGCTGCGCGGCGATCTCCCCTCAAGGGGCAGAAACACTCGGGGCGGCCCTTCGTGTTTCATAAGCCAAAAAGCGCATGGCGATGGCGTCGGGGCGTCATCGCGCAGTCACTGGGAGCCGCTAGAGTGGTCGCTCGGGAAGGCGGCCGGCTTTCCCGCTTCCAACTCAAGGAGAATGAAATCATGCGTATCCATTCCGTGCTCGCCGGTGCGTTGCTCGCCGCCGGTCTGCTGACGGTCGGCGCGGCTCAGGCGCGCGGCGGCGATGTCGGCAACGTGATCTTTCTGCATCCCGACGGTACCGGGCTCAACCACTGGACCGCTGCGCGCATCTACTGGAAAGGCCCCGACGGGTCGCTCAACTGGGATCGTCTGCCCCAGATGGCGGCTTACCGCGGCCACATGCTCGAAACGCTCACCGGCACCTCGAACGGCGGTGCGACGGTGCATGCCTTCGGTTACAAGGTCGAAGGGCTGGGCTCTTTCGGCAAAGACGGCAACGGCAACGCCATTCCGCCGACCGACCGTTTCATCAACGCCTTGTCCGGCTATCCGGGCAGCATTTTGCGCGAGGCGGCCAACCAGGGATATCCCACCGGATTGGTCAATGACGGCAATGTCGGAGAACCGGGTACGGGTGCGTTTGCCGCGGAAGTGGGCAATCGCGACAACTGGAACGCGATCGCGCTGCAGATCATTGCCGGTCGCGACGGCGCGCTGCCGGCGAAGAATTCGACCGACAAGGCGCCGGTCGTCATTCTCGGCGGCGGCGAACGCAACTTCCTGCCGACGGGCACGCCGGCCTGTGCGCCGCAAAGCGCCGGCGCGGCGCTTCAGCAGGGCGTCGCTACCTACCCGCTCGACTGCATGGTGCATACGCTCGACTGGAGCAAGCCCGGCGGTACTGCCGGCCCGCTCGGCATCGGTCGCGTGGCCACGCCAGACCGCACCGACGGCCGCAACCTGCTGGCCGAAGCCGCCGACGCCGGCTATCTCGTGATCCGCACGCGCGCCGAATTCGAGACGGCGGTCAAGCGCCTCGAGAGCGATCGTCGCTGGCAACCCAAGATCCTCGGTTTGTTCGCCGCGCACCACACGTTTAACGACCGCAACGAGGAAGAGCTGAGCGCCAGCGGCTTCCGTGACGCGAGCATCGAGGTCAATGACAAAAGCTCGAATCTGGTGTTGTTCGGCAATCCCGCCGGCGCCGATCCTGGTTTTAATCCGCCGCGCGGCGACGAAATGATGTCGCTGGCCATGATCGTTCTTGCGCGCGCCGGCGAGGCCGTCCGCAAGCCTTACTTCCTGGTGGCCGAACCCGAGAGCAACGACAATTTCGGCAACAACAACAATGCGATCGGTATGCTGCTGGCCATGAAGGTGGCCGACGACATGCTCGGGGTGGCTCTGGGGGCGCAGAACGATCGGCGCGCCGGCCGCCACGGTTCGCGTTTCCCCATCACCGTCTTGACGGCTGCCGACAGCGACGCCAGCGGCATGCAACTGGTCGCGCGACCGGCTGGCAACGCAGGTACCGTGAACCTCAATCCCGCCGCCGGGCAGTCGGCTGCGAACAATCCGGTTGACGGTTTGTATGGGCGCGGCACCCAGTTGTTCGCGGCCGCGCCGGATCAGTTCGGCAACGTGCATCACTTCGGCATTGCCTGGGCCGGCACGCCGGATTTCGCCGGCGGCATCCTGGCGCGCGCCAGCGAGGAACGTTTCAAGAATCGCGACCACCGCGGCAAGGTGACGCTGGCCGACTTCAGCGAGCGTTTCGACAACACCGACGTGTACCGCTACATGTACGACAAGCTGTTCGGCATCCTGCTGCCGGCGCCGACCGGCGGGGCGCCGAGCCGCTGATGGCAGGATAACGCCGCTTGTTCCGCGTCCCTCGGCCGCACCGGCGCGACCGAGGGACGCTTACTCCGCCTTGACGCAATCGACGTAGTAGCCGTCGCCGTTTTCCTTGACCAGACCGTGGATGTCGGTCTCGAAGCTGGGAAACCGGGCGTTGAACTCGCGCGCGAACTGGAGGTAGCGCACGATGGTGGCGTTGAAGCGCTCGCCGGGAATCAGCAGCGGAATGCCGGGCGGATAGGGCGTGAGGAGCACGGCCGTGACCCGGCCTTCGAGCGCATCGAGCGGTACGCGTTCGATCTCGCGGTGGGCCATCCGGGCGAATGCGTCGGCCGGACGCATGGCCGGCTCCATGTCGGACAGATACATTTCGGTGGTGAGGCGCGCCACGTCGCTGGCCTTATAGACCGCGTGAATCTCCCGGCACAGGTCGCGCAGGCCGGTGCGCTCGTAGCGCGGGTGCTTGGCGACGAACTCGGGCAGCGCCTTCCAGAGCGGCTGGTTCTTGTCGTAGTCATCCTTGAACTGCTGCAAGGCGGTGACCAGGGTATTCCAGCGGCCCTTGGTGATGCCGATGGTGAACATGATGAAGAAGCTGTAGAGACCGCACTTCTCGACGATGACGCCGTGCTCGGCGAGATATTTCGTCACGATGGCGGCGGGGATGCCGATGCCGTCGGAAAATTCGCCATCGACGTCGAGGCCCGGGGTGATGATGGTGGCCTTGATCGGATCGAGCAGGTTGAAACCGCGGGCCAGCTTGCCGAAGCCGTGCCAGCGCGCGCCGGGCTTGAGCATCCAGGCGTCGCGCTCCTCGATGCCTTCTTCCGAGAGGTCGTCCGGGCCCCAGACCTTGAACCACCAGTCCGTGCCCCATTCCTCGTCGACCTTGCGCATGGCGCGGCGAAATTCCAGCGCCTCCATGATCGATTCCTCGACGAGCGCCGTGCCGCCGGGTTCTTCCATCATCGCCGCCGCGACGTCGCACGAGGCGATGATGGAATACTGCGGCGAGGTGGAAGTGTGCATCAGATAGGCCTCGTTGAAGACGTCGCGGTCGAGCTTGTGGCCCTCGGCATCCTGCACCAGGATCTGCGAGGCTTGCGAGAGGCCGGCCAGCAGCTTGTGCGTCGACTGCGTGGCGAACACCATCGATTCCTTGCAGCGCGGCCGGTCGGCGCCGATGGCGTGGTAGTCGCCATAGAACTCGTGGAAGGCGGCGTGCGGCAGCCAGGCCTCGTCGAAGTGCAGGGTATCGATATGGCCATCGAGTTCGGTCTTGATGTCCTCGACGTTGTAGAGAATGCCGTCATAGGTGCTCTGGGTGATGGTGAGCACCCGCGGCTTGCCCTTCACTTGCGAGGCGAAGGGATGGGCGGCGATCTTCTTCTGGATGTTCTTCCAGCGGAATTCCTCTTTCGGAATCGGGCCGATGATGCCGTAGTTGTTGCGCGTCGGCATCAGGAACACCGGGATCGCGCCGGTCATCATGATCGCGTGCAGCACCGACTTGTGGCAGTTGCGGTCGACGATGACGACGTCGCCGGGCGCGACGGTCGAATGCCAGACGATCTTGTTCGAGGTCGAAGTGCCGTTGGTGACGAAGAACAGGTGGTCGGCGTTGAAGATGCGGGCGGCATTGCGTTCGGAGGCGGCCACCGGGCCGGTGTGGTCGAGCAGCTGGCCAAGCTCCTCGACGGCGTTGCAGACGTCGGCGCGCAGCATGTTCTCGCCGAAGAACTGATGGAACATCTGGCCGACCGGCGATTTGAGGAACGCCACGCCGCCTGAATGACCGGGGCAGTGCCAGGAGTAGGAACCGTCGGCGGCGTAATGGGTCAGCGCGCGGAAGAAGGGCGGCGGCAAGCTGTCCAGATAGCTGCGCGCTTCGCGCACGACATGGCGGGCGATGAATTCCGGCGTGTCCTCGTGCATGTGGATGAAGCCGTGCAGCTCGCGCAGGATGTCGTTCGGGATGTGGCGGCTGGTGCGCGTCTCGCCGTGGAGGAAAATCGGGATCTCGGCGTTTTTGTGGCGGATTTCCTCGACGAACGCGCGCAATTCGGCGATGGTGGCTTCCTCCTCGTGGGCGAGCTCCTCGTCATCGACGGAGAGAACGAAGGCCGAGGCGCGGCTCTGCTGCTGGGCAAACGAGGTCAGGTCGCCGTAGCTGGTGACGCCCAGCACGTCGATGCCTTCCTTCTCGATGGCGTCGGCCAGGGCGCGAATGCCCAGGCCCGAAGCGTTTTCCGAACGGAAATCCTCGTCGATGATGATGATGGGAAAGTGAAATCGCATGGTCAGATCTTCGGCAGGGTGACGCCGATCTGGCCCTGATACTTCCCGCCGCGGTCGCGGTAGGAGGTTTCGCAAATCTCGTCGGCTTCGAAAAAGATCACCTGGGCGCAGCCCTCGCCGGCATAGATTTTGGCGGGCAGCGGGGTGGTGTTGGAAAACTCGAGGGTGACGAAACCTTCCCACTCGGGCTCGAAGGGTGTGACATTGACGATGATGCCGCAGCGCGCGTAGGTGCTCTTGCCCAGGCAGACGGTAAGCACGGAACGCGGGATGCGGAAGTATTCGACCGTGCGGGCGAGCGCGAAGGAGTTGGGCGGAATCACGCAATGCCCCTTGCCGGACACCTCGACGAAGGAATTCGGATCGAAATTCTTCGGATCGACGATGGTCGAGTTGATGTTGGTGAACACGCGGAATTCGTCGGCGCAGCGGATGTCGTAGCCGTAGCTGGAGGTGCCGTAGGAGACGATCTTGCGGCCCTCGATCTCGCGCACCAGCGCGGGCGCGAACGGCTCGATCATGCCGTGCTCCTGGGCCATGCGGCGGATCCATTTGTCCGACTTGATGCTCATCGACCTCTCCCAAAAGACAGCGCCCCAAGCAAGAACGCCCCGACATGGCGGGGCGCTGGCGGGGCGCTGCGATTACACCATGAAAATACGGATCAAGTGTTCTGCACCACGATGGTCGGAAATTTCGCGGTGTGGTCCTTGGCCATCTCGGCGATCTTGACGCCGATGCGGCGGGCGATGCTCTTGTAGATTTCCGCCGCCCGGCCGGCGGGTTCGGCCACGACGGAAGGCGATCCGCCATCGACCTGCTCGCGGATGTTGCGGTCCAGCGGCAGGGAACCCAGCAGTTCGGTGTCGTAGTCCCGGCACATCTTCGCGCCGCCGCCGGAACCGAAGATGTGCTCTTCATGGCCGCACTGCGAGCAGATGTGGATGCTCATGTTCTCGACGATGCCGAGGATCGGGATGCCGACCTTCTCGAACATCTTGAGCCCCTTCCTCGCATCGAGCAGGGCGATATCCTGCGGGGTGGTGACGATCACCGCGCCGGTGACCGGCACCTGCTGCGCCAGCGTGAGCTGGACGTCGCCGGTGCCGGGCGGCAGGTCGACAACCAGATAATCAAGACCCCTCCAATTAGTGTCGCCGAGCAGTTGGGTGAGCGCCTGGGTGACCATCGGGCCGCGCCAGACCATCGGCGTCTCGGGATCGATGAGGAAACCGATCGACATCGCCTGCAACCCGTGGGCCTGCATCGGCTCGAGCTTCTTGCCGTCCGCCGATTCGGGCTGGCGGTCGGGAATGCCGAGCATCTGCGGCTGCGATGGGCCGTAGATGTCCGCGTCCAGGATGCCCACGGTCGCGCCTTCGGCGGCCAGGGCGAGCGCGAGATTCACCGCCGTCGTGGATTTGCCCACGCCGCCCTTGCCGGAAGCGACGGCGACGATGTTCTTGACACCCTGGACCAGCTTCACGCCTTTTTGCACCGAGTGGGCGACGATCTTCTGATAAACGTTGGCCGAGACATTGCCTGCGCCGGCGCCCTGCAGCGCTGCGACGACGAGTCTTCTGATCGGCTCGATCTGGCTTCTGGCCGGATAGCCCAGCTCGACGTCGACCGAGACATCCGTCCCGCTGACCTGAATGTTCTTGGCGCTGCGGCTGCTGACAAGATCCTTCCGGGTGTTGGGATCGACGACGGCCCGGAGGGCCTCTTGGGCGGACTGCTCGGTGAAGGGCATGGCTAACCTCTTGGGATCGGGAGCGAAAATTCTAGCAGTCGCTCCATCTTGGGATGAAACGCCGATCTTCAACCCTCGAGGGATCTACAGGTCTCCCAGCGCGGTTTTCGGGGTGGGCTCATCACTTGGTGAGGATCAGCCTGTTCTGGCGGGTCAAACGCAGACGGTAGACATCCGGGCCATGCCGGATCACGACTTCGTTCCCCCCCGAAAAGAGGACGTCCGAATTGAGAGAGGGCGCGGCGGATTGCCGCGACAGCCGGCCTGCTGGCTTTTGGTCTGGGGTCTTCGGCGCATCGGGGGCAGGAGGGGAGCGCATGGCCAACGAGCTTTCATTTGCGAATGAATCCCATCTTACATGAGAATAATTCTTATATGCAAGTTATATTGCCCTGCGGGGCGCTCGGAGGCGTTCGGCGCTACTCCGGAAAAGGCAACAGGCTAGAATCGCCGCCTTGATCCATTGGGTTGCCCGCCATGTCCGCGCGTCAGATCCTCGTCACTTCCGCCCTGCCGTACGCCAATGGCGCGATCCACCTGGGCCATCTCGTCGAATACATCCAGACCGACATCTGGGTACGCTTCCAGAAGATGCGCGGCCACGAATGCTGGTACGTCTGCGCCGACGACACCCACGGCACGCCCATCATGCTGCGCGCCGAGAAGGAAGGCATCACGCCGGAACAGCTGATCGCCCGCGTGCATGGCGAGCACCTGAGCGACTTCAAGGGATTCCTGGTCGCCTTCGACAATTACTACTCCACCCATAGCGACGAGACGCGCGGCTACTCCGAGGACATCTACCGCAAGCTGCAGGCCACCGGGCTGATCGAGGTGCGCGCCGTCGAGCAGTTTTATGACCCGGTCAAGCAGATGTTCCTGCCGGATCGTTTCATCAAGGGCGAGTGCCCGAAATGCGGCGCCAAGGACCAGTACGGCGACAGTTGCGAGGCCTGCGGCGCGGCCTACGCGCCCACGGAACTCAAAAATCCTTATTCGGCCGTCTCGGGCGCCACGCCCGAACTGAAGCATTCCGATCATTATTTTTTCAAGCTGTCCGATCCGCGCTGCCAGCGCTTCCTGCGCGCCTGGACGCGCCGCGGCCACCTCCAGCCCGAGGCGGCCAACAAGCTGGCGGAATGGCTGGGGGGGGAAGGCGAGAGCCGGCTGACCGACTGGGACATCTCGCGCGACGCGCCCTATTTCGGCTTCGAGATTCCCGGCGCGCCGGGGAAATACTTCTACGTCTGGCTCGATGCGCCGATCGGCTACATGGGCTCGTTCAAGAACCTCTGCACGAAGCGGGGCCTGAATTTCGACGACTGGTGGAAGCCCGACTCCAAGGCCGAGCTCTACCACTTCATCGGCAAGGACATCCTCTATTTCCATGCCCTGTTCTGGCCCGCGGAATTGCAGCACGCCGGCTACCGCACGCCGACCAACGTCTTCGCCCACGGCTTCCTCACCGTGGATGGCGCCAAGATGAGCAAATCGCGCGGTACCTTCATCACCGCCGCGAGCTACCTCGAGCAGGGACTCAATCCTGAGTGGCTGCGTTACTACTTCGCCGCCAAGCTCAATGGCACGATGGAGGACATCGACCTCAACCTCGACGACTTCGTCAGCCGCGTCAACAGCGACCTGGTCGGCAAGTACATCAACATCGCCAGCCGCGCCGCCGGTTTCATCGCAAACCGGTTCGCCGGCAAACTGCTCGACGAATCCTGCCACGACCGCTTCATGGCCAGCCTGCCCGAGCTGCTGCTGGCAGCCGAAGAAATCGCCGACGGCTATGAGCAGCGCGATTATGGCCGCGCGATCCGCCGCATCATGGCGTTCGCCGACCTGGTCAACCAGTATGTCGATCACCACCAGCCGTGGAAACTCGCCAAGCAGGGCGGCCAGGAACGGGAACTGCATGCGGTCTGCACGGTGTTGATCAACGCGTTCCGCCTTCTGACGCTCTACCTCAAGCCGGTTTGCCCGCAGCTCGCCCGGCGCGCCGAGGAATTCCTCAACCTTGCTCCGCTCCATTGGCGCGATGCCGCGCATCTCCTGCCGCCGGGACATGCGATCAATCCCTACGAGCACCTGATGTCCCGCATCGAACCGAAACAGATCGAGGCGCTGCTGGCGGCCAACCGCGAGTCCCTCGCGCCGGCGCCCGCGGAACACTCGCCGCAACGCCATGCCCAGCACCAGAGCGGGGAAGGGAAGCGGGCGGTCGAGCAGATCGGCAGCGACGATTTCGCCAAGGTCGACCTGCGCATTGCCCGCATCGCCGCGGCCGCCCATGTCGAGGGCGCCGAGAAGCTCCTCAGGCTGACCCTCGATCTCGGCCCGCTGGGAACGCGGCAGGTGTTTGCCGGCATCAAGGCCGCCTACGATCCGGCCGCGCTGGTCGGTCGTCTCACCGTGATGGTCGCCAATCTGGCGCCGCGCAAGATGAAGTTCGGCGTCAGCGATGGCATGGTGCTGGCCGCCTCCGACCCCGAGGGCAAGACCGGCGGCCTCTACCTCCTTTCTCCCGATTCCGGCGCCACGCCGGGCATGCAAGTCAAGTGACCGAGATCCGCCGTCTGATCATCACCGGCCGGGTGCAGGGCGTGGCCTACCGTGCCAGCATGATGCGGGAGGCGCTGCGCCTCGGCGTCGCCGGCTGGGTGAGGAACCGCAGCGACGGCAGCGTCGAGGCGATGGTGGCGGGCGCCCCGGAACAGGTCGCCGCGATCATGAACTGGGCGCGGCGCGGGCCGCCGGCGGCAGCGGTGGAGCATGTCGCCGTCGAACTGGGCAGCGGGGAATACAGCGGCTTCGAACAGCGCGCTTCCGTCTGAAAGTCGGCGCTGGCACGACGGCGGTCAGCCGTAGAGCACGCGCACGTTGTCCGGCGTGAGCCAGTCGGTCAGATCGGCGATGAGGCGGTCGTCGAGCCGCACGCGCCAGCAGTCGGGCAGCGCGAGTTCGGCTTCGGCATCCGCGTTGCGGTAGCGGAGGCGCACCGGGCAGGCGCCTGCCGTCGCGCGATAGGGCGACAGCAGGGTGCGCAGGCGTTCGGCCGTGGCGCCGTCGCTCCTGCCGGCGAGCGAAACCTCGAGCCGGCGCGCGCAGCGGCCGCGCGCCTCGGCCAGCGTGAGCAGGTTGTTGGCGACAACGCGCAGGCCGCCGCTGAAATCGTCGCGACTGACCTTGCCTTCGACCACCAGCACTTCGTCCGGGCGGATCTTGTTGCGCAGCTCGTCCCACAGCTCGCTATACACCGTGACTTCGACTTGCGCCGTGGCGTCGTCGAGCGTGACGATCGCCATCTTGCCGTGCCGCGACATCTGGCTGCGGATGGCGAGGACCAGGCCGCACAGCAGGGCCGGCTCGCGCTGGGGTTCGAGTTCGGCCAGGCGCCGTCGGACGAACGCCGAGATTTCCGCGGCGCAGGCGTTGAACGGGTGACCCGAGAGATAGAACCCCAGCGCTTGCTTCTCGTTGAGCAGGCGCTCGCGCTCGCTCCAGCGCGGCGCCTCGACGTAGTGCGCCAGGTGGGCATGGGGTTGCGCCGTCGGGTCGGGCGAATCGAACAGCCCGCCTTGGTGCGCGTTGCGTTCGGCCTGTTCGGCGGCCTCGAGCGCGCGGCCCGCCGAGGCGAGCAGCCGGGCGCGATGCGTGTCGATGCCGTCGAAGGCGCCGGCGCGGATCAGCGCCTCGATGACGCGGCGGTTGACGACGCGCCGGTCGATGCGCCGGCAGAAGTCGAACAGGTCGACGAAGGGACCAGCCTCGCGCGCCTTCAGGATCGCCGTGAGCGCCGATTCGCCGGTGCCCTTGATCGCGCCGAGGCCGTAGCGGACGGTGCGGGCGTCGACGGGGGTGAAGCGCACCAGGCCGGCATTGATGTCCGGCGGCAGGAAGACGATGCCGTTGTCCAGGGCATCCTTGAAGAAGAACTGCACCTTGTCGGTGTCGGCCATTTCCGAGGACAGCGTGGCTGCCATGAAGGCGGCCGGATGATGGCATTTGAGCCAGGCAGTCTGATAGGCGACCAGAGAATAGGCGGCGGCGTGCGACTTGTTGAAGCCGTAGCCGGCGAACTTTTCCATCGTGTCGAAGATCTCGTTCGCCTTGGCTGCGCCGATGCCGTTCTGCGCCGCGCCCCGAAGGAAGGCCTCGCGCTGCTGGGCCATCTCTTCGATTTTCTTCTTGCCCATCGCGCGGCGCAACAGGTCGGCGCCGCCCAGCGTGTAGTGGGCGACCAGCTGGGCCGCCTGCATCACCTGCTCCTGATACACCATGATGCCGTAGGTGGGACTGAGCGTCTTCTCGAGGAGCGGATGCGGGTAGACGACGCGCTCGCGCCCGTGCTTGCGGGCGATGAAGCTCGGAATGAAATCCATCGGCCCGGGCCGGTAGAGCGCATTCAGGGCGATCAGGTCTTCCAGGCAGTCGGGGCGCGCCTGCAGCAGCGTGTCCTTCATGCCGCGCGACTCGAACTGGAACACCGCCGTGGTGTTGGCGGTCTTGAAGATCGTGTCATAGGTGGCCTTGTCGTCGAGCGGCAGATTTTCGAGCCGGATCTCGACGCCTTCGACCTGCTGCACGAAGGCGACGGCTTCCGCCAGGATGGTCAGCGTGCGCAGGCCGAGGAAGTCGAACTTCACCAGGCCGGCCTGCTCGACGTCGTCCTTGTCGAACTGGCTCACCGTTGCACCGCCGTCCGCCGAGTAGAGCGGGCAGAAGTCGGTGAGCTTGCCCGGCGCGATCAGCACGCCGCCGGCGTGCATGCCGACGTTGCGCGTCAGCCCTTCGAGTTTTTCGGCGAGCGCCCAGAGCTCGCGCAGTTCCTCTTCCTGCTGCAGGCGCTCGTCGATCTGCGGCTCCTTTTCCCTGGCATCTTTCAGCGTGATTCCCAATTCGTTGGGAATCAGCTTGGCGAACTGGTCGACGAAGTTGAAGCCGAGGTCGAGCACGCGGCCGACGTCGCGGATCACCGCCTTGGCCGCCATCGTGCCGAAGGTGGCGATCTGCGCCACGGCGTGCTGGCCGTAGCGCTGGCGCACGTAGTCGATGACCCGGTCGCGGCCTTCCTGGCAGAAGTCGATGTCGAAGTCGGGCATCGAGACGCGCTCGGGATTGAGGAAGCGCTCGAACAGCAGTTCGTAGCGCAGCGGATCGAGGTCGGTGATGCCGAGGCTCCAGGCGACCAGCGAGCCGGCGCCCGAGCCGCGGCCCGGGCCGACGGGCACGCCGTTGTGCTTGCCCCAGTTGATGAAGTCGGCGACGATCAGGAAGTAGCCGGGGAAGCCCATCTGGATGATGGTTCGGATCTCGAATTCGAGCCGGGTGCCGTACTGCGGGCGCCGACTTTCGCGCTCGGCCGGATCGGGGTAGAGATGTTCGAGGCGTTTCTCCAGGCCGGCACGCGCCTGCTGGTCGAGATAGGCCTCGATCGTCTCGCCGTTGGGCGTCGGGAATTCCGGCAGGAAGCTCTTGCCGAGCGGGACGGACAGGTTGCAGCGCTGGGCGATCGCCACGCTGTTCGACAGCGCCTCGGGCAGGTCGGCGAACAGCGCGGCCATTTCGTCCTGCGTCTTGAAGTATTGCGCCGTGCTGAAGCTCTTCGGGCGGCGCTTGTCGCCCATCACGTAGCCTTCGGCGATGCAGACGCGCGCCTCGTGGGCGCGGAAGTCGTCGGGATCGAGGAACTGCACCGGATGGGTCGCCACCACCGGCAGGTCGAGTTCGGCGCCCAGTCGCAGCGTCGCGGCGATCAGGCGCTCCTGCGCCGGATTCTCCTGCGTGCCGTCCGGGCGCTGGATCTCGAGATAGAAGCCGTCGGGAAACAGCCCGGCCCACTGGCGCGCGCTGGCGGTCGCCTGGTCGACCTTGTCGGCGACCAGCCACTGGCCGACTTCGCCGAAGTGCGCGCCCGACAACGCGATCAGCCCGCTGTTGTCGCCGCAAAAGACGCTGCGCGGGATTTCGGCGCGGCCGTGGCGGCGCGGCCGCAGATAGGCCGCGGTGAGCAGCTCGCACAGCCGCAGGTAACCGGCGCGGTTCTTCGCCAGCAGCAGCAGGCGCGTGGCGACTGCGCGCGAGGGATCGGGGCTTGCACCGTCCGCCGCGGCGATCCAGACATCGCAACCGATGATCGGCTTGAGGCCCGCGCCGCGCGCCGCGCTGTAGAACTTGACCGTGCCGAACAGGTTGGCCAGGTCGGTCAGCGCCAGGGCCGGCATGCCGTCCGCCGTCGCGCGCTTCACCGCATCGTCGAGCCGCGTCAGCCCGTCGGTGATCGAGTATTCGCTGTGGAGGCGGAGGTGGACGAAGCGGGGGGCGGGCATCGCCCCGGATTCTACTGTTTTGCCCAGATCAGCAAGCCTTGCGCATCCAGATCCAGGTCGGTCTCCCAGAGGCGGAAAATTTCGGCCTCGGCCAGCGTGCTGCCATGGCCGCGCGCTTCGGCCAGGAGATAGGCCGCGAGCTTTTCCTTGAGCAGGGGCAGGGGGTCGCCGGGCGCGGCCTCCTGCACGGCTTCTCGGGTCAGGCGCACGCATTCGTCGATGCGGTGCAACAGCTCGGCGGCGAGCGACCGCGGCGGGGCGAGGCGGCCGAAATGGGTCAGATAAACGGCTTCCGGATCGAGCGCGATCATGCGCTCGACCGAGTCGCGCCAGTCCGCCGGATCGAATTGCGAGGGCGTCGGGCAGGGAAAGACGAAATGCCGGCCGTCGGCCGCGTCCATCTCGCGGTAGCCGATGCCGAAAGTGTCGCCGGTAAAAATCCCGTTCGCGGCGCGATCATGGATGAAGACATGGTGCTTGGCGTGTCCGGGGCAGTCGTAGCAGGCGAGCGCGCGCTGGCCGAGCGGCAGCACCATGCCGTCGTGCGTTTCGATGACGCGCTCGGGCGGCACGGGAATCAGCGTGCCGTAGAGGCGCCGCGCATTTTCCTGGCCATAGACTTCCTCGGTCGCGGCCATCAGCTTGGTCGGGTCGACCATGTGGCGCGCGCCGCGCGGGTGGACCACGAACTGCGCCTGCGGGAAGGCCTGCATGTAGGCGCCGGAGCCGCCGGCATGGTCCAGATGGATGTGCGTGGCGATGACGTAGGCGACGTTTGCGGCCGTCAGTCCGAGCTCCGCGAGCGCCCGCTGGGCGCGCGGCAGGCTTGCGTTGCTGCCGTTGTCGATGAAGGCGGCGCGACCGGCGTCCACCACGAGGTGCACTGCGGCGAGCTGGTGACGCACGTAGCCGGCGTCGAAGGCGTAAATGCCGTTGCGGTAGTCGATGAGGGAAAATTCCATGGCGGGCGAGAGTTGGTGGGGGAGAAGTCGGCGCTGGCGGGACGGCGCGGTCTGCCCTACATCGCTTCGATCTCGAGCACCGCGACGCCGATATGCCGCCCCAAGTTTAGATCGAAGCCGGACCATCCGGCATAGCGCTCGAGTTTGGCCCGGAGGGTTTCCTTCATCTCGTAATCCTGCTTGCCCTTGTCGTACTCCGCACGCACGGCTTCGAAGAGGATGGAGAGATAATCCCGGTATGCGCGGACGATCTCCGGACCGGCCGTGCGGCCGTGGCCCGGCACGAAGACGCGGGCGGGTAGCGTCAGGGCGCGGTCGCAGGCGGCGATGTTGCCGCGGAAGCTGCCGTCGCCCATGCCGCCGAGGCGGCCGTTCATCACGTTGTCGCCGAGAAAGAGCACGCCCTCCTCCGCCACGTGGATCATGATGTCCGTGCCGGAGTGCGCCTTGGGCGTCGCGTGGATGTGAAACGTGAGGCCGCCGATGGCGAGGCGCTGGTCATCGACGAGCGGCAGGGTCGGAATCACCGCGCGGGTGCCGCGCGTGAAGCCCTGCGTGAGCCGCTCCATGAGTTCGAGCCAGCGCGGCGCCTGGCCGCCGCGGGCGGCTTCGATCATGCTCGGGTGGGCCATGAGCTTGACCTGCGGGAAGGCTTCCTGGAAGGCCTGGTTGCCGAGCCAGTGGTCGCCATGCACGTGGGTGATGAGCACGTGCGTGACCGGTTGGGCGGTGACCTTGCGGATCTGGCGCAACACCATGCGGCCGGACTGGACGCTGGAGCCCGGGTCGATTACCACGACGCCCGTGGCCGTCACGACAAAGGCCGGATTGTTGATCAAGCCCTGATTTTCGGCGGAAGGGTCGCCCATGTGCCCGTGAATCACCCAGGTGCGCGGGGCGACGCGCTCGGCGGCGTGGTCGCGCATTTCTTCGGCCAGGACGGGAGCGCCCAGCAGCCAGCCCAGCAAAACCGACAGAAAAGCGCTGCGCGCGCTCATGTCGTGAGATCCAGCCCGGCGTTGCCCGCAACGCCGATCAGCCGAGGCGTGTTGAGCGTGCGCGCGCTAACGGTTTTCTTGTCCCGCAGCCAGCGCGTCACCAGATCCCAGATCGGCTCGCCGCTCGCGCCTTCCGCCACCGGGGCCCAGCCGGCGACCTTGTATTTCCTGTCGGCGTCGAGCGGTTTGCCATTCAGCCGCATGTCCTGGATGCGCTGCCCCATCTTCGCATTCGGGGCGCAGGCGTAGGTCAGCCCGCCCACGCGCACCATGTCGCCGCCCTGCTGCTTGTAGGGATCGGGGTTGAACAGGTTGTCGCAGACGTCCTCGAGGATGTCCTTGATCTGCGCGCCCGTCATCTCGGTCAGCGTCGACATCGGATAGGTGATCGCGGTCTGGTCCATGACGTGCTCGAAGGTGATCGTCTGCCCGGGCAGGATCGAGGTGCCCCAGCGGAAGCCCGGCGAGAAGGCCAGCTCCGCGCCCCTCGCTGCCATCATCGCATCGAGGATGAGCTGATCCCAGCTGCCGTTGAAGTTGCCACGCCGGTAGAGCAGGCCCTCGCTGACGGCGAGCTTTTCTTCCAGCTTGTCCTCGTACGGTGCGCGCACCTTCTCGATCAGCGCGGCCATCTCCTTGTCGGCGGCGATCAGGTTGGAGAAGACCGGCAACAACCGGTATCTGAAATCGGACACCCTGCCGCCTTTCACCTCGAAGTCGAGCACGCCGAGGAACTTGCCGTTCGAACCGGCATTGGTGACGAGCGTGACGCCGCTCTTGTTCTTCACCCTGACCGGCTGCGGCACGCCGTCGTGGGTGTGGCCGCCGAGGATCGCGTCGATGCCGGTGACGCGGCTGGCCAGCTTGAGGTCGACGTCCATGCCGTTGTGCGAAAGGAGGACCACCACCTGGGCGCCGGCGCCGCGCGCCTCATCGACCGTCTTCTGCATTTCCTCTTCCTGGATGCCGAAAGTCCAGTCGGGCACCAGGTAACGCGGGTTGGCGATCGGCGTGTAGGGGAAAGCCTGGCCGACGACGGCGAGCTTCACGCCGTTCATCTCGCGCAGCGCAAAGGGTTTGAATACCGGGTCGCCGAAGTCGGCAGTCTTGACGTTCTGGGCGACGAAATCGACCTTGCCGGCAAAGTCCTTCTCGACGATTTCCTTGACGCGCTTGTCGCCAAGGGTGTATTCCCAGTGGCCGGTCATCACGTCGACGCCGAGCAGCTTGCAGGCATCGACCATGTCCTGGCCCCTGGTCCATAGCGCCGTGGCGGAACCCTGCCAGGTGTCGCCGCCATCGAGCAGCAGCGCGCCGGGGCGACTGGCCCGGAGTTGCCTGACCAGCGTGGCCAGATGGGCGAAGCCGCCGACTTTGCCGTAAGTCCGGGCCGCCTGGGCGAAATCCAGATGGCTGAAGGCATGGGCCGCGCGCGTCCCCGGCGGGATGCCGAAGGCTTTGAGGAAGCGCTCGCCGACCAGATGCGGCGCCTTGCCCAGCGCGCCGCCGACGCCGATATTGACGCTCGGCTCGCGGAAGTAGATCGGCAGCAACTGGGCATGGCAGTCGGTGAAGTGCAGGAAATGCACGTTGCCGAAGCGCGGCAGGTCATAGAGACGCTCGCCGCCCTGGGCGGCGAGCAGGGGGCGCGCGTGGAGGGCGAAGCCGGCTGCGGCGGCTGCGGCAAGAACCTGCATGAACTCGCGGCGGTTCATGGACATGACGATTCTCCGTGGGGATCAAAAAAGCCTGGCGGGGCCAGGCTCGGGGAAGGCGCCCTATTTGTTGACCGGTGAGGCCGGATCGAGTAACAGGGCGACAAGGTCGACGATCTGCTCGGGCTTCAGGGCGCCGACGTGGCCGAAGCGCGGCATATCGGAGCAGGCGCTGAATGCCTTGGCGTTGTAGATTTTGGCGTAGGTGTACCTCTGGATCTCGGGCGAATTGCCGCGCAGCTTGCCATACCCGAGCAGACTCGGGCCGACGGTGCCGAAAGCCTGTTCATTCGGACCGATCTGGTGGCAGTTGTAGCAGCTGCCGCCGACTGCGCCGCCGGCGCCGTCCGTCCAGGTGAATCCACGGCCGCTTTGCGCCAGGGTTTCGCCCTTCTTCCAGTCGCCCATCAGCTTGCCGTCGGCGGGATATTTCACCAGCGCCAGTTGCTTGGCTTCGAGCCGTTTCGTATTTTCGGGCGACGGGTTGTTGGCGGTGCGGTTGCAGATCAACTGCACCATGTCCTCGGCGAGACGGTCGAGACTGGCCTGACCGCGCGGGTTGAAGTCGCGCTTGACGGCTTCGAGGGCCTTGGCGCGGGCCGCAGCAGTGTCGGCCAGGGCGAAGGGCGTGGCAAAGAGCGAGACTATGGCGGCGGAAACGACAACGAGGTTCTTTGGCATGATGTTCTCCCAGTTCAGCGCTTGATGCCGGGGCCTTTGTAAAGCTGGCCGTTCGCGGTGCCGGTCATGTAGGTCAGCAGATAAGTGATCGTGTCGGAAACATACTTCGGTTCGGGAAAGCGTTGCTGCCGGAAGCAGTCGTTCATGCGCCACTGCGAGGTCAGCATCACCCCGCCCGTCATGCGGTAGCCCGGCCAGCCGAGCACGCCCCGGATGGCGCCCTCGGGCCGGGCCAGGTTGGGCAGGTTCTGCATGCGGATGCGCTTGCCGTCGGTGCCATGGCAGGTGTTGCAGGAGAAATCGAAGGGGCCGGCGCGGAACGAGGCGATTTCCTTGCCGATGGCCCAGGCTTCCTTGACCTTCGGCTCCTTCATCGGCACCGCGAACTTCATGTTGCGCGATTGGCCGGCGACGAAGGTGACGAGGTCGGTGATTTCAGGTGCGTTGGCGTCGTTGGGGCCCTGAAAGGGTTTCCTGGCGATGTCCTCGAACTTGAAGCCCTGCTTCTCCACCATGCACCAGACGATGCGGCGTTCCATGTCCATGACCTTGTCGGCGTCGGGATAGTAGCGGGGACTGGCGACGTAGGCGCCCTCGACCTTGCCGATACCCAGGCCCAGGTCGCAGGTCTCGGCCAGCGAGGCGTTCTTCGGTCCGCGCTTTGCGTTCCAGAGTCCCTCCCCTTTCATCTCGTTGAGTTCGGCCGGGTTGCTGGCCTCCATTTCGGCGCGAAATTTCGCGAACTCCGCGTCCGCCTTGGCGTGGTCTATGCTGTCCGCCTGGGCGAAGGCGCCGCTCGTCAGACTTAATGCGGCAACTGCGCCGCACGCGCCGATGGCGTGCAGTGTTCTCATAGTCTCCTCCGTTGTTGTAGTCGGTGTTTCGGGTGTTCAGGCGACGGTGGTTTCGTCGCTGCGTTTGGCGCCCCTGTTGTCGGTCCAGGAGACGGTGACCTTGTCGCCGGGTTTGGCACCTCTGACCTTGAAGCCGAAGACGGGGTTGCGCGAAACGGCGGCGGCGGTTTGCCCGGAGACGACGGTCTTGCCGTTCAGGGCGACGGTGAGGGTCTGGATGAAGTGGGCCGGGATGGTCTTGCCGTCGGCGTCCTTGCGCTGGCCGGTTTCCATCGGGTGACTCATCAGGACGCGGATGTCACAGACATCGCCCTTGATCTGGGCGCGGATTTTCATCGGATCTGCCATGGTAGGTTTCCTTTTCCT
>Ga0208735_100135_pt1 | contig 42808 bp, 35 predicted proteins | sample Subbio12Aug_8Aab_FD_184829 | JGI IMG/M metagenome (GOLD analysis project Ga0208735, IMG submission 184829) | Serpentinite rock and fluid subsurface biosphere microbial communities from McLaughlin Reserve, California, USA - CR12Aug_8Aab (SPAdes) | ecosystem: Environmental > Terrestrial > Deep... | reverse complement strand
AGAGGAGCTGTGCTGGGGTAAGCGGGTAACCTTGCAACATCTGTCCCTGGTAAGCCGCTAGCGCTTCGCCGAGCAGGCACAGGCCGGTCCCAGCCCCCACGTCGGTGCCGAGGGCCACGGTGAGGTTATGAGCCAGGTGGCGGCGCAGCGGGAACAGGCCGCTGCCCAAAAAGGCGTTGCTGCTCGGGCAGTGAGCTATGCTCGAGCCCCCCCTGGCCAGCCGCCTGAGCTGCTCATCGCTGGCGTGCAGGTTGTGAGCAAAAACCGAGCGCGACCCCACCAAGCCGAAGTGCTCATAGGTAGCCAAGTAGTCCTCAGCCCAGGGAAAGAGCGCGGCGACCGCAGCGACCTCCGCGGCGGTTTCATTAAGGTGGGTGGTGAAAAAAACGCCGGGAGCCTCTTGTAGCAGAGCGCGGCACACCTCCAAGAGCGCCTCGCTGCAAGAGAGCGAGAAGCGCGGCGTTACCGCATAGCGCACCCTCCCGCGCCCGTGCCAGGCTGCTAGCAGCGCCCGGCTCTCCTGGTAGGCCCGCTCCGGAGTAGTGTGCAGGGCCGGTGTTAGCTGCCGGTCGCCTAATACCAGCCCGCTGGTGATGCGCAACCCTAGTTGCTCGGCTTCCTCGAAAAAGACCTGCATGGCCCCGGCGAAGTGCGCACCGAATACTAAAGCCGCGGTAGTGCCGTTGCCGACCAGAAGCCGCAAAAACTGCCGTGCCTGCCTGCGGGCATAGCCCGGCTCGGCAAACGCCTCCTCATGCGGCAGGGTACGGGTGTTAAGCCAGTCGAGCAGGCCCAAGCCCATCGCACCCACTATCGGGAGCTGCGGATAGTGTACATGGGTGTCAATTAGTCCGGGCAGCAGGATACTCCCACGATGATCGCTGACTGGCGCCTCGGCATAGTCCCGCCGCAGCGCGGCAAACTCCCCTACCGCCAGGATGCGCCCCTGGGCAAAGGCGATAGCGCCGTCCGCGACGGCTGCTAGCGCAGCCGCCTGGGTAAAGGGATTGCCGGGGGTGTGAAATAGCTGGGCGCGGAGCAAGGTAGTCATGGCGGATCCCTGTATTCTATATTCCATACGATCACGCCATGCGATCACGGCGGTCAAAAAGGGCGCGGGGGCAGCCGAGCGCAGCTCAACTTTGCTAACTTTGCTTGCATACTTGCATCCCCCATTTAAGTCCTGTTATAGTAAGGGCAGTCGTTAGGTGGTTGGTTCAGAGTTATCCAAGGGAGTGGATATATATGGCGATCCCGGGCCATCTGGGACTGTCTCGATCCAGCCAGTGTGCAACCGCAACCACCTCTTTGGTGGAGTTGGCGGAGCGCGGTTGGTTTACAACCCTCCTCAGGCTGATCGGGGCGCTCTTCGTTGTTTTTGCCGCCAGCCTGCCCGGCACGGCCCAGATTCGGACCGAACTCACTCTGCATAACACCTATCAAGAGCTCTTTCGCTATCCATTCGGCGCCGCGCCGACCGGTGAACAAGTGCGGCTGCGGCTGCGGGTGGGAAGTGGCGACGCCCAGGCGGTCACTGTCTCGTATTGGGATCATGCGCGGCGGGTCAGAACGGCGCGGGGGATGGAGATCGTTGGCCACTCGCCCGACGGGGGCTACGAATACTGGGAGGCGTTTCTCTATTCCGAGGTCCCCACAATCCTCTGGTATCACTTCGTTATTGAAGGCCGCGATAGGGCAACGGTTTACTACGGCGATCCGGGGCAGGACGGTGGCGCAGGCCGCGCCGTCCCCCGCAACCCCGATGACTTCCAGTTGACGATCTACGACCGGGAGTTCCGCACCCCGGATTGGAAGAAGAATGCGATCACCTATCAGATCTTCCTCGACCGCTTCTACGACGGGGATCCGACCAACAACCACGCTGCCGACGAACGCGGTTTTCGCGGCGGTGCGCCACTAGAGCATCGCGAGTGGGGAGAATTGCCCGACAATCCGCGCGAGCAGGGAGTGAACCCTGCCTATGCTGGTGACGGGGTCTGGAACAACGACTTTTTCGGGGGCGATCTGGCCGGGGTGATCGCGCGGCTTGACTACCTGGCCGAACTCGGCGTAGGGGCGATCTACTTCAACCCCATTTTTGAGGCGGCGAGCAACCACAAGTTCGACCACGGTGACTATGAGAATATCGACCGCATATTCGGCGATAACGCCCTCTTCAAGGAGCTGGCGCGCCAAGCCAGAGAGCGGGGCATCCACCTGATCCTCGACGCCTCGTTTAACCACGTCGGCGATGATTCCCGCTACTTTGATCGCTACAGCCGGTGGCCGAACGATATCGGCGCCTACGAGTACTGGTCCGCAGTCTTTAACCTGATGGCGGCGGCAGGGCTCTCTCAAGCCGCGGCCGAAGAACGGGTGCGAGCGGAGTTCAGCGCCCAGGGCCTAACCGACTTTACCTTCACTGAGTGGTTTACCCTCGAGAACCGCAGAGTCGGCGCAGGGACCGGTCTGTACGGCGGGGAACGCTTTGATTATGAAGGCTGGTGGGGGCTGGAGAGCCTGCCGGTGATCCGCGCCCCGGGCGGAAGTGAGCTAAACCTGACAACCTTTGCTGACTATATCATCCGCGCTGAGGATTCGATCGCCCGCCGCTGGATAAGCTACGGCTCGAGCGGCTGGCGGCTTGACGTCTCTCCGGAGGTGGCGCACGACTTCTGGGCCGAGTTTCGCCGCCATATCAGAAACATCAGCTTCCCGCACGGCAAGCCGATCATGATCGCTGAGAACTGGCACGACGCCACCCTCGACCTGCTTGGCGATACCTTCGACTCGACCATGAACTACCGCTTCCGCAACGCCGTGCTCGAGTTTGTCCTGCAGGGTAACGCCGATACCTTCGACCGCATCCTGACTGAGATCTACGAGGACTATCCGCGTGAGGCGTTCTACGCCATGATGAACCTGCTTGAATCGCACGACACCGAGCGCATTTTAAAAACTTTTGGCGATCTCGAGCCAGATACCTTCGCCGACCGCGAGCGGGCGGCCGGGATGAGCCCGGAAGAGATCGATACCGCGAACGCACTGGCGCAGGCGCGCTTGAAAATGGCGGCGATCTTAAAGCTGAGTTATCCTGGCTCACCGACCCTCTACTACGGGACCGAGGTTGGCCTGACCGGACAGCGCGACCCTGACAGCCGCCGCACCTTCCCGTGGGAATTAGTCACAGATGATAACGCGCTCCTCAATCACTACCGCAAGCTGGCTGCAATACGTAATGACAACCCGGTGCTGCGGACGGGTGATCTTATCACCCTGCACGCCCAGGGCGGAACCTACGCGATTGGCAGACGGCTCCTGGGAGAGAGCGATGCACTCGGCCTTAGCGAGCACACGATCAACTACCACACCGGCGAGGCTGTGACGATCGCCGATCACAACGCGCTGGCGGTCGTCGTGGTGAGTCAGACAGGCGAGGACGAGCTGCGCCTCGACCTCTCCGGATTCGTGCGCGACGGGGCGGTCTTTACCGATCTGCTGAACAACAATGAGTATATGGTGACAAACGGCGGGATCACCCTGGAGATCCCCCGCTTAGGGGGCGCGATCTTAGTCGCCCGTCACGGCCCGCAGGATCTCCTGCCGCCGGCGCCGCCGACCGGGATTATCGCCGGCTCGTACGATCGGCGGGTGGAGATCAGTTGGGAGCCGGTCGCGGATGCCGCCTCGTACAACATCTATCGGACCACGATCATCGGCGGGCATTACGAGCGGATCGCTACTAGCCTGCTTGAAACAAGCTTTACCGACCTTGGGGTCGAGAATATGACTCGCTACTTTTACACCGTTACCGCTGTCGACAAGGCGGGTAATGAGAGCGCGAAGTCAGTTCACGCCGCGGCTGTTCCCTCAATCCCAGTCGATCGGATCATTTTGCAGCCGTTCGCCCTTCTCGGCGGTGAGCATACGATCGGAGTGGGAAGAGAAATTGAACAGCTCGTCGCTGCCGTTTACGCCGCCGGTGTAACCGATGCGCCCGGGCAGGGCGCCGGGATCACCGCGCAGTTCGGTTTCGGCCAGGATCCGGATTTAACCACCTGGAACTGGCTGCCGGCCAACTACCTTGGCGATCAGGATGGGGCCGACCTCTACTCCGGCGGGTTCGTCCCTGAGCAGCTTGGTGACTGGTTCGTTGCGCTCAGGTTTTCCACTAATGGCGGGCTGAGCTGGGCCATCTCCGCTTATCCAGACGGCACTCTGCCACGGTTCACGGTCATTCCGACAGATGATCTCACCCCGCCGGCAGCAGCAAGCCTGGCCGAGGCGCGGCCCCTCCATCGCCTCGACGCGACCAGCTTTGTCGTTTTAGAGTGGGAGCTGCCGGACAGAGCTGGGATAGACCACCTCCAGATCCTTCGCCAGAGCAAAGATCAGCCGTTAGAGGAGCTGACGCGGCTCCCAGTCGACGCGACCTCGTTCATTGATCAGGCTGTTGCCCACGGACAGGAGTACTCCTATCAAGTGATTGCTGTTGACGGCTCGTTCAACCGCGCACCATCGAACCTGGTTACGGTCACGCCCGAAGCGCTTCCGCTCAGGCGGCTCAGCCCGCTCTTCTCTCCGCTGGGCGAGGTGAGCCCGATAGTTGACGGCGCAATATCGCCTGGCGAGTGGGAGAAAGCAGCCAGGCTTACTGGAGAAGGGCTGATTGAACAAGCATTTATCGGCTACGACACGCATAATATCTATCTGCGGGCCGACACCACCCTCCCGCCCGCTGAGCTGATCGGAGAAGCGTACCGCCTCGTCCTGTATATCGGCTTTCATACCGGGGCTGAGCTGGGCACCCCGATCAACGCCCTGGCGCGATTTGCGGAGGCGGAGCTTGGCTTCCCGCTGACCCAACTCGCGCAAGCGCGATTCGATCATATCCGGCCGGACGGTCGCGGCAACGTGTTCAGGTTTGTCGCCGACGGCATGGAAGGCTGGACTTTGGAAAACCAGATCCGGCTGCAACCGCAGAGGATCGTGCGGGTTGGTGAGACGATCGAGGTCCAGATCCCGTTCGCCGAGTTGGAGCTTGATCGGGCCGAGGAGCTGACTGTCTGGCTGCGGATCGCCATGGAAAAGGCGGGAGAGCTGCTGGGAAGCGCGCCTCCGCAACCGGTGATAGCACGTATGCCGGCCCTGGTCGGCGGTGAGGTGATCGCAACCTTCACCGACCCAGCCGGCGATGACCACGGCCTGGGCACCCTGGTCTATCCGACCGCTGGTGTGTTCGACGAGGAGGGGCTCTTCGATCTGTTAAGCTACACCATCTTCGATCAGGGTGAGAACTGGCTCTTAGCCTTCGAGTTCACCGCTCTGCCCAACCCCTGGGGTGGGCCGCTTGGGTTCAGCCACCCTATCATCAACCTCTACCTGGACACCAAGCCAGGCGGCTTGACCGAAGCGCATCCGGACGGAGCGGCGATGCAGCTCCGGCTGCACCCTGACCACCCGTGGGACTTCTTTGTCAAGGTGGCCGGCTGGCCCGACTACGGCCGGCACCTGTTCACCGCCGCTGGAGAGATGCACCTGATCGACGTCTCCGCCGATCCAGCCAGGCGGCTGGTGCTGGTGCGAATTCCGAAAACCGTGCTCCCGGAGATCCGCGGGGCACACTACGTGATGGTCGCCTCCCAGGACGGGTTCGGCCCGAACCATATCCGGCCGGTAGCCCGGACAGCCGGAGAGTGGGTCGGCGGCGGCAGCCCCGCCCCGGCCGTGGCCCCGCTCGTTTATGACTACCTGGCCCCAGAGGGGTACACGCAAGAGGAGATACTCTCCGGTTTCAACGTCGAAGCGCGGACGTTCGCCGTCCTGGCGCCGATCATTGTGGAGAGGTGAAAGGAGGTGATAGCAGCGGCGCATATGCGCCGCCAGTTGAAAGGAAAACGGGTTCAAAACAGCACGTCCTCGATGGTTTTAATATAGGAGGAAACCGCAACATGAAAAGAGCTATGGCTTTATTGCTAGGGTTTACGATGCTTTGGGGTCTTATCGGCGCGGCCTGGGCCAGCAGGCCCGGCGTGCTCACCATCTGGGCCGATTCTACTCGGGCGCCGATACTGGCCGAGTTGAGTCCGGCCTTCACAGCGGAGTTCGGCATCCCGGTCGAGGTTCAAGAGGTGCCCTTTGGTGACATCCGGGCTCGACTCGGCGTGGCCGGGCCGGCCGGCGAGGGCCCGGACATCATCATCGGCCCACACGATTGGATCGGTGAGTTCATCGCCGATGGCCTGCTGGAGCCGCTCCGCTTCCTCGAGGGAATGCGGGATCAGTTCGTCCCAGTCAGCATTGAGGCGTTTTCAAGTGGCGGGGAGATCTGGGGCCTCCCATACCTTACCGAAGCCATCGGCATCCTCTACAACAGGGACCTGGTACCAGCGGTGCCGGAGACCTACGACGAGTTCATCGCCCTCGCCCGTGAGCTCACCGACCCGGAGAGGGGACAATTCGGCTTCTTAACCAACATCCCCCAACCCGATCCGTTTCATAGCTTCCCCTTCTTCACGGCGTCCGGTGGTTACATCTTTGGACTGGACGAAGAGGGGGTGCTCGATCCCTGCGACATCGGCCTGGCCACTGAAGGCGCGATCCGCGGCGGCCACCTCATCCTGGAACTGATTACCGCCGGACTGGTGCCGGTGGGGACCGACTATGCAGCGATGACCGGCCTATTCAACGACGGTAAGGCGGGGATGATCCTCACTGGCCCGTGGGCGGTGGCGGATGCCAGAGCAGCCGGTATTAACTACGGCATCGCCAAACTCCCCGCCATCGAGGGGCAGCCCATGCGGCCGTTCGTCGGCGTGCATGGGTTTATGGTGAGCTCGTTCAGCGCCAACAAACTCTTGGCGATGGTCTTCTTGCAGGAGTTCATCGTTACGAAAGAGGCGAAACTGGCGCTTTATGAAGCAGATCCACGCAACCCGGCCTTCCTACCTGCTCTAGAGGTGGTCGCGGCCGATCCAGACGTGGCAGCCTGGGCTGCTAACGAAGCTGTTGGCATCCCCATGCCGAGCATCCCCGAGATGGCGGCGGTGTGGTCAGCCTGGGCTGATGCCCTGACCCTGATTGTGACTCAGCAGCTGTCCCCAGAAGATGCCCTGCGGGATGCTGTGGCGCGCATCCGCGGGCTCATTGGATGTTAATAGTAAGGAGCAAAGGGGGGGCCGACTTGCGTCGGCCCCCTAATGACTATGACCGCCATCTTGTTTAAAATTCTCCTCCTAGGGGTTACCAACGCGCTGGGGATTTGGGCCGCAGTAGGACTCTTCTTGGCCGGCAGTTGGCTGCCCCTGAGCGGCCTGGTGTTGGGCCTGGTGGCGCTCAACTTTGCCGTACTCAGCAAGCGCGCTTACCCGTTACGCTACCTCTTGCCGGGACTGATCCCGTTCTTCCTGATGGTTGTCTACCCGATCGCTTCCAATATGGCTGTTGCTTTCACCAATTTCGGAACAGGGCATCGGCTTACCAAAGAGCAGGTGATTGCCCATTTCGAGAGTCGCTTTTACCTTCCGGAGGGGGGTGAGCGGTTCACCTATCAGGCGTTCAGGGGACCCGCAGGGAGCTTGATCTTACTCCTTACTTCCACGGTCACCGGGACGAACTATCTGTCCGAGAGGGGTATTTTACAAGCGGTAGAGCTAACCGATCCACGTTTCGTCTATGACGGAGCAGAGATCGTTGAGATTAACGGCCACCACCGGCTGAGTCGAAGAGAACTTGTCCAGATCATGGGAGAGCTTCAGGAACTGAGCCTGCAATGGGGTGACGAGGCGGTCCGATTAGTATCGCTGGCGGAGTTCGGTGTCGCCAGACGGCAGTACCGCTACGACCCCGCGGAGGGCGTGTTGACCGATCTGCGCACCGGCATTGCCTATACGCCCGTAGAAGGGATCTTCACCTCGGTCCATGGAGAGAGGCTCCAGCCGGGTTTCGCGGTCTTCATCGGAGCGCGAAACTTCACCGAGATCATTACCAACCCTCATATCTCCGGACCCTTCTTCCGCATCTTCACCTGGACCTTCCTCTGGGCGTTCCTGAGCGTAGCCACCACCTTCACCCTAGGGCTCGCTCTAGCCCTGCTCCTGAACGACCCATACTTAGAGCTGCGCAACTTCTATCGCACCTTGCTGATCGTTCCCTACGCCATTCCGGGGTTTATCTCGATCCTGGTTTGGGGTGGGATGCTGAACGTCGATTTTGGCATCGTCAACCGTATTCTGCACGACCTGTTTGCCACTAAAATCCCCTGGTTTCACGACCCCCTCTGGGCCAGGGTGGCTGTGTTGCTGGTCAACCTCTGGCTCGGGTATGCCTACATGATGATCGTCTGTTTGGGCGCGCTACAGAGCATCCCCCAGGAGCTCTACGAGGCAGCCCGCGTCGATGGGGCCAATCGGATACAACTATTAGGGAAGGTCACCCTCCCCCTTCTGCTCATCTCGATCGCCCCCCTGTTGGTTGGCTCTTTTGCCTTTAACTTCAATAATTTTAACGTCATCTTTCTGCTTACCGGAGGGGGTCCTCCGATCCCCGGGGCAATCACGCCGGCTGGGGCAACCGACATCCTGATTAGCTATACCTACAATTTAGCCTTTGGGGCGGCCGGGGCTCGCTACGGCTTCGCTGCGGCGGTCTCCCTGATAATCTTCATGATCATCGGTACGATCAGCGCGATCAACTTCCGACTCACCCGCAACTTGGAGCGGGTGGGAGAGAGTCTCTAAAGGAGAAGGGATGTATAGTCGTCATACCCTGCCGGGGAAGCTACTGCGCCATCTGCTGATCTGCGGGATGATCACCTTTGCCCTCTTCCCTGTCTTGTGGATTTTCTCTGCCTCGCTCAACCCCGGCAATACCCTGTTTGGACAGGCCTTTATTCCTGAAAACCCCACTCTAAGGCATTACCAAGAGCTGTTCAACAGCCCTCGGCACCCCTTTGGGCTATGGCTTTGGAACAGCATCAAGGTCTCGGGGATAGCCTCGCTCTTGACCGTATCCTTGGCCGCTTTAGGGGCCTATGCCCTCTCACGATTCCGCTTTCGCGGGCGCCGGACGGGGCTGTTAGCCTTGCTCATCATTCAGATGTTCCCCCAGATGCTGGCCATGGTAGCTATCTACCTCTTGCTGCTGGAGATCGGGCGCCATATCCCTGGCTTAGGACTTAACACCCACGCCGGACTGATCATGGTCTATCTCGGTGGAGCGATGGGGTTTAATACCTGGCTGATGAAGGGCTATTTTGACACCATCCCCCGCGAATTAGAGGAGTCGGCGATGATCGATGGCGCCACTCATTTCCAGGCCTTTCTGCAAATCATCCTCCCTCTCGCTAGGCCGATATTGGCGGTCATCTTCATCCTCAGCTTCATCGGGACCTACTCCGATTTTCTGCTGCCGAGCATTCTGTTGACGGGGACGGAGAATTTTACCTTCGCTGTGGGCTTGAGGCTGTTCATCCTGGGGGAATACGCCACAAGGTGGGGGATCTTCGCGGCGGCCTGTATGCTCGGCGCCCTTCCGATCCTGGTGGTATTCCTTTCGTTGCAGCGGTTCCTCATCTCCGGTCTCACCCGGGGCGCGGTGAAGGGGTAAGGACAAGCTCGCCTTCACGATGCGGGGTCGCCCTCTCCCCCTTGCCCCTCGATGATAAGCCCGTTAAAGCGGTTGGCGGCCGCCGTGAAGCCCTCTTGCACGAACACCTCAAGCGCCTCGGCGGCGCACTCAAGGACGCGCGCTAGCAGTGCCGCTTCGCCGTCGCGGAAGCGGCTTAACACCCAGCTCTCGGCGGTGATGCCCTCGGGCGGACGCGAGATACCGACCTTAAGGCGATAGAAGTCGGGGCCGAGCCGCGCAGCGATGTCAGAGACCCCCTTTTGGCCGCCGGCGCCACCGCCCTGCCTAAATCGCAAGCGTCCTAGCGGCAGGTCCAGGTCGTCATGGACCACCAGCAACTGAGTGGGGGTGAGGCCTTTGGCATAAGCCTGCACCACCTGGCCAGAGCGGTTCATGTAGGCCTGGGGCTTAAGGAGGGTCACCTGGCCCCAGGGCGCCTCATCGGCCAGCCGACCGCAGCGAAACGCCAGCCCCTGTCGGCGGGCCAGCACGTCCAAGACCAGAAACCCGGCGTTGTGCCGGGTCTGTGCATAGGCCGGGCCGGGGTTGCCCAGCCCGACCACTAGAGAGACCGGGCGTTCCAGGCCTACTCCTCTTCTTCCTTGCCCTTGGCAATGACTTCTGGCTCAATAGCGCCAGCCTCGGCGACCGCTTCTTCCGCTACACGCGGCGGTACCACCGCTACCAGGGTCAGCTCGAGGTCATCTAGGATCTCGGCCTCAGCCGGGAGATAGCTCTTGAGATCGGAGACGTGCAAGGAGTCGCCGATCTTGAGCGCGCTGACATCGACCATCAGGTGCTGCGGGATAAGGCGGGGCAGGATGCTGATATGCACCTCGCGGCGCTGCACGTCGAGCTGGCCACCCTCACGCGACCCAGCCGCTGTGCCCACGAACTCAAGCGGGATGTGGACATCGACCAGTTGACCGGCGGTGACTGCGTAAAAGTCAGCGTGAACAGGGAGGCGCTTGCGCTTATCCATCTGCACCTGCTTGACCAGCACTTCGTGGTTCTCGCCATCGATCTCTAAATCGATAATGCTCGAGGTCCCTTGCGCGCGGAACACCCGGTCAAAGGTCTTTAGGTCGACCGCGATAGGGATATTAAGCTCTCGGTTGTATACCACCGCAGGCATCTGCCCGGCCAGGCGCAGCGCGCCGGCCTTGCCTGGGGTACGTCTGCTTGCTTGTAACTTCATCTTTCCTCCTCAAAGCTCTTGGGTGGGAACAGGGCGCTTACCGAACCGTTCTCGTGAACGTTGCGAATGGCGGCCGCTAACAGCCCGGCCACTGAGAGCACCTTGATACGCTCACTGTGGTTGCGATAAGGCACGGTATCGGTGACATAGACCGCACTGATGGCTGGGTGCTTAAGCCGGTCAAGGGCGGGGGGGGTAAAAACTGCGTGAGTAGCAACGAGGGTCGCATCAGGGTGGGCGCCTAGCTTGAGCAGCGCCTCGATCCCGCGCACCATGGTGCCGGCGGTCGAGATCATATCGTCCATCATGATCGGCCTGAGCCCTTTGATATCGCCGATCACGTGGATGACCTCGGTCTCGGTCGGGCTGTTGCGGCGCTTATAGAGCATGGCCAGCGGCAGGCCCAGGTAGTTAGCCAGGCGTCGCGCCTCGTGCGCGCGACCGACATCAGGCGAGACCACTACCGCATCGCTGAGGTCGGTGGCCTTAAGGTGGTCGCCGAGGATGCCTAGCGCGGTGAGGTGATCGACCGGCACATCGAAAAAGCCCTGGATCTGGCCGGCGTGCAGATCGACGGTAATCACCCGATCGACCTTGACCGTTTCGAGCAGGTTGGCTACCAGCTTGGCGGTAATCGGCTCGCGCCCCTGCACCTTTTTATCCTGCCGGGCATAGCCGAAATAGGGGATGACCGCGTTTACCCGCCAGGCTGAGGCCCGCCGCAAAGCATCGACAAACACCAGCAGCTCCATCAAGTGATGGTTGACCGGCGCGCAGGTGGACTGGATGATGTAGCAGTCAGCGCCGCGCACCGACTCGCCGATCTGGATGCGCGTTTCGCCGTCGGGAAATTGCGATACAATGCCGCGGGCCAGCTCATGGCCCAGATGGCAGGCCACCGAGCGCGCTAACTCCGGCGTGGCCGAGCCGGAAAAGAGTTTGAGTTCGTCGCCGATCGCCATCGCTATCCGTCCCTGTGTTCAGCTAACGCCGCCGCGCCCCCGGAGAGTATACCTATCCCGAGCCCTTTTCGCCATAGCTGGAATTCTAGCGTGCATACTCTACCGCACGCGACTCCCTGACCACCGTCACCTGCACCTGGCCGGGGTACTCCATGTCCTGTTCGATGCGGTTGGCGATATCGCGAGCCAGCAGCACCGCCGAGGCATCATCGACCTTGGTTGGTTCGACGATGATGCGGATCTCGCGCCCGGCCTGAATGGCGTAAGACTTCTCCACGCCGGGGAAGCTGGTGGCGATGGTCTCGAGCGCCTCTAGGCGCTTGAGGTAGGTCTCGAGCGTCTCGCGTCGTGCGCCTGGCCGCGCCGCCGAGATGGCGTCAGCCGCCTGCACGATCACCGGATAGAGCGTCTCGGCGCGGTCTAGTTCGTGGTGCCAGGCGATGGCATCGATGACCTCTGGGGGCTCGCCGAAGCGGCGCCCCAGGTTGGCCCCGATCTCGGTGTGAACCCCCTCGATCTCGCGGTCGATGGACTTGCCGATATCGTGCAGCAGTCCGGCGCGGCGCGCTAGCGCCTCATCCAGCCCTAGCTCGGCGGCAATAATGCTGGACAGGTGGGCCACCTGCACCGAGTGCTTAAGGACATTCTGGCCGTAGCTGGTGCGAAAGTGCATGCGGCCTAAGAGTTGCACCATGCCCGGCTTCAAGCCGACCACATTGGCCTCTAAGGTGGCCTCCTCACCGCGTTCGCGAATATAGCTCTGCATCTCCTGCTGCGCCTTTTGCACTACCTCTTCGATGCGGGCCGGGTGGATGCGCCCGTCGGCGACTAGCTCGGAGAGGGCCAGCTTGGCCACCTCGCGGCGCAAGGGGTTAAACGAGGAGAGCAGCACCGCCTCCGGGGTATCATCGATAATCAGATCCACGCCGGTCAGCGACTCGAAGGTGCGGATGTTGCGCCCTTCGCGGCCGATGATCCGACCCTTCATAGCATCGCTAGGGATCGGCACCACCGACACGCTAATGGCTGCCGAGACCTCGCTGGCGCTGCGCTGGATGGCCTGGGCGATGATGTTAAGGCTCTTGCGCTTGGCCTCGACCTCGGCCCGCTCGAGCGCATAGCGGATGCGGCCCGCCTTTTCGCGCTCGAGCTCGGCGTCAAGCCGGTGCAAAACTATCTCTTTGGCCTGCTCGCGGCTGAGCTGGGCGATCTCATAAATCCGCTGCTCGAGCCCGGCCTCTCGCTCCAAGAGCGCTTCCTCGCGTTGCTTGAGGAGCTCAACCCGCTCATTGAGGCGCTCCTCTAGTTCGTCAAGCTTAACGGCACGGGCATCTTGCTGCTCACCCCGGCGGGTTAGGCGCTCCTCGATTACCTCAACCTTGTCACGGTCACGCCGCAGCTCTTGCCGGGCTTCGCGCAGCGCCTGCCGCTCCCGCTCCAGATCCTCGCGGGTGCGGTCGAACTCGGCCTGAAAGGTCTGCCGGGTGCGCGCCAACTCCTGCTCCAAGAGCTGCTTAGCGCGCTCAGCCTCCTGCTCGAGCCGACTCCGCTCGGCGCCGATCAGCTCGCGGGTCTCAGCTTCGGCCTGCTGCAGCAGGCGCTTGGTCTCACGCTCAGCGTCGCGCCTGATGCGCTCGGCTTCGCCCCTGATACGTTCAGCCTCACCCCTAGCCTGCTCGAGCAGGTTCCGGTCACGGCGCCGGCGCAGCAGCAGGCCCAAGCCCAAGCCGACCAGCAAGGCCAGCAGGAGCTCGAGCAGCGGGAGATTCATTCGCCCTCCTGGACGTCGCTGCTAGCTTTGCCCTTATACTTGCCGGGCTCTCCCTTAATCGCGCTTACCACCTTGGCCCTGATCTCCTCAGCAATGGCCGGATTATCTTGCAGGAAGGCCCCAGCCTTTTCCTTACCCTGTCCGATGTTGGCACCTTCATACTTAAAAAAGCTCCCCGACTTCTGGATGATGTCGAGGTCCGCGGCGATATTGATCAGATCGCCAAGCCTATCGATCCCCCGGCCGAACATGATCTCAACTTCGGCCTCCTTAAAGGGCGCAGCGACCTTGTTCTTGGTGACCTTAACCCGCACCCGGTTGCCAACCTTGTCCGCACCCGACTTAACATCACCGATGCGGCGCACCTCGAGGCGGACCGAGGCGTAAAACTTCAGCGCCCGCCCGCCCGGGGTAGTTTCGGGGTTACCGTACATCACGCCGATCTTCTCGCGGATCTGGTTGATAAAGATCATGGTGGTCTTGCTCTTAGACAGCACGCCGGTCAGCTTGCGCAGTGCCTGGCTCATCAGGCGCGCCTGCAATCCCACGAAGCTGTCCCCCATCTCCCCCTCGATCTCGGCGCGGGGTACCAGCGCCGCCACCGAGTCGATCACCACCACGTCCACCGCACCGCTGCGCACCAGCAGCTCGGCGATATCGAGCGCCTGCTCGCCGGTGTCGGGCTGGCTGACTAATAGCTCATCGGTATTGACGCCGAGCGCCTTGGCATAGCCCGGATCGAGGGCATGCTCGGCGTCGATAAAGGCCGCCACGCCGCCGACGCGCTGCGCCTCGGCCACGATATGCAGGCTCAGGGTGGTCTTACCGCCCGCTTCCGGGCCGTAGATCTCGACGACACGCCCGCGCGGTACCCCGCCTACCCCCAGGGCCAGATCGACCGACATCGAGCCGGTGGAGATGATCCCCTGCTCGAGCGGGTTAGTCTCGCTGCCCAGCCGCATGATCGCCCCCTTGCCAAACTGCTTCTCGATCTGCAGGAGGGTGTTGTCCAAAACCTTCTTGCGCTCTTCCATGGTTGCCTCCAAAGCGCTGCGTGGCGGCTACGGCTAGGCTCGAAGCTGCGACCAGAGGAGCGCCAGCAAGGTATAAGCGGTGCGCTCCTGAATCCACTCGCGCTCGAGCGGGGGGAGCCGAAGCTGCTTAACCGTCACCCCACCGGGCCCACTGAAGGCCACATAGACCTCGCCTACCGCTTTCCCCTCGCTGGCATCAGGTCCCGCCACGCCAGTAGCAGCCAGTCCATAATCGCTCGCAAATAGCCGCCTGGCAGCGTTCGCCATCGCCTGCACCACCTCTTCCGAGACGCTGCCGTACCGCTCAAGAAGGTCGCGGGGCACACCGAACGCCGCCTTCGCCTGCGCACCGTATGCTACCACGCCGCCGCGGTAAACAGCCGATGCTCCAGCCGCCGAGGTGAGCAGCTGTGCGATAAGCCCACCGGTAAGCGACTCCATGCTGGCGACCGTCTCACCGCGCACGCGCAACCGCTGCTGCAGCAGCATAGGTAGCTCGTCGCTATCGCTTCCCCAGAGGTACTCGCTCAGCCGCTGCTGGACCTGCTCAAGCGCCGGCTCAGCCAGCGCCCTAGCCTCTGCCTCGCTCGCCGCCTTAGCCGCTACCCGCACATGGACGCCGTCCCGCTTGGCGTAGGTAGCTACGCTGGGATTGGCCGACAGCGTTAACTCCCCAAGCAGCTCCGCCACCGCCGACTCGCCGATCCCTTGGGTCTTGAAGGTCTGCCTGAACAGCGCCGCGGGCGGCAGGCTGAGCCTCGGCACCACCTCGCTCAGCCACATCCGTTGCAGCTCGCGGGGTGGGCCAGGGAGCGCCACTATCCGCTTCCCATCAGGGCGCCGCACCAACCAGCCCGGTGCCGTGCCGATGGGATTGGGGAGGGCCTCGGCAGAAGGGATCAGCCAGGCCTGCTTGAGGTTTCGCTGCGGCATGGGGCGGTTGGTGGCGACAAAGCGTGTGCGCAGATTAAGCGCTAACCCCTCATCGATCTGCGGCGTCTCGCCGCAGACAGCAGCTAGCGCTTCGCGTGACAGGTCGTCATCGGTCGGTCCCAGGCCGCCGCACATCACCAGTAGGTCGCTACGGGCTAGCGCCTGGCGGATCGCTGCGGTTAGGCGCAGCAGGTTATCCCCCACTCGCTGCGACCAGTAGATGTCCACGCCGCGTTGCGCCAAGTCCTGGGCCAGCCAGGCCGTATTAGTGTCGACAATTTCGCCGAGCAGCAGCTCGGTGCCGACGCTGAGCAACTCAGCGGTCATAGATCACTCCAGAATCACTCTCACTTCGTTCGGGCCTCGCTCCGCTCGGGTCATAAATCACTCCCTCGACACGCTCGGGGCGGTGTCTCGCTCGGGTCAGCACGAGGGTAGTGGGATCTGGGCAGTGGGAAGTAGGAAAGCCCTCACAACCCGTTTTGCCCCTACTTGAATACTCGAATACGGATTCTCTCCCTACACCACACAAGCGCCAGCATAGCAGCCAGCAGCGCGGCCTGTAAGAATTCTGTAAGAGTTCGGTCGCTACAGTGAGGCGTGTTTAGCCGCCGCGCTAAACATTTGGAGGGTTTCCCTCCACCATCTCCTCTCTAAGGAGCCTCGCGCCCCCCACGCGGGGCTCCGCTTATGCGATGGCGGCGGCGCAGGAAATAAGATAGCGCCAGGCTACCAAGCAGCACCGCTCCTGACGCCAGCAGTAGCCGGGTGTCAATGGCCGGACGGAGCTGCGCCAGATCGCCTTCGAACGAGGCGCCAAGGAGCACCGCCCCTAATAGCCCAGGCACACTGCCGATAGCGGTCGCTAGGGCAAAGGCGCCTAACCCAACCCCCACCAGGCCCGAAGCGTAGTTAACCAGATCGCCGGGGAGGAAGATCAGGCGACTTATTAGCACCGCCTCAAAACCGTTGCGCCGCAACTCTAACGCCAAGCGCTGAGCGCCGGTGCGCGGCTCGGTCAGCCGGTAGCCAAACAGCCGGGCGATGCTGTAGCCGATAATGGCCGACATGAGAGTGGCCAGGGTGGCATAGAGCATTCCCAAGAGCGGCCCAAAGACAAAACCGGCAGCCATGCTCAACGGGGTAAAGGGAAAAAGCAGCAGCGGGCGCACGGCGTAGGCACCAAAGAAGATCACCAACCCAAGGGGGTTATCGGCCATTAGGTCGACCAGCCGATCGACTAGGTACAGTGGGCTTAAGCCTTGAGCCTGGCTATACCACCAGAAGGCGGCAATTAGTGCTAGCCAAAACGCCAACGCTATCAGCTTGGTGGCACGAGGAAGTGTCGCCATGCAGCGCCATGCTAGCGCAAAAACGCATGAGAGCGGGTAACGCTAGGCAAGCTGGCGGTTTGTGCTAGAATCTAACGCTGCCTTTATGAGGCGAGCCTACGCAAAGGGAGGTGACTTAATGGAAACACACAGCTACACCCTCACCATGATCTTTGACCCCAACCTCAACGAGGCGCAACTGCAGATCGAAAAGGATGCCGTGAATGCGCTGCTGGCTCGAGTAGAGGGCGAACTCGTCGAGGTCGATGAGTGGGGGTTGAGACGGCTGGCCTATCCGATTCGCAAACTGAGTGAGGGGTACTACGCGATTTACACTCTAAAGCTACCCAGCAACGCCCCCAAAGTGCTAGAGTCGGCGCTGCGGCTACGCGACAACGTCATGCGCGCACTAGTGGTGCGCGACCGCCCGGAGTGGCGCACGCGCAAAACTCCGGAAACCAAGGCCGAGGCGACACCTGCCGCTTGAGCGACAGTTGCTGGTGCGCGTTGTGACTAGGAGGAGGTCATGGCCCGAGGGCTAAATACCGTCTACTTGGCAGGCACACTAACCCAAGCGCCCGAGTTGCGCTACACACCGGGAGGGCTGGCTATTTTGCAGCTCAGTGTGGGCGGCAACGACCAGATCTTAGGCGATGACGGCCAACAGCGCGAACTGGCCTGGTATCACCGCGCCACGCTGTTTGGCGCCGCCGCCGAGACGCTCGCCGGGCAACTAGCGGCAGCCACGCCGGTGCTACTTGAAGGCCGACTCGACTACCGTAGCTGGGAAGGTCAGGACGGGCAGCGCCGCAGCTCGCTGGACATCGTCGCCTCGCGCGTTGAGGTTATCAAGTTGGGGGCGCGCCGGGGCGAAGCCACCGTCACCGATACCAAAGGCCAGCAGCGCCTACGCGAGGCCCTCAACCAGGTGACGGTGATCGGCAACTTAACCCGGGACGCCGAGTTGCGCTATACCCAGAGCGGTAGCGCCGTGACGCGCTTTAGCGTCGCGGTCAACGAGTCGTATCAGGTCAAGGGCGAATGGCAAGAGCGCACCCATTACGTTGATGTCAACGTCTGGCGCGAACTAGCTGAAGCCTGTGGCGAACTCAAAAAGGGCGATCCGGTGTTTGTGCTGGGGCGCCTGGTCAACGACTCCTGGACTGACAAGGATGGCAACCGGCGGTACACGACACGCATCGAAAGCTCGCGCGTCGAATTCTTGACCCGTGGTCCCGGCGGTGGTGGCGCCGGAACCCGCCCAGGCGCAAGCGACCAGGGCGCCCAGACGAGTCAAAAGCTGGATATTGATGAAGAGTTTCCACCAGAAGAGGACTTACCGTTTTAATGGCCCAAGATAAACCCCGAGGCAGAAAATTCGACCGCGATGCCAAACGAGGCGCCCGCCGCAGCAGGCGGCCCAAGGTATGCCAGTTTTGTAGCGGCGAGCTCGAGCTTACCGATTACCACGACGGCCGCATGTTGCGCCGCTACATCTCCGATACCGCCAAGATCCTCCCGCGCCGCCGCACCGGGGTGTGCGCCAAGCATCAGCGTAGGCTCGCTACCACTATCAAGCGTGCTCGCATGCTCGCCATTATCCCCATCACCGAGAAGTTGGTACGCCGATGAATGTGATCCTGCTCGAGCCCGTCGATAACCTGGGTGAAGCTGGGCAGGTCGTTAGGGTGCGCCCTGGTTATGCCCGCAACTACTTGATCCCGCAAGGGCTAGCCTTACTTGCCACCAAGTCGAATCAGGCCGAGCTTGAAGCCCGCCTATCGCAGCGTGCCAAGCAGCTCGCCGAGCGTAAGGGTGACGCCCTGCGGCTCAAGGCTCTGCTAGCCGAGGCCAGCCTGGAGATTAAAGTTAAAGCTGGCGAGGGTCGAATCTACGGCTCGGTCACCAGCCGCGATATCGCCGAGGCGGCACAGGCTACCTACGATGTGCAGATCGACCGCCGCAAGCTAGAGCTAGCCCAGCCCATCAAGGAGCTTGGCGAGTACCCGATCATCTACAAGCCTCATCCCGAGGCGCCCATCGAGCTCAAGGTTTCGGTAGTGGCTGACGGGTAGCCGGGCGTTAGCCTTAAGGGCATGGCCCCAAGTTTTCTGTTATACGGCTCCTACGGCTACACCGGTCGGCTGATCGCCGAGGAGGCGCTAAGGCTTGGTCTGCGCCCGGTATTGGCTGGGCGTAACGCGCCGAGGCTGGCCTCGCAGGCCGAGCGCCTAGGCCTCGACTATCGCGTCTTCGATCTCGATAACCCCAAGCTGATCGCCGCCAATCTCGACGATCTGCCGCTGGTACTCAACTGCGCCGGGCCGTTCGCGGCTACTGCCCTGCCCTTAGTCGAGGCTTGCCTTCAGAGCCGTGCCCACTACCTAGACATCACCGGCGAGCTCGGTGTCTTTACAGCCCTAGCCGAGCGGGACACGCTGGCGCGTCAGGCCGGGGTAATGCTGCTGCCTGGGGTGGGCTTTGATGTGGTTCCATCGGACTGCTTGGCGGTACACCTCAAGAGCCGCTTGCCCAGCGCCACGCGGCTTACGCTGGCTTTTTCCGGGGCCAAGCACGCTTCGCGCGGAACCATCACGACCGCGCTAAAATATCTAGGCAACACCGGTTTCACTCGGCTTAACGGTCGCCTGGTCGCGGTACCGCTAGCGCATCGGACCCGCTCGATCGACTTTGGCCACGGCCCCGAGCGGGCCGCCAGCATCCCCTGGGGAGATTTGGTCACAGCCTTTCACAGCACCGGCATCCCCACTATTGAGACCTTTATGGCCCTGTCCCTGCCCCGCTATCTCGCCCTGCGCGCGCTTAGCTGGCTGGCGCGCCAGCCGGGTGTGAAGCGCTTTATCCTGAGGCGGATTTCGGCTCTCCCCGCTGGCCCCAGCGAAGCCCAGCGGCTTAATGGCCAAAGTTGCTTCTGGGGCGAGGCCCAAGATGCCGACGGGCAGCGGATCGAGGCCTGGTTGGAGACACCCGAGGCCTATACCCTCACCGCCTCGGCAGCGGTCCACATCGCCCACAAGGCGCTCTCCGGCTGTGCCCAGCCCGGCTACCAAACCCCAGCCAGCGCTTACGGCCCGGAGCTGGTGCTAGAGCTTCCTGGGGTGCGCCTCCGGTGTTCCGAGCAGGTCCGAGCGGAGCGAGAATGATTTTGAGCGAGAACGTCTTTTGAGGATCTCGGTTGAGCTAGTCCCGCGCAGTCAGGAATCGCTGGCCAGCGAGGTGGCGCAGATCAAGGCCCATCTACCGTTGGTTGACACCATTAACCTCCCCGATTTGTCGAGCTTTCCGCTGCGTAGCTGGCAAGGCTGTGCCCAGGTCAAGCCGCTGTTTAACGCCATCCCCCACCTGCGGGCGGTAGATATCGATCTGGCCAAACCCTTACCAATGGCTACGTTCCTGGCCAAGCATGGCATTAGTGAGGTGCTGGTGATCGGCGGCGACACCGCGCCCAGCATGAGCCGACCGGTCTACCCTACTACCAGCCTTGAGCTAATCAAAAAAGTCAGGCTCGAGCACCCCGAGCTGACCGTCTACGCCGCGCTCGACCCCTACCGGCAGAGCTTTCGGGCCGAGCGCGACTACGCCCTGCGCAAGCTCGAGGCCGGGGCTGCGGGGCTCTTTACCCAACCCTTCTTCGATCTGCGACTGCTCGAGCTTTACGCTGAGCTGCTCCCCAGCACCCAGGTCTTCTGGGGGGCCACCTCCGTGCTGAGCGAACGCACCAAGCAGTACTGGTTGACGCGCAACCATGCCATCTTGCCGACAGACTTTGCCCCGACCCTAGCCTGGAACCGCCGCCTGGCCCAAAGGGTCTTGGCCTTTGCCAAAGCGCACGGCGGCAATGTCTACTTCATGCCAATTAAAGTCGACGTGGTGCGTTATCTCCAGGGGATAGTTTGAGTGTACGGCCCGCCACAAATGCCAGCTACGCCACTGGCCGTAGAATAGCCCTATGAATGCCATCGTCATCGGTGCCGGGATCGGCGGGATGGCCACAGCCATCCGCCTCCAGGCTCTGGGTTTTAATACCACTCTGCTCGATAAGCTCGACGGACCTGGCGGGCGCGCCTACGTCCATCAGGCCGAGGGCTTTATCTTCGACATGGGGCCGACGGTAATCACCGTTCCGCCGTTTATCGAGGAGCTTTTTGCCATCAACCCCCAAGCGTCTTATCTCCAGCCCGACTTCCCTGCACTAGCTGACCTCACCCACACCCGGCGCTATGTCGAGCTGGTACCGCTCGACCCCTTTTACCGCATCTTCTTCGCCGATGGCAGCAACTTTGACTACAACAACGACCGCGATCACCTCCTGCGCGAGATCGAGCGCCTCGCCCCCGAGGATAAGGCCGGCTACTTAAGGTTCGAGCGCGACGCTAAAGCCATCTTTGAGCGCGGTTTCATGCAGCTCGGCTTTACTCACTTCGGCAGCCTGCTTGACCTGCTCCGCGTCGCCCCCGACCTGCTGCGCCTGGATGCGGTCGGCAACCTCTTCCGTTTCGCCAAGAAGTACTTTACTAACCCCAAACTGCAGCAGGTCTTCTCCTTTGAGACGCTATTGGTGGGCGGTAACCCGCTGTCGGTGCCGGCCATTTACACCATGATTCACTTCGTTGAGCGCACCTGGGGAGTCCACTTTGCTATGGGCGGCACAGGAGCACTAGTGCGCGGCCTGGAGAAGAAGTTCTTGGAACTGGGCGGACAGACGCGCTATGGCGTCGAGGCCGCACGGATCCTGGTTAACGATCGCACCGCACGGGGGGTAGCACTGGCTAATGGCGCCAAACTCGCCGCCGATCTAGTTGTCTCTAACGCTGACTATCTCCATACCTACGGGAGGCTCTTGGCTTCTGAAGACCGGCGCTGGCACGGCGACTGGCGGCTGAAAGCTACCCGCCTATCGATGTCGCTGTTTGTGCTCTACTTCGGCTTTAAGGCCCGAGGTGACGAGGGTGAACGCCTGGCACACCATAACATCTTGCTATCTGAACGTTACGAGGCGCTGCTTAAGGAGATTTTCACCGACAAAAAGCTTCCGGCAGACTTCGCTCACTACCTCCACCTCCCTACCCTCACCGACCCCTCGCTGGCTCCTCCAGGTCACCACACCGCCTATACCCTGGTGCCAGTGCCCCACAACGGCAGCGGCCTCGACTGGTCGGCCCTAGGTCCTAGCTACGCCCAGAAGGCGCTAGCTTACCTCGACGAGGCTGGCTACTTGCCTGGGCTTAGAGAGCGGCTGGTCTATACCCACTTCATCACCCCGGACTACTTCGAGTCGGTCCTCAACAGCCACCTCGGTAACGCCTTTGGTCCCGAGCCGGTGCTAAGACAGACCGCCTTCTTTCGCCCTCATAACCGTAGCGAGGATGTGCGTCGGCTCTATTTGGTAGGGGCCAGCTACCAACCGGGTGGTGGGCTCCCTAGCGTCATGATGTCCGCCAAGATGACCACCCGGTTGATCGCTCAGGACTTTGGACTCTCCTAGCTCCTAACGCGCTCGGCCCGGATCAGGTTAGTCGTGCCACGCCTGCCAAAAGGTACTCCTGCAGTGATGACATAGCGGTCGCCAGGGTTGGCTACGCCGGTCTCAATAATCGCACGATTAGCTAACTCCACCATCTCATCACTGGTCTGAATGTCAGCGCTTAAAACGGGGATAACCCCCCAGATCACACTCATCTGGCGCAAGGCCCGCTCGTTAGGGGTCACAGCCAAGATCGGCACCGCAGGGCGGTTGCGTGACACCCGTTGCACCGTAGCACCGGAAGAGGTGAGCGTGACAATGACGCGGGCCGAGAGGTTATGGGACATCTGGCAGGCCGCTAGCGAGACCGCGTCAGCAATGGTGTCCTCAGGTTTGGGATAGTGTTCACGCATTCTGAGCTGAAACTCCGGATCCATCTCCACCGACATGGCGATCCGCCCCATCATCTTGACCGCCTCGACCGGGTACAGGCCTACCGCCGTCTCGGCTGAGAGCATCACGGCGTCGGTACCGTCATAGATAGCATTAGCTACATCCGAAGCCTCGGCTCGGGTAGGAGTGGGATTGTTAATCATCGACTCGAGCATCTGGGTAGCGGTGATTACCGGTTTGCCCGCCCCAACGCAGGCACGGATCAGGCGCTTTTGAATGAGCGGCACCTGCTCGGGTGGCATCTCTACCCCCAAGTCACCGCGCGCTACCATGATGCCATCGACCTCGCGCAGGATCTCTTCGAAACGCTCCACCGCACCCGGCTTTTCGATCTTAGCCATCAGTTTGGCCCGCGAGCCGGCCCTAGCCAGGTAGTGCCGCGCCAGCAGCAGGTCGTCACGGCTGCGCACGAAACTCATAGCCACCCAATCCACGTCGAGCTCGGCGCCAAAAAGCAGGTCCTCAACATCCTTATCGGTCAAGGCTGGGATGGACAGATCAGCGCCAGGGATATTGATCCCTTTGTTGTTAGAGAGCACCCCGCCGACGACCACTTCGGTCTGGATGAGCACCTCGGTAACGCCTGTAATGCGCAGCGACAGGCGGCCATCGTCAAGCAACAGTAGGTCGCCGACTTTGACATCGTTACAGAGATTCTTGTAGGTGAGTCCGACGCGCCGCTCGTCGCCCGGACTGTCGTCTTGGCAGGTTAGGTCGAAGCGCTCGCCCGGGGTAAGCTCGACCTTGCCCCCGGCAAAAGTGGTAATGCGGATTTTGGGGCCTTGCAGATCTTGCAAGATGCCCACTGGGTGGTTCAGTTTGGCGCTCAACTCGCGGATTAAGGCGGCATTTTGCCGGTGCAGGTCGCGGGTCCCATGGGAAAAGTTGAGCCGAAAGACGTTGACGCCAGCTTCCATCAGCTTCATGATCATGCCATGATCGCTGCTGGCTGGGCCTAAGGTGGCTACGATGCGAGTGCGGCGGCGATGAGTCACTTGAAGGCTCTCCGGCCCAGATAGCGGGCGCTACCACCAAGCTCAGCTTCGATGGTCAGCAAGCGGTTGTACTTGGCTAAGCGGTCGCTGCGGCTGGCCGAGCCGGTCTTGATCTGGCCGGCGTTAACAGCTACGGCCAGGTCGGCGATGAAGGCGTCCTCGGTCTCGCCGCTGCGGTGGCTGATCATGCTGCGATAGCCCTGGGTCTTGGCTAGTTCGATAGCGTCAAGCGTCTCAGTCAGCGTGCCGATCTGGTTGACCTTGATCAGAATGGCGTTACCAACATGCTCGTTAATACCGCGCTGCAAGCGGGCCACGTTAGTGACAAAGAGGTCGTCGCCGACTAGCTGCACCCGGTCGCCCAGGGTCTGCGTCAAGAGCGACCAGCCCTGCCAATCGTCCTCGGCCAATCCGTCCTCGATAGAGAGGATCGGGTACTTGGCTACCCAATCGGCCCAGAATGCCACCATCTCCTCGCTGGAGAGCACTTTTCCTTCGGCCTTAAGGTGGTACTTGCCGTCTTTGAAAAACTCGGTGGCGGCTGGGTCGAGCGCCAGGGCGATCTGCTCACCCGGGATGTAGCCGGCCTGCTCGATAGCTTTAAGCAGCACCTCGACGGCCTCGGTATTGGACTTGAGATCCGGGGCGAAGCCGCCCTCGTCGCCAACGTTGGTGTTGTAACCCTTTTGTGACAGCACCTTCTTGAGAGTATGGAAGGTCTCGACCCCGGCTCTGAGCGCCTCGCCAAAACTGTCAAAGCCGACTGGGGCTAGCATGAACTCCTGGGCATCGACGTTATTATCAGCGTGCTTACCGCCGTTGATGACGTTCATCATTGGCACCGGCAGGGTGCGGGCATTAACGCCACCCAGGTAACGATACAGCGGCAGGTTTAACGCTAAGGCCGCAGCTTTGGCGGCTGCCAGTGACACCGCCAGCATGGCATTGGCACCAAGCTTCCCTTTGTTGGGGGTGCCATCTAGCTCGATCATGGTCTGATCGAGACCGATCTGATCAGTGGCGTCCAGCCCTTCAAGCTCCGGGGCGAGCACCTCGTTAACGTTTTTGACGGCTAGCTGTACCCCTTTACCGAGGTAACGCCTGCCGCCGTCGCGCAGTTCGACTGCCTCATGGGCGCCGGTTGAGGCGCCAGAGGGGACCGCAGCACTGGCTTCAAAACCGCTCTCCAACCGCACGGTCGCACCCACCGTAGGGTTCCCGCGCGAATCAAGTAGTTCTAGGGCACGGATAGAATCGATAATGGTCATTGTTGCCTCCTTATTGCCGCCGCGGCTACGCGGCACATTGCCTTAGTCTATACCTTCTAGGCTAACTGCTTGATAGACTAACTGCTTAAGCGGTGCGCAGCGGTACCACCATAGCTAGGTAGCCGGGGTCTTCGAGGCTTAGGAGCACGCTCGGGCTGGTTCGGCCCGAAAAAGAGAGTCGCGCCTTGCCCTGGATGGGCTGCAAAGCATCTACCAGGTACTTGGCGTTATAGGCTAGTGCCATCTGCAACAAGGCTTCGCCCGACCCTTCTGGTCCCTCAGGGGCCACCGTGAGCGTCTCCTGCGATCGGCCATAAGTTCCTTCAGCGGTAATCTGCAAAGCGCCTTGGTTGACGCTGTCCTGAGCAGTGCGGTCCTGAGCGGCGCGAAGGATGAAAAAATCCACCCGATTGTTGGTAGTCTTGTCAGCCAGTAGCGCGACCCGCGAAACCGCCTCGGCCAGCCCCTTGGCGTCCAGGGTGAGGTGGAGGTCAAACTGTGAGGGAATCACCCGCTGGTAATCCGGGAAGTTGCCCTCCATGAGTTTTAAGTTAAGCCGAAAGCGCCCGGTACTCACTGTGAGCTGTGTATCAGTTAGCTCGAGCCTGCAAGTATCTGCAGGCTTGACCTTATCATCCTGCGGTTTACTCGCAGGATGCGGTTTACTCGCAGGATGCCCCTGCGGCTTGCGCGCAGGGTTACTCGCAGGACTAAGCAACTTAATCAGCTCATCCACGCTGCGGCTAGGCAGCACTACCTCACCTGCCAAGCCGGTAGCCTCAGCCAGGTGATAGTAGGCCAAGCGAAAGCCATCGGTGGCCACAGCACGGGTACCCTGACCAAACTCAAGCTTGACCCCTCGAAAAATGGCCTGGTACTCGGCTATTGCTACCGCATAGCGAACATTGGCTAGGGCCGCAGCCAGGTCGCTTCCTCTTAGCTCGCCTCCGTAGCGAGTAGGAAAGGTAACCCTTGGAGCAGTCAACTCCGAGAGCTGCAATTTGGTGGCGTAGCTGCCAGACTCAATCGCCAGTTCACGCTCGGCAAACTGCAAGCTGACCTGGTCACCAGGCAAGGCTCGTACTATCTGGCCAAAGACCTGAGCGGGTATGGCTATCTCCCCGGTAAGGCTTCGCCCAACCATGCTGGCGACATCGGCTGGGATGGTTGCCTCAATGTCGATATCAAGGTTGCTGCCAGAGCAGATTAATCCCGACTCACCTAGTTCGATTCTGACCAGGCTTAGCCCTGGATTACTGCTTCTGGTGGGAATAATCCTTTCGATATGAGTCAAGCCTTCGGCCAAGCTCTTCTTGGGAACAATTACGTGCATGGTGACTCCTAGATCTCATCACTTAACCAAGCCTTTACCATCTATAGTAGGGGCTGTGGATAGTGTGGAAAACTCGTGTTAGCCTTGTAGTAGACAGCATATCGGCTGTGGATAAGTTTGTTGATAACTCGCCTTATCCTGTGAATAACCTGCCAAGTTATCCACAGCTTTCCACAGGGGGGGTCTAGGACGATCTTATCCACAGCCTTATCCACAAGTTATTCACAGGTTATCCACAAGTTTATCCACAAGCGGCGGAATTACTCGGGCGAAGCCTTGGGTATATTGCCGAGTCACAATAAATCACGCTTAACGGTTTTGATCTTCTCATCAAGCTCGTGATCGACCGCTAGCTGCTCTGCTACCTTTTGAACAGCGTATACCACCGTAGAGTGATCGCGCCCCGAGAAGAACTGACCGATCTCCGGGTAAGAGTGCGGGGTGAGTTCGCGGATTAGATACATGGCTACCTGACGGGGCACTACCAGCTCTTGACGCCGCCCTTTGGAGCGCAGGTCCGCCGCTTCAACCTCATAATGCCGTGAGGTAGTGCGCAGGATCTCTTCCATGGTGAGGTTTAGCTCGCTCGGCATGAACACGTCAGATAGCGCCTTGGCGGCACTCTGGCGGCTCAGCTCAACCTGGTTCATAGAGGTATAGATGATTACTCTTAGCAGCGCCCCCTCGAGCTCGCGGATGTTGGAGGTTACCTGGCGGGCAATATAATCGATAACCTCGCTAGGGATCCGAACGCCGCGGTACTCGGCGTTCATCTTTAGAATAGCGATGCGCGTCTCTAGCTCTGGCACCTGGATGTCGGTGATCAGCCCCCACTCGAAGCGACTTTTGAGGCGGTTCTCTAGCGTGGGAATATCTTTGGGGGGGCGGTCGCTGGAGAGAATGATCTGCTTGCCGGACTCGTAAAGGGCGTTGAAGGTATGAAAGAACTCCTCTTGGGTGCGCTCCTTACCGGCGATGAACTGCACGTCGTCTACCAGCAGCAGATCGATGGAGCGATAACGATCCCGGAACGAGACCATCCGGTCTTCGCGAATGGCGTTAATCAACTCGTTGGTAAAGGTCTCGGTGGTTACATACTCAACCCGTAGCTTGGGAAAGCGCTCGGACACCGAGTGGCCCACCGCGTGCATGATGTGAGTCTTGCCCAGACCGGCGTCGCCGTAGACAAAGAGCGGGTTATAGGCGCGCCCTGGCGCTTCGGCTACCGCCAAGGCTGCTGCATGAGCCAAGTTGTTGTTAGGGCCGACCACAAAGTTGCTAAACACATACTTGGGATTGAGCCTGGGGCGGGCTGCTGGCGCCGCTGGGGGGGAGCTGCTAAAGATGTCCTGCTGTTCTGGGGGCTGGCCCGGCACCACCTGAAAACCGATCCTGGGTGAGGCGGCTCCGAGGCCGTGCAGGGCTTGCTCGAGCACATCGGCGTAATGGCTTTTGAGCCAGTCGCGGGCAAACGAGTGAGGCACGCCGAGCATAAAGACGCCGTTATCGATACCCAGCGGTCGAACCTGCTTGAACCAAGTCCGAAACTCAACGTCGGGGATCTTGTCCTTAACAAACTCTAAAATGTCGTCCCAGATAGCGTTTTCCTGCCGCAGCATAACAGTCCCGTCCTTGGCCGGTAAGGCACCTGCTCAGTCTAGCAAATCTCGGTCTGTCGCAACCAACCTTGCTGATGGTCGTTAGGCTATACTGCGACCGGTTGGGGGAGGCTGGCGTAGAAATCTAGTCGGAGTGATGATGACCAGGTTTGAGGTGATAGTGGTTGGCGGGGGGCACGCTGGGATCGAGGCGGCTTGTGCGGCCGCCCGGTTGGGTGCCCGCGTGGCACTGACCCTGCCTAACCCCGACAAGATCGGCTTGATGCCCTGCAACCCGGCCATCGGCGGGCCGGGCAAGTCGCAGCTAGTATTCGAGCTCACCGCGCTAGGTGGAGTGATGGGCAAATTAGCCGATGAGACAGCGATCCACAGCCGTATGCTCAACGCCAGCAAGGGGCCGGCGGTGCAGTCGCTGCGGGTGCAAAACGAGCGTGGGGGCTATGCGGCGGCGGCCAGGGAGCTGATCGAGGCCACGCCAGGGATCAGTATCGTCCGCGCTGAGGTGGCGGCGCTGGAGGTGGAGCAGGGGCGCCTAGCGGGGGTGAGGTTGGCCGACGGGCGCAGTCTGGCGGCGCCTAGCGTGGTGCTATGCACCGGCACCTTTTTAGCCGGCGTGGTCTGGTACGGCCAGCAGCAGCGCCCGGCAGGGCGGCAGGGCGAAGCCCCGGCGCGCTACCTGTCCGACAGTCTGTGCGCCACCGGCCATCAGCTGCTGCGCTTTAAGACCGGGACACCGCCGCGCATCCGCGCCGACTCGGTGGCCTTTGAGCGGTTGCAGCCCATTCCACCGGACGACCCACCAATGAGCTTTACCGGCCGGCCGGGGCCGCGAATGACGAGCAGCCCGACCTGGTTGACGCATACCACCGCAGCGACACACGAGCTGATTAAAGCCAATCTGGCCGAGTCGGCCATGTATGGCGGCAAGATCGTCGGACGGGGACCGCGTTACTGCCCGTGTATCGAAGATAAAATCGTGCGCTTTGCCGATAAGGAACGGCACCTGCTGTTTGTGGAGCCGGACGGCCTAGAGACCAGCGAGGTCTATTTGCAGGGCTTTTCCAGCTCGCTGCCACCAGCTTTGCAAGAGGCGATGGTGCGCACCCTGCCGGGCTTTGAGCGGGCGGTGCTACAGCGCTACGCCTATGCCGTTGAATATGATGCGCTCGAGCCCAGCCAGCTCGAGGTCAGCTTGATGTCCAAGCTCCTACCCGGCCTTTTTAGCGCTGGGCAGCTCAACGGCACCAGCGGTTACGAGGAGGCGGCGGCGCAGGGGCTTATAGCCGGGGTGAACGCCGCACGCTACGCAGCGGGCGAGCCGCTAGTGAGTGTGCGCCGCGACCAGGGCTACCTGGGGGTGTTGCTGGACGAGCTGGTGCGCTGGGGGGTGGATGAGCCGTACCGGATGCTAACTTCGCGCAACGAGTATCGGTTGCTGCACCGCCAGGACAATGCTGCGGAGCGCTTAGCGCCACTGGGTCACGCTTGGGGTCTGGTGAGCGCGGAGGAGGTCGCGCGGGTGCGGGCTAGTGTAGAGCGGGTAGAGGCCGAGACAGCCCGCTTGCGGCGCCTGCGTCATGACGGAGTGCTTGGTGCCGCCCTGATCTGCCGTCCCGGTGAGAACTACCACAGCGTGGTGGCTAAGCTGGGTCCGGCGCCGGACCCGCTCAGCGCGGCGGAACAGGCGCAGGTGGAGATCCGCCTGCGCTATGCGGCCTATATTGAGCGGAACGAGAAACAGCTGACTGCACGGCGCGACTATGAGGCTTGGACCCTGAGCGGCCTCGACTATGGGCGAGTAGCTAGCCTGTCGGGAGAGGGGTTAGAGGTGTTGCGCCGCCATCGACCGGCCACTCTGGGAGCCGCTGGACGGCTGCGCGGGGTGCGTGAGAGCGACATTGCGGCGCTACTGATCCATCTCAAAGCGGGCCGTGTTTCTCCTGCGGGTACTCGCAGGATGCGAGTTGAGGCGCTGGAACACTACCGGGCACTGATTGAACGCTATCATCAGGCGCTCGATCTGGTCTCGCCCCGAGGGCTAAGCACGCTTGATGCTCTGTTAGCTCAAGCCGAGTCGTTTGCCGATTTTCTGATACCGCTCCTCTCCCCTGCCGACCGACTGCTCGATCTGGGCTCTGGGGTGGGATTGCCTGCCATCGTGCTAGCTATCAGCGCACCAGAGATGGCCATAACGCTGGTGGAGCGTCGCCACAAGCGCGCTAGCTTCCTGACTATCGTGGCTGCTCAGCTCGAGCTGAAAAACGTAACCGTTATCGCTGCGGACGTGCGCAAGCTCGGGCCACCCCCAGCCTATAGCGTGATTACCGGCCAGGCGGTGGGTAGCATGCTGGCGATGTACTGCCTGACGCGCCACCTGCACGCCCCCGAGATTCTCTTAGCCGCCCGCAAAAGGACCGCCTGCCAGCCGGAAGTTGATGCGCTGCAGGCAGCAGATCTCTCCCCCACCCTGTTAAAGCAGGACATGGACTCTCATGGTAGACTGGTGGCGCTGCGCCTTGCGGGAGGTCTCCCTTGCCGATCATCGGTATCATCAATCAGAAAGGTGGCGTAGGCAAAACCACCAGCGCCGTCAACCTGGCGGCGGCCTTGGCGGCGCACCGCCGCATCCTACTGGTAGATCTCGATCCTCAAGCTAACGCTAGCAGCGGGCTAGGGATCCGCTCTGCTCAGCGCACCATTTATGATGTGTTGGTGGGTGACAGCCCCGCACGGCAGGCTGTTCATGACACTGCCGAAAGTAATCTCAAGATTCTCCCCGCCTCGGCCGATCTCGCCGGCGCGGCGGTGGAGCTAGATGCCAGCGCTGAGAGCCTGCGATTATTGAGCAAGGCGCTCATCGGTATTCGCCCCAACTTCGACTTCATCGTGCTTGACGCGCCGCCATCGCTTGGTGCGCTGACCCTAAACGCCCTAGTGGCAGCCGATCTGTTAATCATTCCCTTGCAGGCTGAGTACTATGCGCTCGAGGGGATAGCCAACATGATGGAGACCATTGAGCGTATCCGCGGCTCGTACAACCCCCAGCTCCAGGTGCTCGGCATCTTGCTGACCATGTTCGACGGGCGCACCAAACTGTCACAGGAGGTTGAGCAGAACGTGCGCAAGCACTTCGGGGGGCGGGTTTTCGAGGTGGTCATCCCGCGCAACGTCAGATTGGCCGAAGCGCCGTCCTATGGGCAGCCCATTTACCACTATGCCCCGGCCTCGCAGGGGGCGGTAGCCTATCGGCGCCTAGCGGAGGAGGTGTTGCAGCGTGTCAGTCAGACGTAGCGGTTTAGGCAGGGGCTTAGATGCCTTGTTGCCCAAGCTCGAGCGGGGCGTGCAGCAGGTGGCCATAGCCAGCATCCGGCCCTCGAGCTATCAACCCCGCAAGCGCCTCGACCCCGTGACCATTGCTGAACTGGCCGCTTCGATCGCCGAAAAAGGGGTGTTGCAGCCGCTGCTGCTCCGCCCGGTAGACGGTGGCTATGAGATTGTGGCCGGCGAGCGGCGCTACCGCGCTGCGCAGCAGGCCGGCTTGAGCAGCGTCCCGGCGCTGGTCAAGGAGCTTGCCGATCAGGAAGCGCTCGAGCTGGCCATCATCGAGAACTTGCAGCGCGAGGCGCTCGGCGCAGTAGAGGAGGCGCGGGCCTTTCAACAGCTAGTGAGCTTCGGCCAGAGTCAGGAGGCCATTGCTAAGGCGATAGGGAAGAGCCGTAGCGCGGTGGCCAACGCCCTGCGGTTGTTAAATCTCCCGGCTGAGGCGCTGGCGGCCTTGGAGCGCGGCGATATCAGCGCCGGGCACGCCCGCGCCATCTTGGCGCTGCCGGTCAGAGACCAACCGTGGGCACTGCAGCAGATTGTGAGCAGGGGTTTATCGGTGCGCGAGGCCGAGCGCCTCAAGCGCCCGCAGCCCACCGCCAACCGTGCTCGCAGCAGCCCTTACCGCGACGTGGAGGAGAATCTGACGCACCAGCTTGGTACCCGGGTGAAAATTACCGGGGTTGCAAAGGGGCGGCTGGAACTTCACTATTACTCGGCTGAGGAGCTTCAGCGCCTGTTAGCCCTGCTTGGCTACCAAGCGGCTGGGGGAGAGTAGTTGGCATCCTGCGAGTAAACCGCAGATTGTTTCACGTGAAACATTGCGGTCGGGAGATGGTACCATTCAATGAGGAATTGCCTATGAACCATCGTTCACCAACAAGGATGAAAATGGGCGACCCCGCGGTCCTGCGAGTAAACCGCAGGACGTCCCTACTGACTACTTGTCCTGCGAGTAAACCGCAGGATCGGACTACTGATTTTCGGGAGGGAAGCTGATGAAAACAGCCGTTCGTGTGGCCGTTACTGGTGCAGCGGGCCAGATAGGCTACTCGCTGCTTTTTAGAATTGCCGCGGGTGAGATGCTGGGTCGCGACCAGCCGGTGGTGTTGCAGCTGCTGGAAATCGCCCCCGCGCTCAAGACCCTGGGTGGCGTGGCGATGGAGCTTGAGGACTGTGCCTTCCCCCTGTTGCGCGGCTTGATACTTACCGATAATCCTGACGAAGCCTTCAAAGATGCTGACTATGCTCTGCTGGTCGGCTCGCGGCCCCGCGGGCCCGGCATGGAGCGCAAAGATCTGCTGGAGGCCAACGGCGCTATTTTCACGGGGCAGGGGAGAGCCCTTAACGCTCAGGCCAGCCGCAAGGTCAAGGTGCTGGTGGTGGGCAACCCCGCCAACACCAACGCCCTGATTGCCATGCGTAACGCCCCCGGCCTTGGGCCCACGCAGTTTAGCGCCATGACCCGCCTAGATCATAACCGGGCGCTCGGCCAGTTGGCCGCGAAGACTGGTCAGCCGGTAGGCACCATCAAGCGGATGACTATCTGGGGCAACCACTCCAGCACTCAGGTGCCGGATCTGTCCCAGGCCACGGTAGCCGGTAGGCCGGCGGTTGAACTTATCGACGAGGCGTGGGTGCGCGAGGGGTTTATCCCCACCGTGCAGCAGCGGGGGGCAGCGGTAATCGCAGCACGGGGCCTATCTAGCGCGGCCTCTGCCGCCTCGGCAGCGATCGACCACATGCGCGATTGGGTAAAGGGGACGTCTCCGGGCGACTGGATTAGCATGGCTATCCCCAGCACCGGGGACTACGGCGTGGCCGAGGGGATCATTTACTCCTTCCCGGTCACTGTCAAAGATGGCGAGGTCAGCGTCGTGAAAGGCCTAGAACTGCCCGGATATATTCGCGAAAAGATGAAGCTCACCGAGCAAGAGTTGCTTGAAGAGCGAGCGGCCATCGCCCCGCTGCTCGATGGTTGAACTCGGTGCCAGTTATTACAGCAGCGAGCCGACCAGGCCGCCATCGACCAAGACGGTCTGCCCGGTGAGATAGGCGGCCTGCCGTGAAGCCAAAAAGACCACCGCTGCGGCGACTTCCTCAGGGGTGCCGAGGCGTTTAGCGGGGACGGCGTCGACCATTGCCTGCTTGGTGGCGGGATCCTTAAAAAGCTCGTTCAAGCGCTCGGTGGCGGTATAGCCCGGCGCTACGTTGTTAACCGTGATCCCTTGGGCCGCGACCTCGGTCGAGAGCGTCTTGGCAAAGCCGGTCACAGCGGCGCGCAGAGCGTTGGAAAGGGCTAAGTTCTTTACCGGCTGGCGCACCGATAGGCTGGTGATGTTGATGATCCGCCCCCAGCCCGCTGCCTCCATAGCCGGGATGACCGCGCGGCTGAGGCGCACCGCCGACATCAGGGTAAGCTCAAAGGCTTTGGCCCAGGCCTCATCGCTGGTGGTGGCTGCCGGACCGGGGGGTGGGCCGCCAGCGTTGACCACCAGGATACCGGGCGCACCGTAGTAGCGCGTGGTGGTGGCCAGCAGGTCGCTGATGCTGCGTGCCGAGCTGACGTCGCCTGGTGCGGCAAAGGCCTCGCCGCCCGCGAGGCGGATAGCTTCGACGGTCTTGCTTAGGACCCCCTCGTTGCGAGCGCAGAGCACCACCCGCACCCCTTCGGCAGCCAAGCCTGCGGCCACCGCGCGGCCGATCCCTTGTGAGGCGCCGGTCACCAGCGCCACCTTGCCGGCAATCTGAAGATTCATGAAGCCAGCATACACCAGGCCCAATTGAGTTGTCGGTTGGCCTACAAGGATTTAAAGCCGACCGCGGTACAACCCAGCAAGGACCGTTGAGGCAGACGCCCAACGTCATGAGGAGGCAGCCATGGCAAGAATAGTGATCGAAGCTTTCAAAAACGGCCCGATCGCCGTGACCGGACCCGCCACTTTCATCAACGCGGCGGGTGAGGAGCAGCTCCTCGACCGCAAGCGCGTCTCGCTCTGCCGCTGTGGGTCTTCGGCCAATAAGCCTTTCTGTGACGGCTCCCATGCCAAGGTTGGCTTTACCGCTGAAGCCTATAAGTTGATCCCGGAGCTAGCGCAGGACTAACGTTAGAGCCCGCAAACTAGCGAGGTCGGGGGCGCCAGCGCAGTGCATCGCCACTTTTAGCTCCCAGATAAAGTGCTTAAGCCAAGCAGCGACCGCCTCAGAGGACTCCAGCGCCGGGGCCAGCAGCGGCTTGGCTATGGCCACCGCTTGCGCGCCCAGGGCCAGCGCCTTGGCCGCGTCCACTCCACTGCGGATCCCACCCGAGGCAATGAGCGGCATGGTGGGGAACGCTGAGCGCACCTCGCGCAGCGCGGTGGCGGTGGGGATGCCCCATTCGGCCAGCTCATGGTGGCGCACCTGGCCGTAGTTGACAAACTCCTCGACCTTGGCCCACGAGGTGCCGCCCGCTCCGGCTACGTCGAGCGCGGCCAGGCCGGCATCGGCTACGGACCGGGCGACCGCGGCGCTGAGGCCGTGGCCGACCTCCTTGAGGATAAGCGGATAAGGGACTTGCGGCACGACTTCGCGGAGCTTGGCCACGAGCCCGGAAAAGTCCTCATCCCCACCGCGTTGCAGCGCCTCTTGTAACGGGTTGGTGTGAAAGGCCAGCGCATCAGCCCCGATTGCCTCGATAGCCCTGATGACCTCGGCAGCGCCGTAGCCCTGGTTGAGCTGCGCCACTCCCAGGTTACCGATTAGTAGGATGTCGGGAGCATAGGAGCGCACGGCGAACGAAGAGGTGGCTTCGGGGTGTGCCAACATCACCCGCTGCGAGCCGAGCATCAAGCCTAAGCCGAGCTGCTGCGCGGCTAAAGCCAGATGGCGATTGATGGTACCCGACAGCTCCGCGCCGCCGGTCATGGCGCCGATCAGCACCGGAGCCAAAAGCGTTTTGCCAAGGAGCTGCGTGCGGGTGTCGATATCGGCTAGAGCGGTCTCGGGCAGGGCACAGTAGGGGAGATCGTAGCGTTCAAAGCCCGTGGTGCGCGTCTCGTACTCGACCGGGTAGCGCAGGCAAGCTTCGACATGTTTAAGTTTGCGCTCCGCCAGGATAGTCACAGCTTGCAGCATAACTGAAGCCGGCTTCAGGTCAAGCTCACACTACGCCACGGCCTACCTCATACACTACGGGCATGTCCCGCTTGATCCCGAGCCTCCTCGCTGTTGCATTGCTGCTCCTGACCAGCTGTAACCTGCTTTTTCCCGAGCCGCCACCGCTAGCCTGTTTTGATAATCAGCGCCCCCTCGCCTTAAGCCGGGTGGAGAACCCCGCAGGGCTGCCGTATGTGCCAGGCCAACTACTGGTGCGCTACCAAGAACTGTCCGGCCTACAACCCCAGGCCCGCCTGAGTATCGCGGCGGCGGTGCAAGCCAGCTTTCAACTCACCCTGCTGCAGGATGGCGGCGGCTACGGCCCCGACCTGGTGCGGGTGCCGCCCGGCCAGGACGTGAGGGCGCTGGCGGCGTTGCTAAGCGCCGACCCGCGCGTGTTGTACGCCGAGCCTAACTACTTCCTCTACACGCTGGCGAGGCCACCGACGAACGATCCGTACATAATGCAGCAGTGGAACATGCTCAACTTTGGCCTCCCTCAAGCATGGGTCCATGAGACCGGTAGAGCGAGCGTCACCATCGCTATTATCGACACCGGTGTGTACACCCGCCATCAGGACTTGGCGGGTAGATTGCTGCCAGGCTGTGATTTTGGCGATCGCGATAACGACCCAAATCCCGGTAACGTTACAAACACACACGGCACCCACGTGGCGGGGATCGCCGCAGCAACGGGCGACAACGGCGTGGGTGTGGCCGGGGTGGCTTATCGTGGTGTGAGGATCTTGCCGGTTAAGGTATCTCGCTCTGATGGCCGGATTGAAACCTCCGATGTCGCTCACGCTATCCGCTGGGCGGCCGGATTGCCGGTTAGCGGGGTCAACACGAACCCACATCCAGCGCAGATCATTAACATCAGCCTTGGTCACAGTGGTACAAATCCAGTGCTCGATAGCGCCGTGGCCGATGCTCGCCGCGCCGGAGCAATAGTTGTGGCGGCAGCAGGTAATAGCAGTTTGAGCAACGCTATCTATGCCCCGGCCAACGCTCCCGGCGCGTTGGCAGTCGGCTCGGTGAACAACGACCGCCGGCGGTCGTCCTTCTCCAACTACCATACCACCGGTCGCACCGTGGACCTCATGGCGCCCGGCGGCGTAGGACCGGGACCCCTTCCCGTCAGTGTCCTTAGCACTATCCCCGGCAACCAGTACGGCCACATGTCGGGCACCTCGATGGCCGCCCCGTTCGTAGCCGGGGTGGCGGCCTTGATCTGGAGCCGGGAGCCTGACTTAACAGCCGACCAGGTGATCAAGCGGCTCGAGGGAACGGCTTATTTCGGCTCCAGGATGAACCGCGCCGAGTACGGTGCGGGCATTGTCTGTGCCGATGCCGCGTTAGGTGCCTCAACCACCTGCGGGCGCTAGAAACCAGGGCGAACACAAGGTTCGCCCCTACAGTTCGCTTGAAGGTTGCCACCTATGCCTCACTGCTGCGGCGGCGCAAACCGCTCAGGGTGCTGCGCTTCAAAGAGGCGCCAGGCTTCGTCTGTGCGCGCTACTCCCTCCTGCTCGGTCCACATCCAGAACGGAGCGTAGAGCGGGCGGGCCAGGCGCAGCTCGTGATAGAAGATCAGGGCGCTTAAGCCGCCTTCCTCGAGGTAGCCAGAGCTCTCAAAGCGCTTAAGCGCTGCGGCAACGTCGTAAGGGACAGCGCGGAACTCCGGTTGCCAGACGTTGCCGCGCAGCGTTAGCAGCAGGTACTGGGCGCGCTGGTCGCGATTAAACGGCGTGCCGACGGCGCCGGTGTTTAAGACCAGGTAAGGCCCCCAGCGGCGCAGATAGGGCCGGTGGGTGTGCGAGCCGATCAGGATATCGGCGGGGTGGTGCTGTATGATCTCGGCAATGGCGTCGTCGGGGAGGTACTTGTCATAGCCCTCGCGGTAGTGCCGAGGGCTGCCGTGCGAGATGAGGAGCGTAGGTGCGCCCGGGACGGCGACGCGGTGGGTCATGGGGAGATTGCGCAGCATTGTCAACACGCCGTCATCCACCAAGCGTGCGCTCGACCAGGCGGTACCGAGCCAGAAGGGGTCGTCAAACCAGTCGCTGGGCAGCTCGTTACTGCGATCGGCCCACTTGCACACCAGGTCGTCGTGATTGCCAATAGTCCAGGGCAAACCGAGGGGCGCCAGGCGCGCTAGGACTGCCACCGAATCGGGACAGCGGTTGACCAGGTCTCCATTGACCACCACGCTGTCCACCCCCTGGCGGTCGAGGTCCGCTAACACCGCCTCGAGCGCCAGGAGGTTGCCGTGAATGTCAGCAATGACGGCGAGCTTCATCGGCCCTCGCTTGCCATGCTGCGTATTATCCCACGCCGCTGAGGGCTGAGGGTCGATAGAATGATAGTTACTGTGGAGCGTGCTGCGTCATTGGGTATGAGACTAATCCCCCCGGCCTGCGGCCCAGTCCCTTGTCGAAGTGTCGCTCCTACTCATATACTTGAACACTCGAATACTTGACCACTGATCTTCTGAGGATGCCACTATCGCTACCGCCTTACTGATCGCCACCAACCGGGGCCGCTTGGCTGAGATCGAGCGGGTGCTCAGCGGGGCGGGTTGGCACGTGGTGGCGTTTCATGATGCGCATAAGGCGCTCGATCATTTAAAGGGCGGCGGTTATCGGGCCATCTTTTGCGACTATGAGCTGCGCGGGGCCAGTGCGCAGGGGTTCTTGGCCTGGCAGCGGCGCCTGGCCCCAGCCGCACCGTTTTACCTCATCGGGGCCGACGTGCCGCCGCGCGGCGCCAAGGTGGAACTGCTCCCCTTCCCGCTCCCTCTCAGCCAAGTTCCGGTGCCGCCCGATACCCCAATCCCGCAAGCGCCCGCGCTGCGCGACATCCCCTTGGCCGGAGATACCGCCCTCATCCCGCTAGCCGACCTCTTGTCCATGATGGGGGTTGCTGCCCAGAGCGTCACGGTCGAGCTTGGCACCAATGGAGAGGTGGGTACCGTGGGGCTCGAGCGGGGCACGCTGACGCACGCCGAAACCGGTCAACAACAAGGCCTAAAAGCCCTCTCTGCGCTGCTGGTAGCGGGGCCTTGCCCCTTCCGGGTGCTCCCGCCCCGACACTCAGCCCGAGCCAACGTTAACCTCCCGGTGGCTGCTGCGCTGACTGAGGCCGCGCGCTTAGCCGACGAACAACGGCGCTACCGCAGGTTAATAGAGGCTGTCGCCGCGGCCTGTCCGTCGTTACTGGAGGCGTCCGCTGGGTATCTGCTGGGGGCGTCGGAGGTGAGCAGCGCTACCGGCGAGGTGAACCCAACCGCCAAAGGGGAGCCGCTCTTTGAGGTGGCTAAACGCCTGATCGAGGCGCAGCGCCAAGTGCTCGGCAGCAGGCCGCTCGAGCTCTACTTGTTGGTCGAGGATTACGCTTTGGCACTGTGTCTTTTTGGCGACGATAACCTGCTGGTGGCCAAAGCCCCGGCAGGGCAGGCGGAAGCGCTATATCGCGCAATTGTCGGGCGAAGCCTTGTCCAGCATGCAGTTCGCCAGCTGCCCAGCGGCTAAACTGGCGTTATGACAACCCATATCGCGTCAGCCCCCACGGTTCAGATCGGCTCTTTACCGCCACTGGCCCCATTGGGCCTGGGCACCTGGGCCTGGGGGGATAAGCTGTTCTGGAGCTACGGCAGGGACTATCACCAGTCGGATCTGGAGCAGACCTACCGGGTTAGCCTAAAGGCCGGAGTTGCGCTCTGTGACACCGCCGAAGTCTACGGCCTGGGTAAGTCCGAGCGGCTCTTGGGAGCCTTTGCACAGCAGCAGCCCGGCGCTGTTATCGCCAGCAAGTTCTTCCCGTATCCGTGGCGCGCCTCGCGCCGCCAGCTACTGCTGGCGCTTAAAGGAAGCCTGAGGCGCTTGGGAGTCAAGCAGCTTGATCTCTATCAACTCCATTGGCCCTTCCCGCCCCGCTCGCTGGAGACCTGGGCCGATGCGCTGGCCGAGGCGCGAGAGCGCGGGTTGATCCGCGAGGTCGGCATCTCTAACTGCAACGAGCGGCAGATGGCGCGGGTGCAGCAGCAACTGGCCAGGCGCGGCCTGAGGCTGGCCAGCAACCAGGTGGAGTACAGCCTCTTGCGCAGGCCGGCAGAAGGGCTGCTCCAAGCCTGTCGGGACAGCGGTGTGGTGTTAATCGCTTACAGTCCACTGGCCCAAGGGCTCTTGAGCGGTAAGTACGGAGTCGATAAGCCCCTACCAGGGGTGCGGGGGCGCCTCCATAACCGCAAGCTTAAGCAGCTTTCCTACTTGCTACAACTACTACGTGAGGTGGCTGAGCGGCACGGCAAAACGCCGGCCCAGGTGTCGCTCAACTGGCTGATCGCTAAGGAGGCACTGCCCATCCCCGGCGCCAAGAACGCCAACCAGGCCGAGCAGAACGCCGGAGCGCTCGGTTGGCTGCTGAGCCCTGATGAGGCCTTGACGCTCGATGAGCAGGCCCGCTTAACCGGGGTGGTCAGCTAACACTGTACGCCGGCTCATGGCGATGCTAAAGCGGCCAAGGGAATTAGTTATTGGAGTGGGGGAGAGGATGGCCTACTTGCGCCGCCTGAGGTGCTGCGGCACCCGCAGCCGCCGCTCGGCATCGCGGGCCGCCAGCATGGCGTTAATCGACTTTAGCTCAGCATAGTAATGCTGGAGCTGCGAGGGTGGCAGGCCGGGGTCGGTCAGGTAGCCGCTCACCTCTTTGAGGCGCTCTAGGAGCACTGCGCGTTGCAGCTCCTTCTCGTCGGTTAGGTAGAGCTCGCGCAGCCGGGAGAGCGATTTGTTGATGTGCCCATCGATGTCGATGCGATTATCCTCATCTGGACTCTGCGAGAAGAGGCGCTCGAAGAGGATCCCTCCCTCCTCGCGTTCGCGGTACTTGAGCAGGATCTGGCGGTCGTCAAAGCCACAGGCCTGGCAGATGGTATAGAACTCGCGCAGCACCGAGTCGTTCAGCGTCGGCGGCAGCAGCGCCATGAGCTGCTCTAGGCGCACTCTCAAACGGGCGGGCTCGAGCAACAGGAGTGCGATGACCTCCAACTCGATGACCGCTACCTGCGAGCGCTTGGCGGTAGGCCGCGCCATGCCGCGCAGCTGCATATCGTCCAGGCGGCGGGTGCGCTTGCTGCTCAACCAGTCGTCCAGGCGCTGCCCGTCGATCCCCAGGTGGTCGATGACCAGGCGGCGCATTTCACTGGCCACCGGGTCGAACAGGTCACGGGGCTTGATGGCGGGCAGCAGTTCGTTGAGAATGGCCCGCTTGCCGTCTAAGGTGGTCTTATCGTAGCGGCTTAGCACGCTGCGGAAGCGGAACTCGACTTCTGAGAGGCCCTCTTGCAGCGCGGCCCGAAACTCTGCTGCGTGGCCGTTTAGCACCGCGTCGGCGGGGTCTTTGCCATACGGCACGGTGACCGCCCGGACCAGAAACTGCCGCCCCACCGACTGCTCGAGCCCGGCTAGCGTAGCCCGCTGTCCGGCTTCATCGGCGTCAAAAGCCAAGTAGAGGCGCTGCACCTCTAGACGGCTCAAGGCCTCGGCCTGCTCCTTGGTGAGCGTAGCGCCGAGCGACGCTACGGCATTGTTAAAGCCGACCTGCTGCAACGCAATGACATCCATGTAGCCTTCCACTACGATGGCTTCGCCTGAGGCCCGGATGGCCGCCCTGGCTAGATCGAGCCCGTAGAGCAGCTCGGACTTCTTAAACAGCTCGGTCTCCGGGGTGTTGAGGTACTTGGGTAAGCTGTCGTCTAGGACGCGCCCGGAAAAGCCCACCACCCGCCCCAGGCTGTCCTTGATGGGGAAGATCAGGCGGTGCCGGAAGCGATCATACCGCCGCCCCGACTCAGCTTCGGCTAGTAGCCCCGCCGCCAGCAGCTCCTGATCGGAGAGGCCCTTAGTCAGCCCGTGCTTGAGCAGAGTATCCCAGCCGTCAGGGGCGTAGCCTAGCTCAAAGCGCTCGATACTGGCCTGGGTCAGCTTGCGCCGCTGCAAGTAGTCACGCGCTGATGCCCCCTTGGCATCATGCAACTGGGCCTTGAAGTAGGCCAGCGCCAGGCTGTTGACGTCATAGAGGTCGCGCTTGCGGCGATCCTTGGGAGCTAGCGGCGCAACCGCCACCCCGGCGCGTTGTCCCAGCAGCGTTAGCGCCTCGGCGAACTCAAGGTGCTGTGTGCTCATCACAAAGTCAAAGACATCGCCCTTGGCCTGGCAGCCAAAGCAGTAGTAAAAACCCCGGTCGCGATGGACGTGAAACGACGGAGTCTTCTCGCTGTGGAAGGGGCACAGCCCTTTGAGCTGGCCGCGCCCAGCCGGCTTTAAGGCCACCACCTCACCGATCACCTCAGCGATGTCGAGGCGGGAACGGATCAGCTCTTTGGCTTCTAAGGACAAGGCGGGCTCCCTCTTGGTAAGTAGCGCATCATAGCACACCACCCCGGTCGGAGACCGTCTGCACTAAGCGGGAAAAATCCGCTACGGCACGAGGAATCCTTGCGCCATCCCGCTCACAGCGCGCAGCGGCGCTGTCAAGAAGCCGGCATCCTGTCGGGAGGGCTCTAAGGCTTCGCCTGGTAATAAGTCCTGCGAGCATTCGCAGGATCGCCCGAGCAATAAGTCCTGCGAGCATTCGCAGGATCGCCCGAGTAATAAGTCCTGCGAGCATTCGCAGGATCGCCCGAGTAATTCGGCGCTTACGGAGCCGTTACGGTCACACCCCGGCCTCCTTGGGGTAGAGGGGGAGGTGTCCTAGCGCAATCACATCTTGGCGGCTATCACCTTCGGTAAAAACCGCCAGCGTACCCACCACCTTGCCGCCGATCTCGGTCAGGAGCTGTTGCAAGCCGCGCAAAGTACCGCCGGTCGAGACCACATCGTCGATGATGACCACCCGCTTGCCCCGAATCTTGGCGATATCTGCGCCGTCGATGACTAACTCTTGGGGTTTGCCGGTAGTAATCGACAGCACGGTCTTCTTGACCGAGCCGACCATATAGGGCTTCTCGGTTTTGCGGGCCACCACATAGGGGATGCCGGTGCGGGTGCTCAGCGCGTGCGCTAGCGGCACGGCCTTGACCTCCGGCGTGACTAGCACCTCGGTGTTTGGCGGGAGGTGCGCGGTAAAGGCTTCAGCGGCCGCTTCGGTAAGTTCGGTGTCGCCAAGCAGGTTAAGCAGCGCAACCGATACTTGACCGACGTTGACCACCGGCAGGTCGCGATGCACCGAACCGATCTGAATGGGATGTGTTAGGGGGGCGGACATGGCGCCAGCTTATCACGCGCCTAAAACACCACCGTTTTGTTCTCAAACACCAGCACCCGATCTTCTAGGTGTGCAGCT